>Ga0247611_10008608_pt1 | contig 12524 bp, 15 predicted proteins | sample 177DNAGHGhighgp2_FD_192422 | JGI IMG/M metagenome (GOLD analysis project Ga0247611, IMG submission 192422) | Sheep rumen microbial communities from Palmerston North, Manawatu-Wanganui, New Zealand - 1770 DNA GHGhigh gp2 | ecosystem: Host-associated > Mammals > Digestive system > Stomach > Rumen... | reverse complement strand
GGGATAACCTGAACGTATGTTCGATTTTTGTTCGGTTCCCCATCGAACACCTGTACACGAACGCCTGTTCGAGCGAACACTTGTACGGGTGAACGTTTGTTCGGGTACTGGGCAAAATAAAAAGCGGGTCACCCCGCTTAACTTATAACCTGTTCATTATGCTATTTTCTTTTGGAAGCAGCTACCCAAAAACATGAACCGCTTGTCTCCCAGGCGCTTTATAAAGATGTCTCTGATTTCGCTAGTGACCGGCTTCGCGATCAAGCTAGCTACTGTTCTATACTTACCGCGCCATTCGTATATGTGAATCGTCCATATTTCGTCATCATGCTTTAGTGTGTAAAGAGCCGCTTTATAAGCGTTCTTGAAATTCTCATCCTCGAAATACACTGACTCGCCGCCGTCCCTCAGATAGGTCACCGCTCTAAACATTTTGAATCTCCTTTCAATTGAAAAAGTGGTATCAGTTCCTCTAAGGATATGATACCACTTTGTACACCATATTGCAAGAAAATATTTACATCAACACGCCCTCTTCCAACGCCCTCACGATCTCTTCGATCTCCGTGTCTGTGGCTCCCTTGATGTTCACATTTCTAATATCTTCCAGCTTGAAATATCCGTCCATCTGGAATACTGTCACTCTTTGATTTGCACCAACACCGCTGTAGTGTTCAAAGTTATTCGCCATCGCCGTCTGCGGTCGTCTGATGATAAGGTATGGTTTCTTACCTCCCATCGCTCCCGCGTTGCCGCTTATGCTTCCGCTATGCTGCACGCTTGTGTGAGCGTTTCCAATACCCGCAGCACCTCCTAGCAGCGCCGGCGCAAGGCTTCCACCACTGGCAATGGTGCCGGCTATACCGCCAACAACTGACAACACGCCGCTCACCATGCCCATATAAGACCCGCTCGATAACGGGTATCTGACAGCCGCGTCGCCGCTGTACGTGTACAGCACACCCCCGGCAGCGCCGTCACGCGTCACATTGACTTCGGCGAGACATGCCCCGGAAAACACGTCAACGTGATATATGACACTAATGTTGGCGCGCATCACTTCGCCTACGTCCAAATCTACAACGCCTATGAACGGCAAGAACAGCGATACTTTTGTGTGTGGGCTGTAGTCAAAAACGTTCCCAAAATATTCACTAAGTTTTACCGTCCCGCAGTTAATAGTAGTATACTGGCTTCCGACCACGTTAGCAGCTACACCGCTATCGAGATACCCTACCACTATATTAGAACGCCCACTGACAGATGGTGACGCGAAAACCTTATGCACGCCGATAATCGCTTGCATCGGGTCAGAAAACATCTTTAACAACTGGTCAATAAAGTTGCTGCTCCAAAGCCAAGCGCCGAGTGCGTTTATTTCAGACATGGTAGGATTATACACCGTCCATAGCGCGGAAGCGCTTCCGACCGGCACCACAAGCGGTGGTGTTGTACCCGTTCCAACGTCTGACGGGTTTGTATTCACCGGCTCTTCCGGCACCCCGTTCGGGTACTGTTCCGGGTCTGTTGCCGGGTCTGGCATATTAACCGCTTGTTGCGCTGTCAATATTTTGAGTACTAGCGCTGCCAACGGGTCTGTGGCTGTCTGCGGATTAATACCCGGATTTGCCTGTGGCGTTTCTGTAGGTTTTACGATCGGCTCCGTCCCTTGACTTGTGCTTGTAACTGACGCGGGAAGCGGAACTTGTACATAGGTCACAGGTTTTGGTATAGTCCCCGGCACGGCTACGGGCATTTCTACGCGGTTACCTTCCAGTTCTGGAAATGCTGAGTTAAGTGCGTCCGCTACTTGTTGCGGTGTGCTACTACTGTTAATATTAGGAACTGTGGCGCCTGGCTGATCTCCAACACCCTCAATCGGCGTTTCACTGTGTTTTATTCCAAAAACTACGCTATTAGAACTAGCCGCTACATAACCATTTAACCAAGTTCCGCTTGAATATGCTACTGGAATAATAGTGGTCGGTGGGTAAACGGTTCCATAACTCGCAATATTATTCCCGCGTATTTGCTGTTTTGCCGCGGTATATCCCTGTGAAAGCGTTGGGTTAATAGTTGCCCCGCTTCCAGACGGCGGATTAGGATTTACACCCGGTGCTGTACTTGTGGAAAAATAGGTAAACGCGCTTTGAGAACAAATAGACCATCCATAGTGAGCCGCGTCGTTTGAAAGAACTATAAACTCATATACAGGACTTGCCGCGTTTGATACATATATCCAGTTTGTATACCCGTTCGCGTCTGTATTTTCCGCTATCCACTGACCGGTCGGCAATGTTCTAAATGCTATATTAGGCAATGAACTATAATAAGGGTCTTGTGGACTCACCGGCTCCGCATACTGTCCGCCTTGATCGAAATATCCCGCTTGCGCTAGTACATATGCCATATAGTTGAAAGCGTCTTGTGGCATGTATGCTTCCAGTTCTCCGCTAGTCTGGTTGAGACCGAGCAGCATTTGCAATCCACGCTTAAACACGCCCTCCTTGCCCGTGTCTGCCATGTCATATGTGATGCTGTCCCAAGTTGACGGGTCAAGTGTTTCTGCCATATCTAAACCGAAAAATTCACCGGTCTTATATATTAAGCTGTCAAAAAATTTCCCCGCTTTAGCGCCGACCGCAACGGCAGCTATCGGTGCGGCTACTGTGCCAATACCGAAATGCTCTGTTCCAACTAGCGTCTGGTTAAGAAACTTTTTAGCACCTCCAAAGAAACTTGACAGACCGGCTGTCTGTCCCGCGGCGGCGCTCGCTCCTTGACTACTTGTAAAAGTACCGGCAGCACCCGCTATATTAGAATTGCCGGCTTGTGCTGCTTCACTCGCGGCTTGCTGTGCAATATTAATAACATTTGCAAGCGGGGTGCCATTCGCACTTTCAAGTGTGTACAGCGTGTTAACTGGTGTTGTGAATCCGCCAGCGGGTACACTTGACAACTCGCCGACCGCTGTTAATAGGGTGTCTGTTTCTACACCGCTAGCGGCTAGCGCATCGAGTACCTGTTGTAAATTTACTACTTCAGCCATTGTGTCAACCTCCCGCGGTTATCAGAATGAACTCACCGTTTTCAAGCAGCCCGTTTGAAAAGTTAATAATATCGGTTTTCTCTTTCACCCGCGCCACATATGAACGCGAGTTTATATAGTTGTCAGCACAGGCGACTTCGGTCTCTTTTACAATTCCTTTAATATTCCGTATGTCCTGTTTGAAACTCATCAGCGGGTCACTTTTTAACCGCAGTTCAATCATTTCATTTCTTACTATTTGGTATCCTCGAAGATAGTAGTATCTCCCGGTTTCCTCGATACGGGCGTAGTTACAAGTGCCGCTTATAATGCTATCAGCCCACGGCATAAGAATCACCGGGCTTGTAACTTCCATTTCATTTCTCATTGTGCCGGTCACGATCTCGAGTAAAGTTAATGTCTTATTAATTTTATTCGGGATACTCCCGTTTCTGTATAGCTTAATTTCCAAAGTCCCAACCTCCGTATATACATATAAACATATCATGCTCGAATTGTGACGCGATAAATGTATAAGGTCTGAACGTGGACAACATAGCGATTTCCGCTTCGATCATCTGCTGGTTAGTAGTGACTCCGATATTACCGTGGATATGATTTTCTTCTGTTATGGTTCCCGCGTCTGTTCCTTCTGACTCGCTCGAAATAATGTGACCGTGCGCAGTTGTCACGCTGCCTGTAATATTACGCGAGTCTGTCCGATCGAGTTCCCGTGTATCTGTGTTTGTTTCTTCAGTGGTTTCTGTGCTGCTCGCTTCTGTTTTGTTAGCGGTTGAATAATCAATCGAGTCAAAACCGGCTATGCTGTTTTCCGTGGTGCTGCTGCCGGTCTTGCTTGTATCGCCCGTGCTTTCCGTGATGTCGCTGCCCGTCATTTTTAAAACATCTTCACGCGTTTCCGACACAACATCGCTGCCGCTGTTTGTGTCTGTCCTCGCGTCTGTCTGGCTGCGTTCTTCCGTTCTGCTCTTTTCTTCGTACCTGTCAGTGTTTTCTATAGGTGAATAATTAGCCGCCACAACTTTAGCCGCGTGGTCAAAAAGAAAACTATTCGTGTTGAACCACAATTCACCCCGCGCCGCGAAAACATCCGCGCTTTGATATAGCGGAACAAGCTGCCCGCACTGGTCGATTATTGTTTTCTTCAGATACTCAGTATTGAAAGGCTCACTTGCTGTCACAAAAGATAATAGTGTGGGCGTTTCTTCCAGCATTTCATTCAACGTTTTCAAGTTCTGCATTTTTAACGCCCTCCCTTTCATCGAAATTTCGCAGCTTGCATGACATCTCAATCCCATACAATTTGTATAAACGATCAAACGAGTCTTTGAGATTCACGAGCCAGTGTTCCACACTAGCTTTTATCTCTTCGTTGTTGGCGTTCACCTCGTCAGTGATAAGACGCTCCCGCTTGTCAGTGTTCGCGTTGTTAAGCCCGATCTCCGTTAGGAACTCGTCTTTGATTCGCTCTTTCAATTGCTGGATGTCATTAGCTACGAAGTTTTCCTTGACGTGGTTGAAGAAAATATTATCCTCTGAAATAGTCCCGGTTTTAGCGAACACAGCCGGTTTTCCGTTATCAATGAGTTCATAAAGCGTCTGCATTGTGGCTGCTGTCTTTTTATCGGAACACAAGCCGATCATCGCTACCTTGCTGTTTCGCAGATTTGTTTTTATTGATATGGTACACTCCGCAAGCAACGTCGAATAATCGTCAATAATGTCTCGCACGCCCCTGTAGTCAAATTGTAATTTGATTAACGCGCAAGACGTTTTAGGGTTCGTGCCGTATATATCACGCTCGAAACTTCCCAGTATAGGATTTCCGAACACAGCTTTATTCGGTCGATTATACACATTGATACCGGCTACGCCGCATTCTAACGGTATCACGCCGAGTTCCGTGTCTGTCACCGCAACACGCCCATCAATAAACAGGTGCAGCAAAAAATAGTCCCTGTCCCATTCTGCCGGCATCCCGGTAAATTCAAACGCTCCGAAGATACGCCGCAAGCACCACATTGTGTAATGCTCTTTCAATACTGCCTTTTCGTCACCGGCAGCTGCGCCGATACTGAAAAGTTTTTTAAATTCTTCTATTCTTTCTTCATGCGTCATTATTACACCTCTATAAAATGTGTGCCTATAGCGGTTAAACTATAGGCACTTGATGAAAGGAGATTGAATGAATAAATATGGCAAAAAGTTTTAGCGCTTAATTAAGGGTGAAGTAAACGAAGTTCTCGCTTGTGTCGTTAAACCAAAGTTCCATCTGGTGATAGTATGTGTTGTAGTATAGGCCGCGTGCATTAACAGGCGTTGTCAGCACGTCCTCATCGCGCTTGTAAATTCCGAGCGCGTCCCGGTCATAAAGAACCGCGATAACGTTCTCCGCTTCGATCTCAGCGCCATCACTGGCGCGTGCGATATTCACCGTTCCCGGTGTCTGCGCGGACTGCCAGAAATTGACAACGCTGTACGCGCCGAGTTTTACCATTTCCTCATTAAACGCGCTATACTGCACAACCGTCTCAAGCACCCTCTGGAAACTCGTCAGCACCTTGAGCCGCTGATCTTCACGCGGCGTGAAAGACTCGATCGAGCCGTCATTGTACAGCGTTGACATGTCTGTCAAGTTGTCCGAATAGGACTTGATAACCGAGACGGCATAACGCAGAAAAGCATCATCAAAGAGCGCAGTGTCCGCGTCCACATAACCAGCATCACCCGATTCGAAACTGCGCGCCGTGTTATACAGCGTGACAAGTTTCACTTCGTGGTTAAGCGTTGTCGCCGCAGCGCCTTCACCAGACGGTGTTCCGGGCGTGAACTCCGCGATCATGTTGTTGATGCACGCGCGCCCGAGATTCTCAAGCGAAACCTCGATGCTGTTCCGCACCTGTCCGAACACCGCGCCGATAAACGCGCCCATAGCAGCTTCATTGATAAATGCTTCTTTAAGCTGCTTACGCGCGATCGTAACGTGGAACAGGTAAGGCGTTCTCGTCACGAAAAGTTTCTGTTCAACATCGGGCTTGTTAATCACCCACGGGTCAACACTTTCACCGTCTGCCAGCGCATATGCCGGGTCTGTTTCCGCGTCTGTCAGATGTACCCGGATTTTCTGAAGAATAGCGCCATACTCAAAATCATTCAGTACCATATCGCCGAGCTTGTTGCGATACTGTCTGAATGAAATAATAGTGCGCCCGATGCGCTGCACAAGTGTGTTCAGAAACGATTCTGTGTTGACAGTGCTTGATAGCACAACGTTTCCGAGCGAGATAAGCCCCTCAGTGTTAACCACTGACAGCGCGTTTTCTCCGAACGCTTCCGCGTTTACTTCATTAACGATTGTGTAAATCTGTTTTGTATCCATTACCTCTTAACACCTCCATATAATGAAACTAAAGTTTCATCAAAACTATCCTTTTTTCTTGTGTCCATCTGCCGAGCAAGCGTGTAATTCAGCTTTTTAATTTCTTTCATTTCCTCGCTTGTCTCTTCACATCTTGCGCGCAGCGTTTCCAGTTCTTCTCTTAAGCTGTCACGCTCCGCGGTCAAATCGTCTACCTGTGCCGTCAGATGTTCGGCGCTCGCCTGTAGTGCCGCGATTTCTTCATCTGTCATACTTCACCTCCCGATAGATATTTTGCTATAGTTAATATTTCCCCGTTTCTGTATCCCAGTTTTTTCAAATCGGCTTTTGCTTTCGCCGCTGTCGCTTCCACGCCTTCCACATACTGTGTATATAAATATCCCTGTGTACCGTTATACACAATTCTTTTCCACTCGTCCACTCTTTCATAAGCTGTGAAAACTTCGCCGGCGTTTAGCTGCTTTATAACTTCCCCTTTAGGTGACTTTCTGAAATTTACACTGTCACCGGCACACATCGCCTTGAACGGCTCACCGCTTTTGGGGACGCGTTTATTGTTTGTATAACCGAACGGGTCTGATGATGTAGTGGGAAACGAATAAAAAGTATATGTGCTTCCCATCTTATTTTTAATGACGGTCACGTTGCTTATGTAAGCGCTCCTGTCCGTCTTATTTATCGCCTTACCGTTATTCGTTGCACTTGATATATCTGAAAACTGATCGTGCTCGTCTATGTAAAGTGGCAGCACCCGCGCACCTTCCCGGATAACTTTAGACACGGCATTGACAACACTTTCACGCGCGCTTCCGTTATCCATATAGTACGCGGCTTTATAAAACCAACCGCCGTTTCTTACATAGTCATATAAAGTCTTGTACTTCGTCTTGTTTGCGTGCAACTCGTATAAATTGCACATAAGACTAGCTTCAAAGGGCGCGCCGGCGCTCCCCTGTTCCTGTGTACATAGTCTCGCTATTTTTAAAATCTGCGAGTCGGTAAGATTATAAATAGTGCCTTTATATGTCATTACCGGCGCGCTCCTTTTCCTTTATAAGCGTTGACAATTCTGTCAGCGCTACGGTGTTATTATTTAAAGCAGTTGTTACGCGATCCATTTCGTCCTTGTGCCGCTCGTCCTGTTTCCAGTTCTGGTAGAATAACGCACAGCACGCCACAATAGGAAAGCCAAGGGTTCCGATAGCTTGAATAATAGCCTGTATGTCCATAATAGCACCTCTTTTCTTTTAGCCGGGGTGTAGTGCCTTGTGCGCTGACGGGCGCGTGCCACACCTTCCGGGTGTTGTCTCTGGCAGCATTACACCCCTCTTTATCATAGCACATTTATCATGGACAAGAAAGTCTCTTTCACTTCATAATTTTGGTATCTGATGTTTGCACTTAACACCAGTTCCTTTATAAACGGGTATCGGCTCAAAAGCTGCTTTGAACTTGACAGCATTTCACACCCTCCATTTTTAAAATCTGCCACATAATAAATCGCGTTAGATTTGTGTCGGTAAAACGTCAAATTGTTAATTGTGCAGATCGGTATAAATTCCTTGATAGGTAACGCGCCGCAACCCTCCCGATCGAGTCTAAAGTCATTGTCAATACTCATCCTGTAAAACTCGCTGCCGGCTGTCAATTTATAAATAGCCGTCTCGCTTTTTGCTTGTGATATAGGCGACTCAGTGAGAACGAAAAGCGCTATACCACGTTTCGGAAGAATCGAAAATTCCTGTTTGTCGCGCTCCATCTTTTCCGCTTTACTAACGAGTCCTAATTCTATAAAAACGGGGTTTGATAAATTATTTGCATTTGCAAGACATATCACAGTTAACGGCTTACGCCCTTGTAATTCGCGGTTTCTGTTTATAGTTTCGTAGCAGTTTAAAAAAGCTGTCCCTTCTTGTTTAATTGGTCTTTCGTGACGTTCCGCTATAAACTCGTCATAAATAAGCGTGTCCACATCTGACATATCGAAACCGCGCAAGTTTGAAATAGTGGACAGTGCTACGATATAACCAAGCGGCTCCCCGGATTCACCTTTATAAATACCGGCGTTGTACTTTGTGACCGGCTTCACCGTTATTTCATCGTCAATGGAACGGAACGGGCTAAACTCTGGTTTACTGATTATATCAGCTTGTGCTTGTGTTCTTCTCATATAAACGATTTTTCCTAGTTCACCGGCTGCGGCTTTACTCAGCACACCATATGTTTTGCCGGTACCACGTCCACCAACTATAAAATTAAACGGCTGCTTTTGAGCCAGTATAAAATCGAAATTTAAATATCCGCTATTTAGATATAACATACCCCACCTATTATAAAAGCGGGGGACTAGCCCCCGCGCGATCAATCATATCATAATTACGATACGTACACACAAGTGATAAACTCGCGCCCACTTTTTGAAGTTGCTGCATGTACCTTGACTTCGTGTACTGATTCTCCGACTTCCTCGCACATATCGAGAATGGAAATAAATTCACGTGTGAACGTTCTGCTGTTCGTTGCGAACGTTTCACCCTCTTTTGTTTTGATGCTGGCGATCGTCTGCACTTCGCCGGTGTTTGTCACATCTTCATAAACCGCATATGAGTCAATATCAAGTGTTTCACCCTTAATGCTGGTCATTTTCTGAATCTCCGGGCTTTTCGTCAAATCATAAATATCCTTCATTGTCAGATCGTTACTTTTCTTAATGATGTTCATATTTCGTCCTCCAATTCTACAGATAATTCAATAAAAGTTTCTAAATCGAGTGCAAGTAATTTTGTTTCTGTTTTTGTTTCCGTGAATCCGAGTACAGTTGCCTCGTCTGGCAGATGAAGTTTTTTCTTCAAACCGAGTTTCGTTAAGCGCCTGGACTCCTCTGTGCTTAAAATGACTTCTGTTGTTTGTGTGTCTCCCTTCAAGTGGTAAGTTGCTGTAAGGTAGTGAAAAGTGACTTTTCTTGTTACCATGTTTCGCGCTTGTGACTTCCTCAAAATCACACCCCCTTCCCGTCAATTATAACGCCGATTTTATTATACACGGTTTCGTCATATTCTTCAATAAGCATTTGCTTTACATCCCGTATAAGTTCTCTATATTCTTCTGTCTGTCCGATGATATGATGCGATTGTTTAATGACTATGTTACTTGTAAGTAACACTTTATTCCCTTCAAGTTCTATTTCTTTCGGTCTTTCGAGATCGTTATAAACTGTTTCCTGTACACCGTCTGTAAAACAAAAACCATCCTTGTAAGCGTCAAAACCGCCAGCTTTTTTCAGTTCTACGGCTCCCTTCTTTTTAGGCACACCAGCAATAGTTATATGCAATTCGCCGTCATTATCTTCATAGACATATGACTTCGCGCCCATCGTTTCAAAATACTTATATGTCCCCTCGCTTTCATACACGCCCATATAGTGACGCTCCCCGCGCGCGTCATCTGCCCACGCTCCGTTCTCTTCAGATCTTGTCCGCAAGTCGTTATTAAGCTGCGTGAAATCCACATCACCGTAAAATTTTAAACTATCTGTATCGGCGTAGACGAAACAAGCGCCTTGCTTTTGTATCTCCATTAAACCGCGTTCTAATTCATAACGCGCCCAAGCAGTTACCCACACACCCCATTGATAAGGCATAACGGGCTTACTTTCTGCAAGTATCTTTCTTTTCCTTATTCTTTCATCAGTTTCAAAATCTTCAATCTCAAAAAGCCCGTCAATTTTAGGATTATACAGTATGCGCTCTTTCGCCGGGTCTTGAGCGCTCATACCATATACCGAGTTAAGTTTATTCTTCTCTTTTGTATAATAAACCTCTTGTCCGGGCTGCCCCTTCAATATAGTCTTTTTTCTATAGTAATTTATAGTGACTTCCCGCAGCGATTCTGGCAACTGCCCATATCTTGAAAACTGCGCGTTTATAACCTCTGCTTTTGAAAACGTGTATTCACCTTCTATAATTTTTAAGTCTACATCCGTGACAGTTATTTCTATATGGTTCGCTTCCAATATTCTCCCGTTATCAAACAATCCGTTTTTAATATGCCGGCATTTATCGCGCGGTATATACGGGCAAGGAAAGAATTTATCTTTTAAATAAATATTATCAAATGACACCCGGGCTATTATCGCAAAACCTTTTTTCTTGATATATGTGTTCATCAATTCTTTGTAACTGACCGTCTTTAAATTTCTAAACGGTGTCATAGGATATAACCTGTTAATCTGCACATCCGGGTATGATGAAGAACGGTCATAACTCTTAACGTCTGGTATCTTTACGCCTACTACGCAGCGATTTGCGTGAGTATTGCCGCCCCGGAACGCTTCCCGCAGCATTTCATATGTCGTGAAAGACGGAAAAAGCTGTATAAACTGATTGTGCGGAAATTCCCGCAGCGCTCTTTTTGCGTCCCGTCTGACATACCCAGTAGACGTTAACGGCACCGTATAAAGTGTGTCCCCGTCTATCTCCATTTCTATTTCCAGCGCTTCCACCAGACCACGAACATCATTGACACAGTATTCTATTTCTCGTTCCGTTAGCGGTGTCCACGGGTATCTGGTGACATTATAATTGAACTCGTCGCCGCTTAATTTCTGATGCTCCGCACCCATCTTTGAAAGATACTCTTTTAGCGACATGTTACTATGAAGATAGCTACACCTAAATTCTATACATCCGAGCACATCCATTTTCAAAACTCGCCGCGACTTGATAACGAAAACATCTTCGGGGGCTAAATTATAAAGCCCCCGCAAAAATTGAAACTCATATGATAAGTTGTGTACCCAAACCACAATCCAAGTATCATTGAGAGCATCCGCTATTGATTGCATTACATTCATGTATTCATACCACGTTCTTCCAATTACGGTTACTTCATTAAGTTGTAACTGCCAGATGTACATAATGTTTTGCTCAATTGCCGGCACATAGGATGTTTCTATATCAAAAGCTGCGAGTATGTTTTTATAAGTTCTTCTGCGTCTTGTTCGCGGGTTTCCTCTATGGCAAGGTGACAAGCCGGCTTCTTTTATAATGTCTGGATTAAATTCTGACGCGTTGATTATTACGCTTTCTTTTCCTCCAACCATTTGTTAAACTCCCGTCTCAGCACTTCAGTTTGTAAAATCTTTTCATCGCCGAACTTCTGACCGTCCGGTGCGCTAGCTTCTTTATAGAACGCGTTCGAGATTTTAGCGGCTCGCGCTGACTCCATGAACTCCGCGTAGTCCCGAAAATTTTTGACGTTAACAAACGTCAGACCCTCGGCTTGTAGCGTTTCAACTGCTTTTCGTTCTGCTTTGCGGAAACCGCCCACGGTGCCGCGTTCCGCAGTTAGAAACCGCGCTAAATCTCCCATGCGTTCCGCTATCTGCGCATCAGTTAATGAGCGCGCGGTGTCAAATCTGCCCTTGTTGTATTTATAGACTTCCGTATCCGCGAGTCCCGCTTTCTTGAATTTTCTTAACCGATCTTCTGCCATTTCACGCAGCCGCCTGTATTCCTCCCGGATACCCGGTATATCTTTCGCAAGCCCTGGTACCGTGTACAACTCCCGGGAATATTTAAGCGGGTTTCTATTTCGTTTGAATAACGCCACGCCTGTTCACCTCCTTCAAAGCACGCGCAAGAATAGCGTTTACAATAGTTGACTTGCTGATGCGGTCACGCTTTGAAACCTTTTCCAGTAAATCCAAAACATCTTCGTCCAGTGCTACTGTTGTGATCTTCTTCATGCTCATATACCCCCGTTCCCAGCTTTATAGATTTTAGGTTCTTCTCCTTGATAAGTGTTGTAGCGTTGCGATGATATAAGACTATGCAAGATACCTCACTATCTACTCGCCACACACCGTTGAAAATTCTTCTGCTCCCGCTCTTGTATTCCACTATCGCGTGCATCATAATCACCTCCCTCCTATTAAAAGTTAATAAGATTATAACACACCCGGTCACAGAATACGATACAGAACAGTTGTTCTCCGAACAAACGTTCACCCGTACAAGTGTTCGCTCGAACAGGCGTTCGTGTACAGGTGTTCGATGGGGAACCGAACAAAAATCGAACATACGTTCAGGTTATCCC
>Ga0247611_10008604_pt1 | contig 12525 bp, 9 predicted proteins | sample 177DNAGHGhighgp2_FD_192422 | JGI IMG/M metagenome (GOLD analysis project Ga0247611, IMG submission 192422) | Sheep rumen microbial communities from Palmerston North, Manawatu-Wanganui, New Zealand - 1770 DNA GHGhigh gp2 | ecosystem: Host-associated > Mammals > Digestive system > Stomach > Rumen ... | reverse complement strand
CAAACTCTGCTCCTGCCGCGCCGCATCGCTGCTGGGAGAGTTCAACCACGACGTCAAGGGGGCACAGGAAGACCTCGCCACGTTCCTCGATGAGCGATGGAAGGGCATGAGACCTGTCGCCTGGGGTGACACGCTGCGCGAGGCACAGCTCACGGCAGCCATCTATGAGGGCCTGTGCGGACTTGACACGGCTGTTAATATCGAAGGAAAGGAGGACGCGCAATGAGAATGGACACCGTCATCATCGGCGGAGGCCTAAGCGGCCTCACATGCGGTATCGCGCTCGCCAAGCGTGGCAAGCGTGTGGCTATCGTGGCCAGTGGACAAAGCACCCTGATGTTCAATGGCGGCTCGATGGAGTTGCTCGGCAGCATTGACGGCAAGACCGTCACTGCACCGCTTGAAGCCATTGCCACCCTGCCCAACGACCATCCTTACAGCAAAATCGGTGCTGACCGCATCGCATCGCTCGCCGACCGCGCCAAGCAACTCCTGCTCGACACGGGCATCAACATGGAGGGTAACGCCGCCGCCAATCACTGGCGCATCACACCGATGGGCGTCGCCAAGCCTGCATGGCTCACATTGAACGACCACCTGCGCATCGACGACCTCTCCCAGCTTCCCGCCAAGCGATTGGCATTGATGTGCATCCGTGGCTACTTTGACCAGCCTAATGCCATGCTGGCACAGGGGCTGCGTGACCTGGGATTTGAAGTTGATCTTATTGAATTCACCACCGACGACATCACTGCCCTGCGACGCAGTCCGAGCGAGATGCGTGCCACCAGCCTGGCAAAGCACTTGGTGAGCAACAACGCCCTGCAACGCCTTGCCGACCAGATCAACAGTCTCGCCACCGAAGCCGACATCGTGCTCTTGCCCAGCGTGCTGGGACAAAACGACGACTTTGAGGTCCAGACACTCACATCGATGGTGAAGAAGCCGTTGCGACTCATCGCCACGCTGCCCCCTGCCGTGGCCGGCATGAGAATGATTACCCAGTTGCGCCACTACTTCAGAATGCTGGGCGGCAACTACCTCATGGGCGACAGTGCCGTGAGTGGCACATTCGACGGAGACCGCATGACGGCCATCAGTACTGCCAAACTCGCCGACATGCCATTGAAGGCCGACCAGTTCGTCCTGGCCTCTGGCTCCTTCATCAGCCGTGGCCTCGTTGCCGACTATGAACGCGTCTATGAGCCCGTTCTCGGCGTTGACGTGGATGCCGACAGCGACCCGGACCGATGGACCACCTTCGGCGTGCTGCAACCCCAGGCTTATTCTCGTTTCGGCGTTGCCACCGATGACCAGCTGCGCTGCCTCAAGCAAGGCAAAACGATTACCAACCTCCATGCCATCGGCTCAATCCTCAGTGGACACGATGCCATCAAGATGGGCGACGGCACTGGCGTGTCGATGCTGTCGGCACTCGCTGTCGTTGACCACATCATGGAGAATAAATAACCGCACACACAACTATGCGGTCATTGAAGCAGCAAGATTGCTTCAAGTAAAGATTTAGAATTAGATAGATAACGATTTGATTGATGATTTTTTAGAGGGATATTATGGCTGAACGAATGCAAGTCTGCAACCTCAGCGAGAACAACTTTGAGCAGTGCACCAAGTGCAGCATCTGCACTACCGTCTGCCCTGTTGCCGCTGTGACTACCGATTATCCCGGGCCCAAACAAGCAGGCCCCGACGGGGAGCGTTACCGCTTGAAGGACCCTGCCTATTTTGACAAGGCATTGAAGCTGTGCCTCAACTGCAAGCGCTGTGAGGTGGCTTGTCCCAGCGACGTACACATCGCCGACATCATCCAGCACGCCCGTATGCGTGCCACCGAGGGCAAGCGCGCCAGCCTGCGCGACACCATGCTCGCCAACACCGATCTGCTGGGCACCGTGGCCAACCTGGTAGCGCCTGTCGCCAACGCCACGTTGGGTCTCTCCCCCACCAAGCTGGTGATGGACAGCGTGATGGCCATCGACAAGCACCGCACCTTCCCTGCCTACAGTCGCCAGAAGTTCACCACTTGGTTCAAGCGCCACGCCGCCAAGGACCAGGACGCATTCGCTCACCACGTGAGCTATTTCCACGGCTGCTATGTCAACTACAACTTCCCCAAGTTAGGACAAGACCTTGTCAAGATCATGAACGCCGTGGGCTATGGCGTCCACTTGCTTGACAAGGAGCAGTGCTGCGGCGTTGCCCTCATCGCCAACGGCCTCTACAAGCAAGCCAAGAGACAAGGCCGCACCAACATCGACAGCATCCGCAAGTCGGTCAACATCGACCGTCGCGTGGTACTCACCACGAGTTCAAGCTGCACATTCAACATGCGCGACGAGTACCCCTCGATGCTCGGCATCGACAACGCCGATGTGCGCGACAGCATCAACCTTGCCACAAGATTTATCTATAACCTTGTAGATGAAGGAAAAATCCAATTAGTCTTCAAGCAAGACTATAAGCGAAGGATGGCTTATCACACAGCCTGTCACATGCAGCGAATGGGCTGGCAGCTCTACAGCATCGAACTGCTGCGAATGATACCGGGCCTGGACCTGCAAGTGCTGGACCAGGAGTGCTGCGGTATCTCGGGAACCTATGGATTCAAGAAGGAGAACTACGAGCGTTCCCAGGCGATCGGCTCCACCTTGTTCAAGCTCATTGAGCAAGCCCAGGTCGAAGCCGTCACCACCGACTGCGAGACCTGCAAGTGGCAAATCGAGATGTCAACGGGCCTGCCCGTCGAGAACCCCATCAGTGTGCTGGCCGACGCACTGGATGTGGAAGCCACCCGAATCGCAAACGGAATTAAATAAAATCACATACAACTAAAAACTAACAACTTAAAACCTAAAACTTAAAGTAATTATGGCAAGTTTTTTAACTCCCCCGGCCTATAAGCCCGAGAGAACCGATGCCAATGTCGATGCCGACTACAAGAGACTGCGGTGGCAAGTCTTCATCGGTATCTTCATCGGTTATGCCGGTTTCTACCTGGTGAGAAAGAATTTCTCAATGGCCATCCCCATGCTTGAGCCCTTCGGCTTCACCAAGGGTATGCTGGGTACAGCCTTGGCAATGAATGCCGTGGCCTATGGCTTCTCCAAGTTTGTTATGGCAAGCATCAGCGACCGCAGCAATGCCCGTCGTTTCCTACCGTTGGGCCTGATCCTGTCGGCCATCGCCATGTTGTTCATGATGGTGCCCATCACCATGCTTGATCCTATCGGTCACCCTGAGCGTCGCAGCCTGGCCGTGTTCCTCATGGGTGCGTTCAACTTCCTCGTGGGTTGGTTCCAGGGCATGGGCTGGCCCCCGTGCGGTCGTGTGATGACCCGCTGGTTCTCCATCAAGGAGCGCGGCACCTGGATGAGCGTGTGGAACTGTGCACACAACGTGGGTGGTGCCCTCGTCGGTCCCATGGCAGCTTACGGTGCTATGTGGTTCGGCTCATGGTTCTATGGCAGCGATGAGAAGATGTACTTCTTGATCGGTACCTACGCCTTCCCCGCCGCTGTGGCTGTCCTGATTGCGATTATCGCCTACGTGCTCATTCGCGACACCCCTCAGTCTTGTGGTCTTCCCTCCATCGAGAAGTGGAGTGGCTCGGCTTCCAAGAATTATGACGAGAAGAAGAGCGAGCAGTCGCTGAGCATCGGTCAGATCTTCAAGACCGTCTTGAGCAACAAGTTCTTATGGTATATTGCTCTGGCCAACTCCTTTATTTATATGGTACGTTATGGCTGTCTGGACTGGGCTCCCACCATCCTGAGCGAGCAGGGCGTTGACATCAAGAATGCCGGCTGGGCCTACTTTGCCTATGAGATCGCTGCCATCCCCGGCACCATCTTCTGTGGCTGGCTGAGCGACAAGGTGTTCAACGGTCGCCGCGCTTTGCCCACCATGATCTTCATGGCACTGATCATCGTTGCCATCGTCATCTACTGGCAGAACATGACCAACCTGGGTGTTGTCATCGCTTGCCTGATTGCCATCGGCTTCCTCATCTATGGTCCCGTGATGCTCATCGGTGTGCAGGCACTTGACCTGGCTCCGAAGAATGCAGCAGGCACTGCCGCCGGACTCACCGGTTTCATGGGCTACGTGCTGGGTACCGCCATCCTGGCCAACACCGTGCTGGGATATGTTGCCGAGCACACTGGCAGCTGGGACATGCCCTTCATCCTGCTCATCGTGGCCTGTGTGGGTGCCATCTTCTTCATGGCACTGACCTACAAGGAGGAGCAATACCTCGTGGCCGACCGCAAGGGCACCAACGTCGATGAAAAGAAATAACCAATAGTATAGTACAAATAATTATTCATTAAAAACCAATTACTTATGTTTAAAAATCTCGTTAGAGTAGGCTTGTTGAGCACCGTTGTGCTTGCAGCCTTCACCTCATGTGAGGAAGAACAGCAGTTCACCAATGAGAAACTTGACGCCAAGCGTGTGGAAGTTCAAGTACTGAACGATGAGCTGGCCAAGGTTCGTGACTATGTGCCTCTGTATGCAGTTATTGCACACCGTGGCTCCACCTTCTGGGCTCCTGAGGAGACCGAGGCTTCATGGCGTTGGGCCCGTGAAATGGGTGCCGACTACCTGGAGAGTGACGTGCAGTGCACCAAGGACGGTATCGTGCTCGCTAACCACGATGAGAACCTGAAGCGCACCACCAACATCGAGAACATCTTCAGTGAGAACGTGCCCGCCAGCCGTGTGGACTTCTACATGAGCCTGGGCTTCTCGCGTGCCGACGCCGAGGCACAGTATGGCCGCGACATGGCTGCCTTCCGTCCCTTCTACACCCTGAGCTACTACTATGCCGAGCTGCTCATGCTCGATGCCGGTAGCTGGTTCAACGAGAGCTCACTCGAGCAGGCTCGTCCCACCTTCAAGGCCACCGAGAACGGCCGCTTCGAGAACGGTCACATCGTTTACAGCAACGGTCTCTACATCAGTGCCATCCAGGATCAGATCGCTTACGCTCAGGGCAAGCGCCTCGTGCGTGACGCCAACGGTCGCCGCATCCTCACCTATAAGGTTAAGGACGAGTACAAGGGCATGACCCTGGAGCAGATCTACAACGCCATCAAGGCCAAGGGCGAGTACAATGCCAAGTACATGGACTTCATCGAGTACGACTTCGCCAACGCCTACGAGGCTGACCCCGAGGACACCGGCAACCGCCCCGGCATCTATGTCGAGTTCAAGGAGAGCTGGCTCAACCCTGGCAACATGGAGCAGCGCGTGTATGACGTACTGGCCGAGCAGGGCTGGAACATCATCACCAACGATCCCGGCGACCAGCCCTTCTACAAGAACGGCAAGGTCAACGTGGGCAACACCCGCGGCCGCGTCATCCTGCAGACCTTCTCGTTTGATGCCCTGCGTCGCGCCAACAACATCTTCAAGGGTCGCATCCCCATGTGCTACCTGTTGTGGATCAGCGAGCCCGCCTACGCTACCGATATCGCCTATGACACCCCCACTGGCTATGCTGCCTTCATCAAGTGGGCTCAGGACAATGGCGCTCACATCATCGGTCCGGCCATCAGCGGTGCCCCCAACAACTATCCCGAAATGAATGCTCCCTGGCAGGCCTACATGATTCGTCGCGCCGGTATGATCAACCACCCCTACAGCTTTGACAGCTGGGCCCAGATGACCAAGTACATGGGCTACTACAACTATGGTTGGGAGACCGAGTTCGATGACCTGCTCCGTCTGGAGATCCCCGCTACCCCCTACTGCACCAGCAGCTATCCCAACAGCGTTCCCGTTTACATGGACGGTTTCTTCACTAACCGCACCGAGATGTCCTTGCGCTACATGATCGAGAACGGCTTCCGCGGCAACCCCGCACTGCCCAACCCCTTCCACGCTGGACAGAAGTATGACAACTCACAGGCCAACGTCACCGTTCCCGATGCCGCTGCCACCCTTGAGCGTCTGGGTTACTAATCCACAACTGGTGTAATGAACATTAACAACAATAAAATTGACATTATTTAATATGAAAAAATATATTTTGATGCCTCTTTTGGCAGTCTTCGCGCTGACAGCAGCAGCCCAGGACTTCGACAACGACCCCACCCTGGAGCTCGAGAACGCTGAGAAGGAAGTGAAGTTCACCGTCGGTGCCCGCATGATGGCCGATGCTGCTATCTATAACAGCGAATTCACTCCCCTGCAGAGTGGTGCCTCGATCACCGATGCCCGCATCCGCACCTCGATGACCTACAAGGACTGGTACTTCTATGCCGACTTCGGTTTCGGCGGCGGCAAGTTCTCACAGAAGAATATCTTCTTGCAGTACAGCCACCTCGACAACAACGACAACACCCATGCCGTGAAGGTGGGTTACTACAACGACCCCGCTGGTAGCATGGCCCGCAACACCTCGCTGGGTAGCTACCACTTCATCAGCCGCCCCGGTTCGTCTTACGCTCTGGGCGAGGGCCGCGAGCTCGGTATCAGCTACAAGTATAACACCGACCGCTTCATGGCCTATCAGGGTGTATTCACCGAGAACCAGTACAACAAGATTGACGCTGGCTTCAACGGCATCACCGTTGCCGGTCGCTACTTGTTCCGTCCCATCGCCAGTGACAATCAGACCCTGCACGTGGGTGTGAGCGCACGCTTTGCCCACCTGGGTGGCGGCGAGGTCTATAACAATGTTCTCAAGAAGAGCCTCCACCTCGGTCAGGCTCTCGAGACCCTTGTTGACGAGGACGAGCAGTTCGTCAGTGCCGACCTCGACTGGGCCAACAACGTGGTGAACGTTGGCGCCGAGGCTCTCTATCAGAACGACAAGTTCTTTGCCCGTGGTGAGTTCTTCTACAAGCACGTGACCAAGAAGCGTGACAGCTACTCACTCTACATCGATGCCCAGAACAACATCGACGGTTGGGGCGACATCGAGTGGTGGGAGAATGCCAACAAGCTGAAGAACAACAACTTCTTCGGTGGCTATGTTGAGGCTGGCTTCCAGATCTTCGGCAACGGTTACAAGTATAACCGTCAGGAAGGCCTGCTCGGCGGTCTCGACGGCAAGGCTCTTGAGATTGTAGCCCGCTACAACTACACTGGTCTGAACAACCTCACCGACGGTGAGTACTACAACCCCGGTCGTGGCCATTACTATGCCAACGGCTACATGGAGGATTGGCCCGGCACTGGCGCTACCAGCGTTGGCGGTGGCGACATCCACAGCGTGACCCTCGGCTTGAACTACAGCTTCAACCGTTACGTCCTCTGCATGTTGGACTACACCTGGCACAAGCTCGACAAGCCCTTCTTGCCCAACGACAAGAACTTCCACGTAGCTCAGGCCCGCGTGCAATTCACGTTCTAAATCTAAAGTATAACCTCTGACTACCATTCAGCATATACTTTAAGTACACATCAATTTTTTCCTATCTATCCCGCCTCACCCGCGAAGGGCCTGGCGGGATTTTCTTTCTTGACACCTGCATCCACTGTTCTTGCAACGGTCTCCACCACAAGTAGATGTCATATCTGAATCGCCTGTGCCACACCTCCTGCCACGGCTATCGCAGCCACGACAACCCACAAAAGGAGGCACCACCCAGCTCTGGGGTAGTGCCTCTGTCCATGTTATACAGTCTCAGGCCTTTACTTCAGGACCTTCACGGCGGTAGTGGTGCCGTCGCTGTAGGTCGTCAGCTGGATGGTCATGCCACTTGGTTGAACCATCTCCTGGCCTGCCATATTGAAGTAACGAACATCCTTCACGGTCTTGCCTGCATTGATTTCCTCTACAGCAGAGGGCTTGGGATAGACCTCAAGATAAACAATGTCCGACTTGTTGGTCACGCCTTCAACGGTATAGTTCAGCTGCATACCGATGCGCCAGGTAAACATGGGATTGTCACCCACGTTGGTGCGGTAGAAATAGACACGGCGCAGGTAGAAGTCCTCGCCACCGTAGGCATAGGGGATCTCGGTCATGTCGGCATCAAAGCCGTTTGCGGCACCGTATGTCTCATAGTCAAAGGTGAACAGCTGATCCTCATCGGTGAAGATGCTGTAAGTCAGATAGTCGGGATTCAGCGGATTACCGTCGATATCAACCAGATTGATATTGAAGTCTAAACGGGTATATCCACTCTCGTCACCACAGTCATAGAACTCCACGACCTCAGGGTTGGCGGGCACAGCAGGAACAGCTTCGCCAAGCATCGTCCAGGTAGAACCCCACTCGATGGTTGCCACACTGCCATCATCGCTCCACAAGCCAGCAAGGCCTGTAGCTATACAGTTGCCGGGATAAGGGTTATCCACGCTGCCCTCGCTGCCCTGCATCGTGATGGTGCCGCTGGCGGGATCAACAGCATAAATCACCTCGGTAGCACGGTCATCGGCAACAAAGTCCAGCCAATAGAAGTCATCGCCCAGGTCAATGACATCGGTCGAACCCCAAGACAGGATCACGCCATAGCCATACATCTCATCGTAGGCGACATACTGGCCCAGGGGAACAGAAATCGTCGAGCCGTCATCACTCAACTCACCCATCACCCACACGCCTTGGCCCTCGGCATAGCACAGAATGTCCTGGATGTAAACCGTCTTGCCGTCGTCGGCATACACTACCTTCACACGACCCGACTGATAATCGGTGTCATAGCCGTAGAGACTCGACAGCAGGTACTCGCCACCACGCAGGTAGTTCACTACCGTGCCCTCGGGTTGTTCGGTAATGATGTCAACACGCGACGGAGCCTTCAACGTGGCGGCTTGCGGTGCCTTGTCCATCGGACGATAGGCATTGCCCCTGGAATTCACTCCTGCCGACGCACTCAGAGCGACGGCGACACTCAGTAGAAGTAGTAATTTCTTCATATCAATACGTTTTTGAAATGGATAAATACTGATTAAATCTAATTATCTATAACTATTCGCCACAAAAATAATCAAATTGCACGAAAAAACCTAAAACTTATAACCAAAAACTAATAACTAAAAACAATTTTCAGTATATTTGCACATTCAAGCTTAATAATAACCTTAAATATGATGGAAAGCTTAAACCAATTCTTTGCTACAATGAGCGACTACCTCTGGGGGTGGCCGATGATTATATTATTGTTAGGAACGCACATTTTCTTGACCATTCGCCTCGGTTTTCCACAACGCAAGCTGTTGACCGCCATCAAATTGTCGATCAGCAAGGACAAGGATTCCACGGGTGACGTGTCACAGTTCGGAGCACTGGCGACAGCATTGGCAGCAACTATCGGCACGGGCAACATCATTGGCGTGGCAACAGCAGTGGCCCTGGGTGGACCCGGAGCCGTGCTCTGGTGTTGGTTATCGGGCGTGTTCGGCATCGCCACCAAGTACAGCGAGGGTCTGCTTGCCATCAAGTATCGCGTCAAGGCCGACGACGGCCGCATGTTGGGCGGCCCGATGTATGCGCTGGAACGCGGTTTGGGATGGAAATGGCTCGCCGTACTGTTTGCCTTGTTCACCGCATTGGCATCCTTCGGCATCGGCAACACGGTGCAGGCCAATGCCATCTCGACCATCGCCCAAGGTTCCTACGGCATCCCCACCTGGCTGTCGGGCGGCATCGTCTGCCTGTTGACGGCACTCGTCCTGCTGGGCGGCATCAAGAGCATCGCCCGCGTGTGCAGCGCGCTCGTGCCCTTCATGGCCTTCTTCTACGTCATCGGCTGCATCTACATCCTTTTTGCCAACGGTCAGTACGTGTGGCCAGCCATCAAGCTCATCTGTGAATCGGCCTTTACGCCCCAAGCCGCTGGAGGCGGATTTGTGGGTACCACTGTCATCATTGCGGCACGCATGGGTATCGCACGCGGTCTGTTCAGCAATGAGTCGGGACTTGGTTCTGCTCCCATTGTCGCTGCGGCGGCCCAGACGCGCAACCCGGTGCGCCAAGCCCTCGTCTCCTCAACGGGCACCTTCTGGGACACGGTGGTCATCTGTGCATTCACTGGACTGGTCATCGTCAGCAGTATCCTCGCCCACCCCGACATCAGCGCCAGCGATGGAGCCGCACTCACCAAGGCGGCCTTCTCCAAGATTCCCTACATCGGCACTCCGCTACTCACCTTCGGCCTGTTGACGTTCGCCTTCACCACCATCCTTGGCTGGTGCTACTATGGTGAGCGTGCCGTCGAGTACCTCAAGGGCAAGCGCTGGATGCTCGCCTATCGCATCCTGTTTGTCATCATGGTCTTCGTCGGCAGCATCATCAGCCTCGACGTCGTGTGGAACGCCGCCGACTGCATGAACGCCCTCATGGCGATTCCCAACCTCGTTGCCCTGCTCCTGCTCAGCGGTGTCATCGCCCGCGAGACGCGCCACTACCTATACGGCAACCGCCTCGACCAACACGCTCCCAAGGAATAATTTCGTACAGGGGGACGGTTCTTTTGTACGAAAATGCTCTGATTTTCGTACAAAAGAACCGTCCCCCTGTACGAAAACTGCTTTTTTCGGGAAAAATGCTTGTCAGTTCAGGAAAAAGCAGTACCTTTGCAGCCGGGTAAGTCCTACACGGCCAGCTCCCTCCCAATCCCCCAGGTCTTGACCGAAGCAAGGGTAACGAGGTTGTAGCGGCGCGCTGTAGCTCACTTGCCCTTTTTTTGTACCCCTACCCCTTTCCCATAGCAACCAATCACCAACTCCTTTAATGATTGTTAAATAGCTATCACATGTTTGTTTTGTGGCGGGAAAAATTGTAATTTTGTGGATGATATAGTCACGGCTATATTAAAAGTATCGTATTCACCGTTTTTATTCATCAAAATCATCTTCCGACATGAAATCTAAACTTACATTTTTCAGGAGCCTGGCCTTGATGGTAGCGGGCTTGATGTGTTTCTCACAGGCTTCGGCAGCCAACAATCTTTCTGGTATGGTCGGTGACGTGAACGGCGATGGCCGGTTGAGCATCACCGATGTGGTTGAAGTCATCGAGGTCCTACTCTATGATGGACAGATCACCGTCATCAACGACATCAATGGTGACAACCGAGTATCAATCACCGATGTCACCCTGCTCATTGACCAGTTGCTGGGAATCGACCAGACGTCACGACGCTATGTGGCCAATGGCGTGCCGTTCACGATGATTATCGTGGATGGGGGAAGCTTTACAATGGGCACCAACAACCAGTATAGCGATGCCAACTATGACGAGTTCCCCGCCCATCAGGTGACGTTATCAACCTACTCCATCGGCATGACCGAGGTCACTCAAGAGTTGTGGGAAGCTGTCATGGGCAATAACCCCAGCGGCTGCCGCACACTACCACAATGCCCCGTCGAGAATGTTTCTTGGAATGATTGCCAGCAGTTCATCAGTGCCCTGAATGACTTGACGGGCTGCACCTTCAGGCTTCCGACAGAAGCCGAATGGGAATTTGCGGCACGTGGCGGCAACAAGAGCAGAGGGTACAAATATGCTGGTAGCGACTATTATGGTGACGTTGCCTGGTGTGAGAACAACAGCAATGACTTGACGCAACCCGTCGGCAAGAAAAAAGCCAACGAGCTGGGCACCTATGACATGAGTGGCAACGTGATGGAATGGTGCTATGACTGGTGGGCCATGTACACCAGCGACAGCAGTGTCAACCCCACTGGTCCCGAGACCGGCCAATCACGCTGTGCACGTGGTGGATGCATGCGCACTCATTCCAGGATGTGCCGCATCGGTTATCGCATGTATTACAACCCTACCGACACACGCATCGACCTGGGCTTGCGCTTAGCGCTATAATTCCCCATCAGACCATGATAGGGCTGATTGGTCTTGCTTTGACCCATCAGCCCTATCATGAACCTTACTGGCCCGACTTGCTTGATACTACTTGAGCATGTCGCGCACTTCGTCAAGTGTGCCGTCGTTGGGCGACGGGGTGACGCCCAGCAAGTGGCACAGCAGCGGATAGACACACACGTTGCGGAAGCGCTCTGGCTTCTCATAGCCCACTTTGAAGTCGGGGCCGATAGCGCGGAAGCCCACCTGCATGTCGGCCGCCAGATGGTCAAAGCCATGGCTGCCGCGCTGCGTCTTGCTGGGCTTGTCGGCAAAGAGCCAGCCCACGTCGGGCAGCACGACCACGTCGCCCATGTTCTTGTTGGTGCCGTAGCCCAGATAGGCAGGGATGTCGGCTTTTTTCCATGCGCGGATGTGGTCCACACCCTGCAAGGTGTTGTAGATGCTGTCGATATACTGCGGCGCGCTGGCATAGATGAGCGTGGGGTAATCGTTACAGAATCGTTCATACCAGTGCTTGGGCAGCACATCGTCGATATCCACAAACCGCTTGGGATCCACGCTCGTCATGCCGTGGTCGCCAGTGATGATGAGGTTCACCTTGTCAGCTATGGGCAGCAGCTCGATGCGTGCCCACAGGTTGCTCAGCAACAAGTCCATGTCCTCCATGGCGCGACGCGTCAGGCGGTTCATCGGGCCATAGCTGTGGCCGCTGCGGTCAGGCT
>Ga0247611_10008603_pt1 | contig 12526 bp, 10 predicted proteins | sample 177DNAGHGhighgp2_FD_192422 | JGI IMG/M metagenome (GOLD analysis project Ga0247611, IMG submission 192422) | Sheep rumen microbial communities from Palmerston North, Manawatu-Wanganui, New Zealand - 1770 DNA GHGhigh gp2 | ecosystem: Host-associated > Mammals > Digestive system > Stomach > Rumen... | reverse complement strand
TTCGTCATCTTCAGGTGTATTGTTACCAAATACAATTTTTGTGCCTGAGTTTGCAAGAATTGTTTGTCTATAATTTTTACCTTTTTGTACACCTAATTGTGATAAGTTTTGAGCTGATACTATAATTCCAACTTTATATTTTCTATATTGAGTAAACATATCTTCAGTTGCTTTACAAATAAATGGAGGGAATTCGTCGATATATAAGAAATGAGGAGTACGTGTTTTCTCACTTCCAGGTCTTCCCATAACTGCTTGTTGCATTACTAGTAAGAAGAATAATCCAAATGATTTTTGCATTATTGCTCCTAGATTACTATGTCTTGTACAACAAAATACTAAATCTCCATTTTGTAATACTTTGTTATAATCTAAATTTTGTTCTTTATTACATACTATATTTTTAACACCAGGGTACCTTAATAAGCTATCTATTTGAGCAATTGTAGGCATAAGATGTTTTGTAAGCTCTTCTTGCTCTTTTTGAGTAGGATTGATAAAGTTTTTTAAAACGTATGTGATTTGATACTTATATTTCTTTGCAAGTTCTTCATTTTGTCTTAAATACTCTAAATAAGGCATAAGTGCTTGATGATCATTTAATATATCTAATAAATCTTCTAATGAAGGAATATCTCCGCCATGCAACTCTGGATAAACAACTTTTAAAATGATAGATAAATTTTCTACTGCTTGTCCGGAAATGTTCTTTGTATAACTACTTTCAGTAATCATGGTATCACCTTCACCAGATACTTCTAATGTATACATTCTTTTTAATAATGATGATATTGTAATAGCAATTTGAACAGGATCGTCAAATGCAAATGGATTTAATCCAATAGAATCTGGATTGTCAGGATCTATTATTGTATATTTATGTCCAAAGTTTTCAGCAACACCTTTCATCTTATCGATTGTTTCGATATCAGGTGCTACATAGGTTAATCCTAAAGTTTTATATAAGTATGAATTACCACTATCATCTTGGATTAATTTTTTCATGTATGCTTTGTATAATTTTTCCTTAGCTGTAGATGGCATAATCATTGATAAGCTAAAGTTGCTATTAATTTGTTCGTTTGAATATGGACAATTAAGAGTAGCTAAACCAGTTCTTAAAGCTGTGTAAGCCATTTCTTTTGAAGCTTCTCTCATCAAAAATTTTCTTTCTAAATCTCTTGCAATTAATGGTTCAAAAATCATCGATGTTTTTCCTGATCCAGAAGTACCAACTACTAAAGTTGATTCATATCTAATATGCTCAGGAATTTTGATGTTTTTACCGGTGTTATTGTTCTTACATAAGAATATTTCGCATGAATATGGACCAGTGCCTTCTTTATGAGGATTTAAATCAATTCCGCCATAGTCTTTAATAGAGTCCCTTATAAGCTTGGTGTCTTGCACTTTCATATGTAAGAATGTGAAAACTCCATAAAATGTCATCAATGGAATATACCATGCTATCGCGGAAAATGCTGGTTTAATTAAATCGTAGAAAGTTACTATGATGAAACTAAAATTAGGAACGGATATCAATGCTAACCAACCTAAATGTGTAAGCCATTGAACAAACATTGATATGATTACTATGTAAACATCAATAACATATATATGAACAAATGTAATTTTCTTATCCTTATTGGTCATGAATTTTGACGAAAAAGAAAAGAAAAATGCAAATACCGGACACGCTATTGCCAAAGTATATTTTATTGGTCCCCAATAGTCTACATACATACCTGTAGCTGCGATAAAAATAATCTCTACTATTCTATCTACGGTAATATATAATGTGGCTAATGTTAAAATCCAGGTAACAAAAGTATTTCGATCTGTTTTTAATTTTTTTAAAAACTTATCTATATATTTCATAAAATCCTCCACCATACAAATATGGACGTCGTTTACACAAAACTATCCATGTATATTATCTTACAAATTAAGGAAAAAAACAAGTATTTTGATAAAATAATAAAAAAATAAAAGGGATTTTATTCTTTTTGGAGAATAATAATTATTGTAGTGCAAACTACAACATTTATTTAGGAGGTAACAAAAATGAACAAAGCTGAATTAGTAGCTGCTATGGCTGCAAAAACAGGAGATACTAAAAAAGGAACAGAAGAGTACGTAAACGCTCTTGTTGATGTTATCACAGCTGCATTAAAAAAAGGAGAAAAAGTTCAATTAGTAGGATTTGGTTCTTTTGAAGTAAGAAAAAGAGCTGCTAGAAAGGGAAGAAACCCACAAACTGGAGAAGAAATTAAGATTGCTGCTTCAAAATCACCAGTATTTAAACCAGGTAAAGCTTTCAAAGATTTAGTAAATAAGAAAAAATAATTTATAAAAATATATTAAATATTTAAGGATAGGAACAGTATAGCTTAGGCTATGCTGTTTTTTTGTTATGGAATTGTAGTAAAATTGATAACGAATTGAAATCAACATTCTCAAATTATTGTGGTATATTTTTAGCAGAAAGAGTAGGAGAATTTGAAAATGTTAGATGATTTTTCTAGTGAATCAATTATTAAACAGATGGAAGAAAAAAAAGAAGCTTTAAAGGCGGTTCAGGATACCGCTGAACAAATAAATACTGCCAAAAATGAACTTGAGAAAGCTGAGGATGAGCTTAGTGCAATAGACAGAGGAGAAAAAATGGCCTTAATAGATTTAGGAAATGTTGGGCCAATTAGAAAATTTTTTAGTACATTTTTTAAAAGAGGCAAATATTATGAGTATCAAGAAAAAGTAAAAGAACTATCTACGAAACGTCAAACAGCCAAAACAAATATTAATGAAGCTAAAAGAAAGTTACGTGATGCTGAGAAAGAACATGATAGCGCAATCAGAACTAATGATAATACTAAAGATGCTTCAAAAGTGTATGAGAAGACTGATAAAGGATTAACAATAACTGATATATCTCAAGGAATAAATGATACAGTTTATGTCGAGGAGTTACCTAGTTCACAAAAAGTGTTTGTACATTGTACAGACAGATTTCCGGCCTCAGGCGAAATACTTGGAAATTTTGATGGGGGAAAAGTCCTTGACTATGAAATGGGATATCATGGAATAACCAAAACTGTTTCATCAATTTCAAATAGACATGAAGTACACTTAACCCAGAATAATAGAGTGGAATCTACAGGTGATGGACGTGGTAATTGGGACTCTGTAAAATTTATTGTTATTGATAGTTATGAGGGCATAGAAGATGATATTGAGAGTGATAGCCCATCCGATTCGTGGACTAAAGGAAAAAGTATAAAATTATCACCCAAAGCAGTAATACTTGTTAGAGAAGATGCATTAGATGAAATTAGTCCGGAAGATAGAAAAAATCTTAATATTGTAGTATATAGAGGGGATCCAACTAAGTGCTTAAGAAACTTTTTAAGGGAAAATGGTTATAGTATAGCAAAGACTGATCCAAATTATAGTGGACATGCTCGCTCATTAAGATTTTTACAGGAAAGATCAGAAGATTTAAGGAATTATGCAATACATTATGTTACAAATGACCCCGTGTTGACTCAAGAGCGCCCTGTTATAGATGAATCACAAATTGGTGCTGTTGCCGATGTATACATGTGGAATAATCCAGATAAAATCTTTTTTTCAGATGTCCCAACAACAGCTGGATTGATTGATTTATATATGGAAAAATGTGGTCTTAATCCTGAAGATAGAGAAGCTTTAGTTGATGTTCTTAATTTTGTTGTTTTAACTGGACTTAAGAAAACTGATGATGGCAAAAGCTATACTTTCAAGAGTTCAGAAGAAATATTAGATGAAATCAAGTACTATTCAGGAAAAATTAGTGAAATGTCATCACCCCAATTATCTCTAGCTTCTCCAGAATTAGTTTTAGAAGTGTTCAGACAACGTCAAAAAGCCCAAATGGAGTATTCTCAATCAAAGGCTCCTTCAATTGAGTCAGTACAAGAAATGTCTACAATCGAGTTATTTGATTTTAAGAATCAAAAAGCTGCAGAAGTAGTGTCTAATCATTGTAAGGAAATAAATGATGGTATTGGAATAATTTTTGCTCCTGAAACTATAGGAATTTGCACTTCTGTAGGTGAATGTTCGGATTTGAGTTTGAAATATCAATATAAAATGGAAAAAGAAGGGATTTCTAAACCGGAATATACATTCTATAGATGTATAGGAAGAGATAGTACTTTACTTAAGAGGTATCCAGCAACTTTGGTAAAAAAATTGAAAGATTTAATAGGTGAACTAAGAAAAGATGCTGCTGAGATTGATTCTATCGAATTACCAGAGAATTCGAGTGAAACTAGAATAGAAGATGAAACAATGGAAAATCCAGAATAAAGAAGGAATGTCATGAACATTCCTTTTTGTTTTGTGTAAATTGCGTTGAATTAAAGAATGCATGGGGGAAAAAATAATAATTCCTTTTTCTAATTTTGGTGTTGATATTTTATTAATAATATTGTATGATATAAGAGTAAGAGTTTGTTAAGTAATAACCTAAAGGAGGTTAATTTAATATGTTAAAGAAAGTTGTTTATATACTTTTAATTATGATGTTTATATTATCATTTTATCAATTGGGTATTTATGCATCTCAATCAAGTTCTGTTAACGAAGGACAAAAAGTTTTAAATTCTACTCAAGCCGCAGAATTAATCGAAATGCGCGAAAGTACAAAAGCAACTTTAGAAGATTATATAGATAGATATGGATCTAAAACATACGGAAGTGTAGCTTATGTATTAGCTGCAGTTCGTATATATAGTATTCCATTTTGCTTTATAGGTATTGTTATTGGCGGTTTGTATCAATATGTTCTAGGTATAAGAAGATTAGATGTTAGAGATACCGGCTGGAAAATGATGATTACAACAATAACTATACTTCTAATTTGTCAAGTATTACCACTAGTATTCGCAATTATTGTAAATGGTTGGAGGGGTTAGTGAATGAAAGTTTTGTTTGCTGTTAGTAGTGAAGAGATTTCTGATATGATTATAAAGAAATATCAAAAAGATTATAAGGAAATTTTTTCTTATAAGAATGTTTATTATTATAATGCGATAATAAAAGAAATTCAAAAGGATAAAACATATAATAGAATAGTTATTAGTGAGGATCTTGAACCATTCTCATCAAACAACTATGATAATATTGATAGATTTATTTTTGAAAAATTAGATCATGTTAGTGACGAAGCACATGACCAATATGGTAATGAAATCCCTATTATTTTGATTTCTAGTGAAAGAAGACAAAAAGGTAGCGAATTTCTTGTAAAATTATTTAGTTTAGGTATTTATAACGCTTTAGTTGGACAAGATAGAAGAATGGATCAAGTTTGTAAACTTATTAGTAGACCACGTGGTAAAAAGGAAGCTAAAGCATATTATAAAATAGATACAGATGATGTTGGATATAGAACTATTAATGAAAATGAAGTTAGCGAATTAGAAATTCAAAATATTTTATCTCATTTTAGAAAACTAGGTAAAGATACTGATAAGTATGCTGAAAGTTTTAATAATATTGCTGTTCAATATACAAACGATCAATTAAAAATAATTATTAATTGTTTACCAATAAAGGTTAAGGCTGTACTTGAAGAAAAATCTTCAAAATATCAAGAGATTATGGCCGTTACTGGTATACCTGCTATTAAGGGAATGTATACTAATCAAGCTCAATTAGAAAATCCAGGAATAATTACTAGTAACATTACTGAATCTAATAACAAGATTAGCGGACCAATTGTCATTCCAAGTGCTGTTAAAACAAGTACATTTAGTAAACCTTTAAATATTAAGACTCCTACAATAACAAATGCTGGTAACAGTGTCGTACAAGGTGGTAATTCAATTACAACTAATTTGAAAACTGGAATACCAGTATCTGAAATGAATGATATTCCATTAATGAATTTTGATAATATACCAAATGGCCAAATGCAAAATCCAAATATGCAAAGGCCAATGCCAAATGGCCAAATGCAAAATCCAAATATGCGTGGGCCAATGCCAAATGGTCAAATGCAAAATCCAAATATGCGTAGACCAATGCCAAATGGTCAAATGCAAAATCCAAATATGCGTGGGCCAATGCAAAATGGTCAAATGCAAAATCCAAATATGCAAAGGCCAATGCAAAATGGTCAAATGCAAAATCCAAATATGCAAAGGCCAATGCCAAATGGTCAAATGCAAAATCCAAATATGCAAAGGCCAATGCCAAATGGTCAAATGCAAAATCCAAATATGCAAAGGCCAATGTCAAATGGTCAAATGCAAAATCCAAATATGCAAAGGCCAATGCCAAATGGTCAAATGCAAAATCCAAATATGCAAAGGCCAATGCCAAATGGCCAAATGCAAAATCCAAATATGCAAAGGCCAATACCAAATGTACCAGTATCAAACCCAAATGCTGGTTCTGAGTCAACTACTGAAGCAAATTCTGGTTCTACAGAATAATTATAATAATACATTTAAGAAAAAGATATTAATATACAAGAGATAGGAGTTTGGAAAATGAATAATGATAATAATTTGGTAAATAATCCAAATCAGGGAAATAATGGCAATGTTTCACCTATAATACCACAAAATGTTAAAGGAAATATTCAAAATAATCCTGTTCAAAACAATAATGTTGTAGATAATTCTTCAGTAGATGATGTATATTCTCCAGCAGTCAATGTTCCAGGATTAGATGAATTAGAAGATTATGTTGATGAAACTGTTGCAAGTAATGGTGTGGATAATAATTCCAATATCCAAAATGCGAATTTAAATTCTAATAGTAGTTTTAATTCAAATGCAACTGTGGATATGGTTCAAAATAATGTTAGTATCAATCCTAATGTTCAAGAACAACCACAAATAGACTTGGCAGAGATTGATGATTCTTTTGATAATGGTTCAAAGAATTTTAGTCCTAATATAGATATGAGTGGTTTGATTTCAGGCGAACAAACTACGGAAAATGAGGAAATCTTTAATCCATCTATGGAGTTAGGTGTTGATGCTAACGTATTTGATAACCCTAATAGTCAAATTCAAGCAAACACTGCAGATTATGGATTTGATCCTTTTAACAAATTTGATGAAGCAACAGAAGAAAATTTTTTACCAGGTTTTGATCAAAATTTTTATAATCCAGATTATGATGATTCACAAGCATTTATGCCAGGAATTGTTCCAGATGAAGAAGCTCCTGTTGTTGATAATACAACTTTTGTTCAAAATGAAAACAATAATATTTCAAATAGTGTAAATAATGTGGAAAACAATCAACCAGTTGTACCAACACAACCAATTCAAAATCAGGCGCCAGCACAACCAGCAAATGATGTTATTGCTCCTGCTCAGCCAGTACAAAATCCAATGCCAGTACAACCGGTAAATGATTTTGTTGCTCCTGCTCAGCCAGTACAAAATCCAATGCCAGTGCAACCAGCAAATGATTTTGTAGCTCCTGCTCAGCCAGTACAAAATCCTGCGCCAGTACAGCCGGCAAATGATTTTGTTGCTCCTGCTCAGCCAGTACAAAATCCTGCGCCAGTACAACCGGCAAATGATTTTGTTGCTCCTGCTCAGCCAGTACAAAATCCTGCACCAGTACAACCAGTAAATGATTTTGTTGCTCCTGCTCAGCCAGTACAAAATCCAGCACCAGTGCAACCAGCAAATGATTTTGTGGCTCCTGCTCAGCCAGTACAAAATCCTGCACCAGTACAACCAGTAAATGATTTTGTTGCTCCTGGTGAGTTAATACAAAATTCAATACCGGCTCAACCAGAATCAATAGTTGAACAACCAATTATTGAGAATAATCAACCACAACCATCAGTAAATTTATTTGATATGACAAATAATAATTTGGTTAATACAATTGATTCTTTGGATGATTATTCTAATTCTATGAATAATGAGGTACAACAATTTAATACATCTTCTGAAAATGCTGGAAAAGTAATGGGAAGTACAAGCTATACTTCTTCATATACAAATAATTTAGCTCCTGAGTATATACCAGCTCCAGCTGGAACAGTTTCTAGTATTAAACCAAAAGTTAATTATTCAATGTCTAATTTTAATAGTTTATTAACTCCAGATAAAAAAATAGTTACATTTATTGGTACATCTAAAAATGGAACATCATTTTTAGTAAATAATGTAGCAGCAATTTTTTCTTCTCTTGGAATTAATACTGCAATATTAGATATGACTCATAATAAAAATTCTTATTATATATACACCAAAAATGATGAAAATTTAAGAAAAATAAGTTATACTTCTATAGAGAAATTAAAAGTAGGAGAATGTGACGGTATAAAAGTTAATAAGAATTTAACTGTTTATACTGCATTACCAAATGATGGTAAGGACTATTCTGATTGTGAAGGCATATTGACAACTTTAGCCCAAAACCATTCAGTAGTTTTAATAGATTGTGATTTTACAACTCCAATGGGATATTTTGCATTATGCCAAGAAATATATCTAGTTCAAACATTAGATATATTAACAATACAACCATTAACAGCATTCTTAAGAGATTTAAAAACTAATAATGTTTTAGAACCAGAAAAAGTAAGAGTTGTAATCAATAAAGATTTAAAAGTTGGAAAATTAACAAGTAAAATAATCATAAGTGGTATGAGTTCATACAATGATCCATCAATGTCATTTATGACAGAATTATTTAATAAAGATACAGTTAATTATTGTGTTATTCCTTTTGACGAAAGAGCTTACTCTAGATATCTAGAAGGAATTGTTAATTGCGAAATATCAGTAAGTGGTTTTTCATCTGGTTTCGTTAACAGATTAAAGACTTTAGCTGAATTAATTTATCCATTAACAAGTAAGCAAGCTTTCGGAAAAAATAATCATACTATTGTGCAACCAGCACAACAGCAACATGCTACATTTTCTAGTTCAACCAGTAATACATTAAATAAAATGAGAAAAGGTATGTAATATAAAATAATAACAAATGAGGTAATTAAAATGGTAGGAATTGGAGCTTTAGTAATATTTGCATTAATTGTGGCAATTATAGTATTAATTGTTTACAATATTCAAGTTCAAAGAAAAATACAAGAGTATAAAAATTTAGAGGATAGAAGAAATAAGTTATCAGTAATTCAAGATTTCCTTTCAATTGCTGGTGCTGAAGAGAGTGTAGACTCTAAATTACAAAAAATTAATGAAATAGTGATTGAAAAGTATAATATTAAGTATTCAACTTTAGTTGTTTTTGATGGAGCTGAATATGTAATTAAAGCTTCAAATGTCGATAAAATTCATTATGAGACATTAGCTAATTTACATACTGAAGAAATCTTTCAAGACAGTGTATCAACTGCAACACCAAAATATATTACAATTGATAATGAAAATGAAAAATTACCATATCAAAAATCTGAAATGGGTAGAGCTAAATCAGCATTATTTTTCCCACTATATATAGATAATATCTATATTGGTTATTGGATAATGGAAAGTGGGAAAATGCATGCTTTCGAGAATCTAGATACCACTGTAATTGAAGTTGTTAAAGAAAATATTATTTCAGTTTTAAGAACAATGTCTTATCAAGACACAATTGAGAATATTGATAGAATTGATAAATTTACAGGATTACATTCTGCTGAATATTTGTATGGAAAAGCTAAGTACACAATTGATCAATTTCCAACAAGTAGTGTTACCATGTTTGAAGTAACTAATATTAATGATATTAATGAAAAAGATGGAAGACAAATTGGTAATGAAATAATCACTGAAGTAAGTAATATAGTAAAACAAAGAATGTCATCTCAATATATCTTTGTTAGATATATGGGACCAAAATTTGTTATTGTATTCTCAGGTGTTGATATCAATAGCTTAAATGATTTCTTGGTTAACTTAAAGAGTGATATTGAAGATTTACAAATAATTGAAGAACCAGAAGAAATTGAAACTATTCATATAATTAATGGTAAAAAAGTTAGAATTAGAGAGACTACAGAAAGAAAAGAAGCGTCTCCAAAGATTAGCTTTGTTACATCAACATATTATAAGAGTACAGGATTAGAGAAATTGACTAGAAAATTAGAAGAATATATGGATTCATGTGATAAATCAAATAACTTTATCGAATTTATTTAAGGGGGGATATTTCATGGATGATAAAACACAAAGTTTTGACGTAGAAAAAGAAAAAAATGCAAAAGCTCAAGAAATACTAAAGCAAGTATATCAATCTCTTGTAGAAAAGGGCTACAATCCAATTAACCAAATAGTTGGGTATATTTTATCAGGAGATCCAACATATATAACCAGTTATAATGATGCTAGAAATCTAATTAGAAAAATCGAGAGAGATGAATTACTTGAAAAGATGGTAAAATATTATATAGGACTTGAAGATAATAAAAATGAGTAATAAGAGAATACTAAGTATAGACTATGGTGATAGTAGAGTTGGAATAGCAATTACAGATCCTTTGGGCTACACAGCTCAAGGATTAGAAACAATTCAATCAAATGGTAACGACAAAATTGTTTTAAGAAGGCTTGATGAAATTTTTGCTGAATATGATGTTGGAACAATTGTTGTCGGTAAACCTATTAATATGAATGGAACTTCTTCACAACGCGTTGAAGTGACAGAAAAATTTATTCATAAATTACGCTGTAAGTATAATAATAAATTGATAGAAACTGTTGATGAAAGATTAACAACTGTTATTGCACATACTACTATGAATGAATTAAATATTAATAAACATAAAAAACGAGGCATTGTTGATACAATTTCTGCTGTATATATTTTAGAAACATACATGAACAGAAATAAATCAGAGTAATTTTTATATTAATGTTATCAAATTTTTAAAATATAAATTTATACAAAAGTTATTTCTACATTAAACATTGAAAAAAATAATTCTTTATATTATGATTTTGGTGTTGGAAGAAATAACAGTATTGAAAGGAGTTTACTTATGGATGAAGAAAATCTAAATAACCCAGAGGTTGAAGAAGATGAAAACATAATATATCTAAACGATGAAAATGGGAATGAAGTTAGTTTTGAATTTTTAGATTTAATTGAGTATGATTCAGAGCAATATGTTGTATTATTGCCACTTGAAGATCTTGAAGATGATAATGGTGAAGTTGTTATCTTAAAACTTGAAGATTCTGAAGGCGAAGACGAAGATTTAGAATCTTATGTAAGTGTTGATGATGAAAATGTACTTAAAGAAGTATTTAAAATCTTTAAAGAAAAATTTAAAGATGAATTTAACTTCCAAGATGATAATCAAGATGATAATGCATAATAGTAAATAGTAATAAGAAGGCTTACTGGAAATGGTAAGCCTTTTTATGTAAATAATATTTTAAAAATTTAATTTGAATAGAGGAGAATAGAATGAAGAATAAAAAAATCATAATAGCAATTCTTTTATTAGTTTTATTTATAGGAATTTATTTTGGAGTAATATACTTTTATAATAAAAGTAAAAATAGTGCTCCAATTAATGAAGAAAAAACAGCAGTTATAGATAATACACCTTTATATACAGCAGAAAACTTTCCAAAAATAGATGCTTCGCTTGCAACGCAACCATTAACAGATGCAGTTTATGAAGATTTTGTTGGAGAATGTGCTGAAGGTAAAATTGATTACTCAAATACTCATCCAGGATATGTTAAATTAATTAATGATGAAGTAGATTTAATAGTTGTAACACAGCCATCTGAAGAGGAATTAGCTCTTGCTAAAGAAAAAAATGTTGAACTTGAAGTTATACCAGTTGTAAAAGAAGGATTTGTATTTTATGTAAATGCTAGTAATCCGGTATCTAGCTTGACAACAGAACAAATCCAAAATATTTATACTGGTGAAATAACTAATTGGAATGAAGTTGGTGGAAATGATGAAAAAATATCTCCATTACAAAGACCAGTAAATTCTGGTTCACAAACTGGAATGCTTTCATTAGTCATGAAAGGTAAACAATTGATGGAGCCACCAAAAGATAATTTGATAGATACAATGGAAGCAATTATTAATATGGTTTCTAGTTATACTAATGGTAGAAATGCTATAGGTTATTCATACTACTACTATGCAACAACAATGTTTAAAACTATAGATGAACAAGTTGCTAGCAATATTAAATTATTATCTGTTGATGGTGTTCAACCAAATAATTCTACAATACAGGCTGGTACATATCCATTTAATACAGCTTATTATATTGTTATAAATAAAGCAGATGATGAAAATTCTGCATCAAGAAAACTTGTTAAAGAATTATTATCTGATAGAGGACAAGCGGTAGCAGAAAAAGCTGGTTATGTTCCAGTTAAATAACAAATGAAAAAGGAAAAAATATGGAAGAGAAAGTAGAAAAAGATTCTTCAAATAAAAAAGGTGGCAGCAAAAAGTTTTTTATAATATATATTCTTGCTTTAATTATAATTACAGCGATATCTATTTTTATTACAATTCG
>Ga0247611_10008602_pt1 | contig 12526 bp, 4 predicted proteins | sample 177DNAGHGhighgp2_FD_192422 | JGI IMG/M metagenome (GOLD analysis project Ga0247611, IMG submission 192422) | Sheep rumen microbial communities from Palmerston North, Manawatu-Wanganui, New Zealand - 1770 DNA GHGhigh gp2 | ecosystem: Host-associated > Mammals > Digestive system > Stomach > Rumen ... | reverse complement strand
GAGCAGGACTATGTGCGCTATCGCATGAATGAAAACAACCCGCAGAAATCGTCCGATAGTACTGCGGCTAAGAAGATTTACACGATGGACCGTCTCAACTGCATGGAGCGTATTGAGGACACCAAGTACTATCAGACGGACCTGATGTATGTACCGGTTCCGGACAGTACGTATTTCTATGTGGGTTACAACAACCACTTCTATGCCCATATGAACTCGTCTTCTCCGAAAATGAGCAAGCCGGGAGCGTATTCGCAATTCACGAAGATACGTCAGTTGCCGCTGCTGAATCTTCCCGGCTTCTATGCCCCTGCCGGAGCGTACGGACGGATGGTAGTCGATACGACCTCAGCGTCCGATAACCTCGACGTGAAGTTCGATCCGGCGGGTTATTTCCTGAAAGTACAGACCGGAAAGAACGTGCGGATGCACCAAACGGACACTCATGAGTGGACGAGCGAGGAGATGTGGACGATCACCGGTGATTGGGCCAAGTTGCATATTAAGACGATGCTGATGACCGGTCCGACGTTCAGCGAGAGCGACCCGGGAGCAGCAGTAGAAGGTTGGACGAAATGGGTACGCGGCGATAGCGTGCCGACCAGTACAGGCGGATCGATCGAGGGTTTGTCCGGCTATGCGCAGATCACGACCAACAGTACGGATTCGAACGGCCATATGGTATTTATCTTAGCGGATCAAGAGAAATGGATCCGGTATGATAACAACGGTTTTACGGGTTTGGAGATGCCTCTTCAATATCCTTTGAACGGCAAAAATGAGGTAGTTCTCATGGAGCCGCGTATCAAACCCGATTATAAGTTCCTCGGATGGGATACGAAAGCGGATGGTACAGGTACGCGCTATCAGATAGGCGATCCGTATACTTTCTCGGGTACAGGCGAGGTGAAACTCTATGCTCAAGCGGAGTATGAAGGTACGCTTCAGATCGCGATCTCTTTCTTGCGGGCCGGCAAGCGCTACTTCCTGACTCACCCGGGAACAGGTACAGGTGAGTTCCGTTACGCCCGTGCCCGTTATTTCGACAACTGGGATAACACCTGGCAGGGTATGGAGGATGCAGCAAACTTAAACCCGAATTACCTGAGCACGTATGAGCTGCGCCATCCGTACAATGATATCAAGCGGAAAGAGGGCGATATACCCAACATGGATACAACGGAGCACGTGCTGGACCCGCGTCGTTATACGATGAAGGGACAGATTGACTCGCTGACTTTCTACGAGCACTTTGCTCCATCCAAGGACGAGTTCATCGGTTTGTACTACCAGACCCCGAACACGATTGTGGCGAATAACACCTGGGCGGGTCTGTTCAGGACGACAAGCGATGCGACGGAAATCAGTTGGCCGACCTATAAAACGCCGTATATCGCGAGTGCCAAAATCCACTCGGAGCGATACTTGGAGGAATACGATTCGGAGAACAAACCCGACTCGTTGATACTGAAGAGACGAAGTAATTACACGGAGTCGTATGTACAGTACGACCCAGCCACGAATCAGTTTAACGGTGTGGCCTCAGCAGAAGATGCGACGGAATTCCAGATGAGCGCGGTAATTGTAGCCGATGCACATTATATCATCCTGCCGGATAGTACGCATGCTTGGCGCGATACGCTTGAGTTCGGATATCACAAAGACGAACAGACGACCAAGGATGTATGGTCTTCGCTGATCGGTAAGCAGTTGTTAGCTGTGATGGTTGTCGATGGAGATACGGTCTATTTCCACCCCAACAGCAAGAAGACTATCAATGACCCGAACGAATTATATCTGTCTCCGGATTACCGCGTGACGCAGTTGTTTGAGTTGATTCCGGACAGCCGTGTAACAAGCGTAGCGGAAACAGACCGTGTAACGCACGAAGAGACCTCTTACTACTGGCATCACAATATCGTAAGCGGCAACTCCAGCCCGTTCAACGTGAAAGATGCGGGCGGAAACTATATCGATATAATCGATACATTCCGCATCACGCTGAGTCAGAGTGCAATCAGTAAGATTAAAGAGTATCGCGGCAGATGGAAGAAACAGAGTGCGGATGATGGTCTTCATGTGGACGGTCTTAGCCGTTATCGCGATGTCATCGTGCGCACGAAGACGTATCACTATGGTGCTCCTCAGACTCGATTGGAACTGACGCCGGAATTCGAAAATTACACGTTCAGTCCGCTAAAGGACCATAGCCAGCGCATCAATTTCGTGCTGACCAAAGTGTTTTCGCACGAGCTATTGGACATCCATAACAACCGGGTAGGCGAAGAGATCATCTCTATCGATACGATCACTACCAGTTTGGCGCTTAGTCCGGAACTTTGCACGTTCTCTTCTTCGGGCAGCTCGAGCAGTACGTATTTTACGACCACGGAAGCGGTGAGTCAACATGTTACGCTGACCACCAAAGCGGAGAATGTCTCGGGTGTGAACTACGATACGATGACCGTCTCGACGAATATCACGATCAATGCGGAAAGCTACCCGGTAACGGCTCGTATCCCGCTGATGCAAACGGCCTTAGAGGGTCATGAGTTGATCTGGTCGGTATATTCCGGCAACCAGCGATATTATATCACGGCAGGAACCGGCAACAACGGACTGATTTTCCGCCAGTATAAGCAGGACGGTTCCACCCTCTACAAGAGCGGATCCGGTAAGATTGTTCTGGTAAAAGGTTCTGCGAACGAGGCTAACAACGATGGCAAATATATCACGCCTTGGCAGTTCTCCTATCCGAATCAGGATACTCACCCGGATCAGTTAACGCTGCGCACGGAGTATGGTGTAGGTAAGAATTTTGTCATCAACGGAAGCACTCCTGAAGCAAGCGGGAGCGCTGCATCCGTAATGACCTTCAAATTTATCAATGTCTATTCGAACGCGAATGCCAACTACGAGGAGCAGGTAAAGATTCGATACGGAGCGAATCAATGGTTGAAGTTTGATCTGATGGGTGGTAGCGGCGCTGAACTGATATTGGTAGCCAGTGAAGAAGAGGCATCCGTCTTCTCGTGGAGTTATCTGCTGCAGGAGTACAGCCTGCTGAATAACGGGACCTATCCGAGCCGCGACACGGTGACCTTCGGCTATAACACCAATATGTCCGTAGGCGTCCAGACGCGCTATAAGGCATACAAGGAGTACTCGATGCTGGTAGGCAACAAAGTGGTTTATTGCTGTCGCCAAGAACAGGCTCGTATCGACAGTCTGACCGCGGCAGACAGACAATGGAAGACCCGTTATACCATCACGCGTATCCCGGACGGGCGCACATTCGACAGCGGATCGACTCCAAGCCCTGCGGTGAGCGGCCTGAGCGACGTACTCAACGCCGAGACGCTTACGACAACCATCTCGACCTCAGGCGCGGCAACCAGTCCGATGAATGTGAAGATCGACGGCAAGTATGTGAATATCGTCGATACGCTGCATGTGACCATCTCCTTGCAACCCGGTGCTCCTGCTTATCGTTTCAAGGACGGATGGAGCAGTTACCAGTCAGTGCGCGATGCAGAACTGAAGATTCCGTTGATTCGTACGACCTATCACATAGATGACTTTGACTCGCTCGCATGTACCGTAGCAAACGATGAGTATAACTATACCTTCCCCAATAAGGTAACACTTGATCCGGCTGTCACCCATACCTTCGTCTTAGGTACTGCCAACTACACGGGAAAGCAAGTACTGGATGTGAATAACAGGCCGTTTGCTACCATCGACTCCCGTGTAGAGGATGTAACGAATAAGATGGACCTGAGTGATAAATCGCTCGCTGAAGTACGTCTGATGGATGACTACGGTAACACGCCGAGTTGGTGCAAAATAACCGGAAAGACCAAGAATACGATTACCGTTCAATGTACGGAGAATGGTATTCGTTCGCCGCGTCGCGCCTATATCTTTATCTCTTACGTCATCATGTTAGGCGGGGATATGCGATTCGTTTCCCAACGTCTCTCCGTATCCCAACCGAGTTTGTACGAATATGCGAACAACCAGCAACTGATTCACTCTTCCGGTGCATCGGGCGATCCGCTTGTGGGTGGTATCCAACAGGTACACGAGAACAAGCGTGTTCTCTACTATTATCCGGAGCAGAACGTTGAGTTACCGGTTCGCGAGAGTCACTTCTTTGGTTGGTGGAGATGGTATCGCGAGGGAGAAGGAGAGATCGGCGATTCCGATATCCCGGATAGCGTATGGCGCACGAAGCCACAGAACACAGGTACCTATAACTATCCGTTCCGTATCATCGGAGACTCCGTGAACGATCCGGATAGACCGGGCAAGAAGAAACTGGTGACGATGGGTCGTTATACCGTGTTCCATTATAGAGCGAATGATTATAAAGACGTCCGTAATAATCCGCCTTGTAAGACGGTCTTGGTAGCTCCGCCTATCACGACCTATGGTGTGGCAGAGAAAGATAAACCGACCGTCACCTACGCGGTGGATATCAGTAACTACTACGACCACCTGCCGATGTCGTTGAAGTACAAGAACCAGATAGATACAGCGTACTTGGATACGATGCAGGCTATTCCGGAACCGACGTTGTCGCTGCGCGAGGTATTCGAGTTGCGCCCGTGGACAGAGATGGCAGCCCGGTTGGAAGGATTTAAGAGCGAAAGAACGACCAATGATGCCGGTTCCTATGCGTTGGCGGATGAGCATTATATGGAGGACCATGTAGTCATGGCTCCGCTAAAGAACCCCTTGCTGCTCTCTACCGAGCAACGCTATAACTATGACAACGTGGCAGCAAATAAGCACTCAGAGTCGTTGTTAGGTTACTATATGCGTGACGATAACTGGGCTTCATGGAGTGATAACCGAGTACGTCAGGATACGATGATCTGGTGCGGCGGATGGGATGCCGAGTGCAAATGGTATACCTATGACCCGAAGACACAGAAATACACACCGTGTAACTACGAGATAACCGAAGGAGACGACTTCCTGCAAGTTCCGGCCAAGCAGAATATCCCTACCGGCAAGGACTTCGATACGGTTTATTACTGTCTGCGCTCAAGGAGTCAGAAAACATTGGTAGATACGCACGGTAAAGATTCTACCGTCGACGGCGCACATATGTTCAATATATGCCGTTATATGGTGATTTATCATGATCAATCGAAATATGGTCCGAAGTTAGAATCGAACGGCAAAGCGCTTATCACCAACGATGAGATCGAGCAGCGCTACGAAGTGCTGGAGCGCCTGAACTTCGACTATAACAAGCCGGGACCTGAATATACCGTTTATCCGCATCCTCTGCCTTGGGCAGATGCTTCGTACGGCTATACCTATCCGGAGACTCCGGACCTGCCGCATAACCGTCTGCACACGCAATCCGACCTGCCGAACTTCGGTGAGTACGGCTTGGTGAACCGCATCCATTATACCGATTATTGGTACGACTTAGAGCAACACGGCGGAGCGTCTAACGGCTATATGATTTATTGCGACGGTATGTCGTCGTCCGGTCAGGTAGCCGCATTGAACCTGAATACGACCTTATGCGCGGGCCAGAAGATGTTCTTCTCGGGCTATATAGGTAATCCGAGTAAGAACTTTGATAAAAAATATGCCCGCCCGAACTTCACGTTTTCCGTACAGGGTTCAGTGAACGGAACGGACTGGGAGAACATCACTACCTACATGACGGGCGATATAGAGCCCAAGAACGGATGGTATCAAATCTACTTCCCGATCGTATTCAACACCCATGTCGAGTACCATCATTTCCGTGTGCGAATTTACAACATGGCTTCCAGTTGGGACGGAAACGACTTTGTGATCGACGATATGTGTATCTTCGCTACCAAACAGCCGTTGATCGCTTATCAGGCCAATACGGCATGTAAGGAGAAAGAAGACGTAGAGACCCCGACACATATCATCCTGCGTTTGGATTATCAGGGAATCACAGGAGAAGGATACAACAATGAAAGCGTCTATTACACCGTCAAATGCGTGAACAAAGAGGGTACTCCGAGTTTCGTAGAAATGATAGATCACTACCTCGCTGAAGAAACGCATCACGGGTCGCCCGATACCATCTGCGGACGGCTTTATATCCCTGCGCGGGAATATGAGCCACTCGATCCGGACTCAATCTTTGTGAACATGAACGAGCTGATCGATACGTTTGATGTATCGAATGGTGTATTCAAAGAAGGCTATATCTACGAGATTCTCGAGGGTGTTATCCGTCCTGTGAAATACGTTGTGCATAGCGCTTATCTGAATCCGAAGGATACGTTCACCGTACATATGTCGGCGGAGTACAAAGATATGATGAACAGTATGTGCGGCTTGACGAGTTACCTGAAGGTAAGTAACATGATGGTACTCGAACTCAACGGCGAGGAAGTGCCGGACATGGAACAGACCGATCTTTGCGCCAACTCGACCTATGATATCGGTCTGCACGTGAAGGGTTCGCTATACCTCGATAACTCCGCGCCTATCAACCTGAACGGCTCATGCGTTAACGACTGGTTGCTCTACGGCGATACAGCAGAGGACAAGAGTGTAGAACGCTACGGGTACAAGTACAAAGATATCGTGAAGGTAGTGAAGGATATCTTGCGCTGCGAGCCGAAGGGAACGACCAACGCGAACCAGTTTGCGAAGAACCTGGCCGCAGTCAACCGCAACGAGATGATACGTATCCAAGAGCAAGAGCGCGTGACCCTATCCGATCCCTCTTTGGATCCGTATACGATGCTTACCAATCTGGTAAACAAAGGATTCCTGACGCTCTATCAACCGACTATGACCGCTACAGTTTATTCGGGCGATTCGATCCAATACGTTATCTTCCCGATATTAGGTACGGGTTCGGATGCGCTGCATAGCGCGAGCGTGGAGGTATGTCCGCTGCCTATATTGATTAAACTCAAACCGAATCCGGAATCGGCAAAGACCCCGCTTATCGTCGGCGGCTTGAACCGCGGTGCGAGCGAAATGAATCATCCGGTAGTCGTACTGGCGAATGTGAACAAAGCCAACCAGGAGATCACGCTCAAAGTGGACTCTATCATGGAGCTCGTGGGCATCAAGACGATAGAGTTGCGTTCGACCGATGATCCGAACTTCCGCGAGGGTATTCATAAATTGGAGTATGAACCCGATACGCTCTACCCGACGGGAGAATATTACACGAAAGGAAGTACGATCACGCTTCGTCCGTCAAGCAGCAGTAACTATAAGATGAAGCCGGGCTATAGCTACACCTACGGTATTATGATGCAAACCATTCTGGGTCTGGATACTTTAGTCGGAGGTTGCGAAGTAGGAACGATTCCGTTCACGGTATCCGTTGTTCCGAATTACCTGCGTTGGGATCCTCAAGATACGGAGAGCGACGAATGGAACAAACCGGGCAACTGGATCGGTATAGACGAGAATAACAACCCGATTCATGTCAACGCGCGCTTTGCGCCGCTCAATACGACGGCTATTCTCATTCCTGCTATGACCGATGGCAGACAATATCCGGAATTGCCGGACCTGAGCAACAAAGCATCCTATGACTCGGTTAAACAGGTTGGCTTCCAGTATAATAAATGCGACTATATCCGTTTTCTGCCCGGCGCCGCGATGGGTCAGCAGCAACGAATGGAGTATAACCATGCTATCGTCGATATGCCTCTTCCGCAGAACGAGTGGGCCTTCCGCTCCGCTCCAGTGAAGGGTATGATCAGCGGCGACCTCTATATGTCCAACGCCGACCTCTACAAGGAGACCTCGCTATGGGAGGTAGGTTCCTTCGATGCCAACGGCCGAAACAACACAACAGGCAATGCTTCCTTCTGGCTCTCGCTGTACAGCAAGAATACAGAACACGTAGGTAACACGTCGGAAGGCATCCCGAGTGAGAGCCGCACGACCGACGGTTCGTGGTCGAAAGTAGCGAATGGCCTTACGCTGTCGTTACCACCTGCTCAAGGCTGGGCCGTATATAGCCGCACCGCATCGGGAAGTCCGGCGGCCGTTCGTTTGCCGAAAGAGGACGACATATACTACTATTACAACAAGTCCGGCGAGCGGCAGGATGGACAGTATGAGCAGAACCTGCAAACGCTGCGTAGCACGCTATCCGACGGTCATGCAGGAGAGTTAGCCTTCCATCCGGATGGGGTTGAGCAGCGCTATCTGCTTAGCAAAGATGTCGGTTCGCAGACCTTTGTCTTCGGTAACCCGACGATGGGTTATATCGATATCTGGGGCTTTATTGCCGACAACAGCCTTGTGGAAGAGTTCGGTTATATGGCGACAAACAATGAATATACCACGGTAACGAAGGCGAGTGCATTGGCTACAGCGAACGTGATCACCGAGCAGAAGCGCTACCTGCCGCCTATGCATGCAATCCTCATCACCGTTGCGGGTTCTGCCGCTCCGACGGCACTGGAAGTTAGGGTCAATACGAGCCGCGTAGTTGTTTCGCCAGTTGCGGATCCGAGTCCTGCACCCAGACGTACTCCGAGGAAATACCCAAAGGGTATCATGACCGTAACGGCTACCAACACCGTTTCGCCGCGCTGCCTGAGCCGACTGCTGATCGGTCAGGGTTATCACGACGCCGTGTACGAAGGAGAGGATGCGTTACTGATGACACTCAATATCGAGAAATACACCAATAATTCCACTCCTGCCACGCCGTTTAACCTCTATGCGGCGGAAGGCGAGTACGGATTGTGTATCGATCTGCGCGACTCGATCGTGAATATACCGCTGTCGTTCTACATGAGCAACCTGCCGTTTGACCCGGTTACGCGCTTGTGGTTCACGGGCGTAAATAAGATCGATGAGGATTTGGTGCTGTATGACGCAGTAACGGAGACCGAGCAGACGATAGCCGATGGTATCTATATCGATATCCAGACTCCGGAGCAGAGTCATGAGGTACGCTATTACATCCGTCGTCGCGGATTTAACCCGCAGAGCGGTACGGATGAGCCGATCGTTACGGGCTTCGAGTGGATCGAGACGGAAGGCAACAAAGCCGTGAAGTTTATTAAAGATGATCATGTATATATCCTCGTTAACGGACAAGTATATACAATTTTAGGACAGAAAATAAAATGATGCAGCATAGAAAAAATATAATCCTTTGGCTGATGGCCATTTGGATGCTATGCAGCATCCCCTCTGTCCATGCAGTTTCGCTGGCCAGCCAACCTTCGGCATGGCAAACGACAGTTACGCTGAGCCAAGATAACTATCCGAGTTATGAGTTCTACTCCACTTCGTCCATTGCGCCTGTGGTGGGTTCGACCTCTTACCACTCCGGTCCATGCTATGCGCCGGGCGCAGGACATGGAGGCATCCGGAGAGATTCGTGGAACGACCCGGGTGATGATGATGATCCAGTAGGCGTATTACCGGAAACACCGGTAGGCGAGCCGCTGATACTACTGCTATTCGCATTGCTTTTTATCGTTTATAAGCGCAGAATAGCGAGTTAATAGAAAAAAAATGACGTGAAATTTGCACACGTCATTTTTTTTTACTATTTTTGCAGCGCAAAAATTTTTGAACGAACGCATTACTAACAACAAACAATTCATTTAATCTTATGTCAAGCGTAAACAAAGTGATTTTGATTGGTAACGTAGGCGCAGACCCTGAAGTACGTTACTTGGACAGAGGCGTAGCAATTGCCACCTTTAATTTAGCGACCACGGAGCGTGGTTACACGATGCAGAACGGAACGCAAGTGCCGGATGTGACGGAATGGCATTCCGTAGTTCTATGGCGCAACTTAGCGGAATGGGCGCAGCAGAATCTTCGCAAGAGTATGAAAGTGTATGTAGAGGGAAAACTAAAAACCCGCGCATGGGAGAAAGACGGTCAGATTCGACGCAAGACGGAAGTGATCGCAGAGAACATCCAGATTCTCTATCGTCCGGAGCAATACAAGCGCAACGACGGACTGAACACCGCCCCCCTCAATGACGAGGTGCGCGCGGAAGAACCTATTGAGGAACCCCAAGAACAGACACCCGAAGCAGGCAGCGGATTTTTCAACGGATTATTCAGATGACCAACAAAGAACGTTACATAGAATGGGCAGCCACACAGGAGTTTCTGCCGATCTCGATGCAGCCTTGGTGGCTTGATGCCGTATGTGCAGGCAAAGAATGGAACGTGCTGCTCGCCGAAGATGAGAACAAGACCATCCTCGGTATGATGCCCTATCTGCTGCGAAAGCGGTTATGGTACAAGTATATCGTGATGCCTGTTCTCTCGCAGTCAGGCGGTATATGGGTAACTCCGGAAGTGACAGGAGACCGATGGAAAGTAGCGGAGGTATGCCGCCAGATCAAAGAGCAGTTGGATGGCATGCACCTGGCGTATTACTACCAGCAGTATATCCCGGGTAGCCTATGCGTAGATGCGCTGAAGGCCCTGGGTTTCAAGGCCAAAGAACGTATCACTTATCGCGTAGAGGACCTGAGCGACCTGGATGCCCTCATTGCTTCGTTTAGCAAGAATAAACGTCGTCAGTTACAGAAAGCGCTTAGTCTGCATGCGGAGCGGAAGATGGATATCGAGGAGTTCTATCGTTTCCATGAACGCTGTTTGGAGAGTCGCAAACGTCAATGCAGTTACACGCGCGAGTTCCTTATAGTATTAGAGCGCAAAGCGAGACGACTCAAGCAATGCGAGATCATCTCGATTCATAATGCGGATGGACAACCGTATGCCGCGGCGTTCCTGGTTTGGGACAGTCGGTATATGTACTATCTGATTCCGACGTACGATGCGGCGTTCAAGGACTCGGGAGCTTCTGCGCTGTTAGTTCTCGAGGCGATGAAACTGGCACGCGAGAAACATGTGCATTTTGATTTCGAAGGCTCGATGGAACGCGGCATAGCAAACCACTACAAGCAGTTCGGTTCCACACCTGTTACCTATTTCGCCGTAGAGAAATACTATAAACCGCTCTTCCGCCTCGCGATCTGGATTCAGAAGTTACGCGAGTGGAAATATCGATGAAAGTTTTATTCCTTACACCGTGGTATCCTTCAAAGAAGGATGAGATGTCCGGTCTCTTCGTGCGCAAGCACGTGGAGGCCGTTCGTGCACAAGGTGTAGAGGTACGCGTGATCTTCGCTGAGTCATGGCGCGAGACGGGACGGCAATGGAAGGCCTTGCGGCGCGAAGGATGGATACCTGATGTGGTGCAACTGAATGTGATTCAGAAGCAGGGCTTGTTGGCTCTATGGTTGAAGAAACGCTATGGGATTCCGTATGTGATTGTAGAGCACTGGAGTGGTTATCTGCCGGAGAACGGGATGTTTAAGCGACTGTCGGCGATCAAGAAACGGATCTATCGCCGTATCGCCGCGCAAGCGGAACAGGTGCTTTGCGTGAGTCAGCGGTTGCAGCAGGCCATGCAGGACTGCGGCATCCGGGCGCAGCAATGGGGACTGATTGATAATGTGGTGGATGGTTTTTTTTATGAGCCAAGAGTCAAGAGTCAAGAGTCAAGAGTCAAGACCCTTCTGCATGTGAGTTGTTTTGACGAACGGGCGAAGAATGTGAAGGGATTGTTGCGGGCCGCGAAGATGCTGAGCGAGAAACGGCAAGACTGGAAACTGGTGCTGGTCGGAACGGGTGTGGATTATACGGACGTTCGTGCGTTTGCAGACACGTTAGACATACCAGAAGGATTGCTGGAATGGACAGGTGAGTTGACGCCGAGCGAAGTGGCCGAACGGATGCATGAGGCCGATGCGTTGGTGCTGAGCAGTCGATACGAGACCTATGGAGTGGTATTGGCCGAAGCTGCTGCAGCAGGTTTACCGATCCTGAGTACACCGGTTGGCATCGCAGAAAATGTAGCGAATCTGATCGTACCGCAAGAGATCGCACAGAACAAACCCGGAAGGATGGCAGAGTTCATGGAGACGATATTGTGGGGTCAAGAGGTGAGAGTTAAAAGTCAAAAGTTAAAAGTCGAAAGTAAAAAGTCTGAAGAGCGTTTTTCTGCCGATTTCATCGGAAAAAAATTGAAAAAGAGTTATGATAGCTGTTTGCATCGCGACATATAATCACGAGGCCTATATTGCACAAGCGATAGAGAGTGCGTTGCGCCAGGTATGCGATGAAGAAGTGTGCATCTATATCGGCGATGACGCTTCGACAGACGGCACCCAAGCGGTATGTGAACGCTATGCAGCGGACCAACGCATCGTCTATGTGCGGCGGGAGAAGAACTTGGGATTGGTAAGCAATACGATTGATCTCTATCGGAGGATTCTAAAGGAAGGATGTGATTATATCGCGATGCTGGATGGAGATGACTACTGGACGGACGAGAAGAAGTTGCAGCGGCAAGTGGATTATCTGCGCGAGCACCCGGAAGTAGGGTTCGTGCATACAGCAGCCGAAGGTCAAGGAGATGAGACGATACCTACCGGAGACATGAGTCAGTGCTACGACCGTTCGGGTGCAAGACAGACCAACAGTACCGTGCTTTTCC
>Ga0247611_10008600_pt1 | contig 12530 bp, 8 predicted proteins | sample 177DNAGHGhighgp2_FD_192422 | JGI IMG/M metagenome (GOLD analysis project Ga0247611, IMG submission 192422) | Sheep rumen microbial communities from Palmerston North, Manawatu-Wanganui, New Zealand - 1770 DNA GHGhigh gp2 | ecosystem: Host-associated > Mammals > Digestive system > Stomach > Rumen ... | reverse complement strand
GCAGGTGATCGGCCCGCGCTACCAGGACTCACAGATAGAGCTGACGTTGGGTCAGACGCGCACCATCACCATCTCGGTAACCGGTGAGGTGAAGATGCCCGGCACGTACACGATGTCGGCCTTTGCCACGGTATATAACGCCCTGTATATGGCAGGCGGTCCGAACGATATCGGTACGCTGCGCACAATCAAGGTGTTCCGCGACGGCAGACAGATATCGACGGTCGACGTCTACGCTTTCCTGCTGAACGGCCAGCTGACGGGCGACGTGCGCCTGCAGGACAATGACATCATCACGGTGGGCCCCTACGAGTCGCTGGTGTGCATCGAGGGTAAGGTGAAACGCCCGATGTACTACGAGATGAAGAAGAACGAGAGTGCGGCGACGCTTCTGCGCTATGCCGGTGGATTCACGGGCGACGCCTTCACGAAGAGCATCCGCGTGAACCGCAAGGCCGGCGCGATGTACTCCGTGTTCAGCGTCGGCGAGTTTGACATGAACGGTTTCCACCTGATGGACGAGGACTCCGTCTACGTGGACTCTACCTTCGTGCGCTACGAGAACATGGCCGAGGTGATTGGCGCCGTGTTCCACCCCGGCCGTTATCAAGTCGGGGGAAGCATCGGAACCATCAGGAACCTGATAGACGCTTGCGGCGGACTTACCGAGGAAGCCATCGGCCAGCATGCCGTGATGCACAGGATGAAGCCAGACCGCTCGCTGGAGGTGTTGAGCGTCGACATCAACGGCATCTTCAACGGCACCGTACCAGACATCCCACTCAGGAACGGCGACGCCCTATATGTAGCCAGCAAAGAGGAGCAGGAGGCCGACAAGACGATCACGATACACGGCGAAGTGCCCTACCCCGGCACTTATAAGTATGCCGCCAACCAGACTGTGGAGGACGCCATCCTGCAAGCCGGTGGACTGACGAACGCCGCCTCGCTGGCCAAGGTCGACGTGTCGCGACGCATCATCGACCCCGAGGCCACGGAAGCCAGCGACACCCTGGCCTTCACCTACAGCTTCACCATCGACAAGGACTACACCATCAGCGAGACCAACGACTTCCGCCTGCAGCCGTTTGACGAGATCTACGTGCGCCGCAGTCCGAAGTACAATGAGCAGCAGAACGTGACAATCGAGGGTGAGGTGCAGTTCAAGGGCAACTACACGCTGACCAGCAGTCGCCAGCGCCTGAGCGAGATTATCAAGCAGGCCGGTGGACTGACCAACCGCGCGTACCCCGAAGGAGCGAAGCTGATGCGCCAGATGACCCAGGAAGAGCGTGAACAGATGGAGACGATGCTACGTACCGCCCAGCGCAACTCGGGCAACGACTCCATCGACGTGAAGAAGCTGTTGACGATGACCACCTTCCCCGTGGCTATTGAGTTGGACAAGGCACTGGCCAATCCCGGCAGCGACGACGACCCCTTCCTGCGTGAAGGCGACCGCATCGTCGTTCCGCGCTATACCAGTACGGTGACCATCAACGGCGAGGTGCTCTACCCGAACACCGTGCGCTATAAGGCTGGCGAGAAGACGGACTACTATCTGGACCTGGCCGGTGGCGTCAGTTCGACGGGCAAGCGCAGCCAGACCATTATCATCTACATGAACGGCATGGTGGCAAAGGCCGACCGCAAACACCGTCCAGCTCCGGGTTGTCAGATTGTCGTACCGACAAAGGCAAAGAAGCGTGGTCTGGGACTGAGCGAATGGCTGGCTATAGGCACTTCGACAGCATCAATCGCTACGATGATTGCCACTATTGCCAATTTAGTTAAGTAAGTTACTATGGAAGAAAGAAAACATAAAGAAATCGATGTGCTCGCATTGGCCAAGCGAGTTTTACAGGAAAGACGGACGCTAACGAAGTTCGTCGTGACCTCAGCCATCATCGGACTTATCGTAGCATTAAACACACCTAGAGAATTCACGTCGCAGACTGTCCTCGCACCAGAGATGTCGGCCGGAGGCCTGGGACTAAGCAGTAACATTGCCGATATGGCTGCCACATTTGGCATCAACCTTGACAAGAAATCATCCGTTGACGCTATTTATCCGGAATTGTATCCGGACATCTTCGCTTCTACCGACTTCATCAGACAATTGTTCGATGTCACGGTGAGAACAAAGGAAGATGACACCCCGCGTACATTTATACACCATATAACGAAAGAAACAAAGGTGCCTTTCTGGTCGTGGCCTCAAATATGGCTCTCCGAACTACTGAAGAAGGCAGACTCCACAGGAGGTAACGGAGCCAAGGATGCCTATAAGATTTCTCGTACCGATGCCGATATCTGTGACGGGATATCTAAATCCATACTCTGTCTGGTCGACAAGAAGACCAGCGAGATTATTATCTCGTACACAGACCAGGACCCCTTGGTAGCAACCATTATCGTCGACACACTCCAAAGGAGACTGCAAAACTACATTACCGATTATCGCACCAAAAAGGCACGTATCGATTACGAGTATTACAAGACTCTCTCTGCCCAGATGCTATCTGACTACGAGCAATCCCGCAATAAATACGTGGCGTATGCTGATTCCCATACAGACGTACAGATGCAGTCGTTTAACACCAAGATGGAAGAGATGGAAAACGACATGCAGCAAAAGTATGATTCATATAAGAGTATGTTGGCATCCATGCGACAGGCTAAGGCTAAGATTCAGGCCAACACACCTGCCTTCACCATCATACAAAGTCCGATGATGCCACACAAGCCAACCAGCAGACCCAAGATTGTAACCCTATTCATGTTTATATTCTTGGGCATTCTGGCTGATGCCGCATGGGTCCTGTACCTCAGACAACACGTTAAGCATTAAAACATCTTTGAGCATCCACAGACAAAGGGCTATATGACATATTCTTATCCGTATGTTATCTTATTGCTGTTCATGGGAATATGCGCTTTTTTCTATGACAATTCCCAAGAAGAGAAAAAAAAGAACTATATTGTCCTTGCGTCTGTTGTTGTCTTTGTCTTATTCTTCGGTTTTAGAGGATATGTCTATACCGACTGGATATTATATACAGACACATTTCGAAATGTTGAGTGGGGCGATGTTCTGAAGTTTGACATTACGGACAAAGACCTTAGGGAACCAGGATTTCTGATTTTTTGTCTGCTGTGCAAAACCGTCATCAACGAATATGTCTTCCTGAATGTTGCATGTACTGTCGTATACCTTGTTCTGCTTATCAGGTTCTGCCGACAATTTGACATTCAAAACATCCCCCTTGTACTTATGCTGTTCATAGCTATGGACGGCACCGTAATTATACTGAACCTGTTGAGAAACAGTCTTAGCATCGGCATCTGGCTTAATGCGCTGATATATCTGAAAGAGCGAAAGCCACTACCCTATTTTGCCCTGTGCACATTGGCACTGACGTTCCACATGTCGTCGATTCTGTTCTTTCCTCTGTACTTCCTGCTGCATCGCCAGACGAACAGATGGGTTTTCCTGGGATTGTTCGCATTCTTCTTCCTTTTTTTCCTTAGCAAAGTCTCCATTATCTTGAGCATCGTGCAGTTCTTTGGCTTTGAGGGTGCACTCGGAGCTAAGGCAGAAGCTTATACCGAATTATATGTTGTCTCCCGTGGTCTGAATCCCTCAGGCACGCTCGAGAAATTAGCCTTGGTGGCACTGCTCATCGCCTATTACGACGAAGTTGTCGACAGGTTCAAAGGCAGTTATATTGTCATCAACTGCCTGCTGATATATTTCTTCGCCTACTATTTCTTCGGTGAGTTCAAGACCATGAGCGACCGTATGGCCCTGCTCTTTGTCTTTGCGCGATGGTTGATATGGATTGAACTAATAAAGATATTAGTCATCGATAGCAACAAACGCCTACTGGCTGGCACCATCTTCCTTTATTGTGTTTACATGACGGCACTGAACCTCAATGAACCTGTTTTGGAGTACGACAACATGCTGACTGGTGCAAAGAGTGAGGCCCAGCGCCGCCAGATGTTCTATAAAGTGTTTGAAGAAGAAAAATAATGGTATGAGGGGGGACGTCAGCAATCTATTCCATAGCAAGAACAGCAGGAACACCATGTTGCGCAACAACATAATCCTGTCAGCCATCATGAAGGTGATAGGTCTTGCCACGTCTTTCCTAATAGTTCCTATCACACTGGATTATCTCGACAAGGAGCAATATGGCATATGGATGACACTCACATCCATCCTGATGTGGTTTTCATTCTTCGATGTCGGATTGGGCAACGGCATGCGTAACTATCTGGCACAGGCTATCGCCGAAGGTGACTTCGCAAAAGGGCGCACTTATCTCTCGACAACGCTTGTCATGCTGTCAGTCATTGCCCTGATTCTTTCCGTAATCTTCGGTGCCTTCGGACTGCTGGCAGAACTTGACCAGGTGTTTAACACCACTGCGCTGACCTCCGATCAGCTACGTTTTCCAGTCCTGGTGGCTATCATCATGACTCTAATTGTGTTTGTGGTCAAAAACATTGGAGTGGTCTATATTGCCCTGCAGAAATATGCCATCAACGATCTTATTATCGTCATGGCGAATGCCGTTGCATTACTGGCAGTTTTCATTTGCACCAAGACCATCCCGTATGGCAACCTCACCGTTATTGTCCTGATATTCACCTCATTGCCTGCCGTTGCCTTTATTATTGCGGGTATCCCGCTTTTCCGCCAATACCCCCAACTGCGTCCTGCTTTTGGTGATATCGACTGGCAATATGGAAAGCAACTCTTTGGTAAGGGCATTGGTTTTTTCTTCATCCAGATTACAAGCTGTCTTGTTATCTTTGGTGGTTCAAACCTTTTCATTACTCAATTTGAGGGACCTGAGGCGGTTACAACATACAACATCGCCTACAAGTATTTCAACTTGTTGGCAATTGCATACACAATTGTGGTGTCGCCTATGTGGAACGCCTATACCGATGCTTACGTCAAAGGCGACTATTCCTGGATAAAGACCACGTATCGGCGTGCCTTTAGCATTTGGGGTCTGACAGTCTTGGGAGGAATTGTCATGCTGCTTATAGCCCGAATATTCTACCGGCTGTGGGTAGGTGACTCCGTGGAAGTTCCCTTCAGCGTTTCCTTATGCGTGCTTTGTTACATTTCGTTCTTCAACCTGAACAACTGTGTGACAATGCTTATTAACGGACTGAACAAGATATACGTTCAAATCATTACTTCTGTAGTTGTGACTATTCTATTCCTTGCTGCAGTGATGATCCTTGGTCCACAATCCGGCATCGAGGGAGTTGTGGGATGCATGGCCACTGGCTACGCTATAATGGCAGTCATACATCTTTACCAATGTCACCTATTAATAAACCAAAAAGCGACTGGTATATGGAATCGATAATACACCCAAAGGTCAGTGTCATAACTGTCGTCTATAATGACGTAGAGCACATTCGCGAGACGATTGAGAGTTTCTTTTCGCAGACATGGGAAGAGAAAGAATATATCGTTATCGATGGGGGGAGTACAGACGGGACTGCAGATGTTGTCCGGGAGTATGCCGACCAACTTTCATACTGGTGTTCTGAGGCAGACAAGGGTATCTATGATGCCATGAACAAGGGTATTGAGAAGGCTACCGGCGACTGGATCAATTTCCTGAATTGCGGCGATTATTATGCCACAGCCGACTCTCTTAGAAATGTCATGGAGTCTGAACACGCAGAGACTGCTGATGTCCTTTTTGGCGACAGCATCGCCGTGATAGAGGAATGTCGGAAAGAAGAGACCGCTCCCTCTGACGTCAGTTTGCTGGAAATGATTCCTACTTTCAGACACGGCTCTTCACTAATTAGGACTTCCGTTCAGCGTCAATACAAGTTCGACCTGTCAAGGAAGCAGCAGTTAGGCTACTCTCTTGACTGGGAAATGCTATACCGTGTTTACAAGAGCGGACGTCGCTTTTGTAAGGTTGACACCATTATTCAGGCATACCTGAAGGAGGGCATTTCCAATCATCAATATAAGAACCTTTGGTATAACTACCTCATTACATCACAAGGGCATTTCTGCCCCAAGAAATATCTGTTTTTCATCAGACGAAGTACAGATACGTTTATCAAAGACAGCTCCCTTTACCGTTTAATGAGAGATTTCTTGTTAGAGTTTGTCGTCAACGACATCTTACACTACATTCCATTTTGGACAATCAGGAAATGGTATCTCCGAATGGTTGGAACCAAGATTGGCAAGGGTTCGTTTATCATGAAGAACAACTACATCATGAACGCCCGCTTACTATCCATAGGTGCCTACAGTCATATTAACCGCGATTGTATCGTTGACGCACGTGGCACAATCACTATTGGCAATAATGTATCCATCTCACACCGGGTGAACATCATGACGGGGGGACATGATGCACGCAGTAGCGACTTCATGGGAGTATTCAAACCAATCGTCATCGATGACTACGCCTGGTTGGGAGTGGATTGCACCATTCTGCAGGGTGTTACAATTGGCAAGGGAGCAGTCGTGTCTGCAGGAGCAGTCGTAACAAAAGACGTCGCTCCTTATTCTATTGTTGCCGGCGTGCCAGCCAAACAAATTGGGGAACGTCCTCAACAGCTTAATTATCATTGTAAAGGATGGTTGCCATTTACCTAAATAGCGTATGTTTCAATAAGCCTGTACTCCCATGACGAATCGTCCTCTGAAAATAGCATATATCTCGGTGACAGCACTCTCCGACTGTGACCTGCCTTTAATCCATGAACTTTCAAAAGCTCATGATGTAGACTATTATTTCCTTGCCACTAACACGACAAGGCAGGGGACTGTCATCAATATTAATCTCAAAGGAGAAGGTGGCATCTTCCCGGGAACCATATACCAAGAATTGAGCAATATTAAGAAATGGATAGACCTTGACCACGTTTATGTGGTCAACAAGCCCGTCAATCACGATTGGGAATGGCTCAACTTCAAAGTCGCCTGGAAATGGATGAAGATGCTCAAGCACAAGGGGTATGACATCATCCACGTGACATGGCCCTTACGTTACTGTTCGATGCCCTTGTATCTTTTGCGAAAGAAGATGGTACTAACCATGCACGACCCTATCCCCCACTCCAGCAACGAAACCCTTGAGAACAAGTTTCATCGCTGGTGTTGCGTGCATCTGACACCTGACTTCATTCTCCTGAACGAAACGCAACGAGAAGAATTCCTCCAGACATATGGCATTCATCCGTCAAGGGTGTTCCAGTCAAGACTCAGCATCTATACGCATCTGAAGTACACTACCCCCGCACCCCCTCTGTGCGACAAGCCATACATATTATATATAGGTAGCATTGCTCCCCATAAGGGCATTGAGTATTTCTGTAAAGCCATGATTCCCGTAACGGCCGACAACAGCAATGTGTGTGCGGTCGTAGCCGGAAAAGGGGCATTCTATTTCGACAAGAGCCAGTATGAGAATAATCCGAGTTACATCTTTATCAACCGGTTTATTACCGACGAAGAACTGGCATCGCTGATATCACATTGCATCGCAGTGGTCTGTCCTTATATTGATGCCACGCAGAGCGGTGTTATCATGTCGGCTTATGCACTCAACAAGCCTGTCATTGCAACCACTGTTGGGGCATTACCCGAAATGGTAGAGGACGGTCGTTTTGGCTACCTGATCCCCCCAAAGGATGTCACGGCAACAGAAAAGGCAATAAGGAGAATCATCAAACCTGGCGTATCGCAGCAGATGTCTGAATTCATAGAAAAGGATTTCGCTACTGGCAATCACTCCTGGAGTGAGATTGCCAAGGGGATACATGATATCTATCGTGAAATCATATTGAAAAGAGAAAAGAAGAGATGAAACCACGTATTATAGCACTTTACCTGCCCCAATATCACCCGACTCCACATAATGACGAATGGTGGGGTAAGGGATTCACAGAATGGACTAATGTGGCAAAAGCCAAACCACTGTTTCACGGCCATTATCAGCCTAAGATTCCCGCCGACTTAGGCTTCTACGACCTGAGAATGGCGGAAGTGCGTGAACAGCAGGCAGCGTTAGCACGTGAAGCAGGCATTGAAGGCTTTTGCTATTATGAGTACTGGTTTAGTGAGGGACACGAAGAACTGGAACTTCCTTTCAGAGATGTCGTTGAAAGCGGAAAGCCCGACTTCCCTTTCTGTCTGTGCTGGGCCAACGAGTCGTGGTATAAAAAGTTCTGGAACAAAGACGGTGCCGTCACCGACAAGCAAATATTGGCAGAGCAGACTTATCAGGGAGAGGCAGACTACAGGGCACACTTCATGGCTCGTCTTAACGCTTTCCAAGATCCTCGATACATGAAAGTGAACAACAAGTTGCTATACATGATTTACAAGCCTTTCGACAATGCGGAGATAAAGCGGTTCATGGAGGTTTGGCAACTGATGGCCAAGGAACACGGTCTGCCTGGCTTTTATTTTGTCGCTTTCACGTTCTGGCCTGATACAGAAGGGCAGGCAATACTTGACCTTGGATTTGACGCCGTCGTTTCATGTCGTAACAACATCGACAAAATCCATAATTTCAGATGGTTTGTCAGAAAAGCGAAAAGCATGCTGCTTCATCGGCCCCGACTGACTTCATACAAGAGACTATGGCCGCGACTCATCACCCAACTGGAACGTACCGACAACCGATACATCCCTGTCATGATGCCTAACTGGGACCACACGCCCCGAAGCGGTGTTAACGGAGACTTGTTTGTTGGATGTACGCCCAAGGAGTTTGAGAAACACTGCCGGGATGTCCTGACGGCTGTCATAGAGAAGGACAATCCCCTCGTCTTCATCAAATCGTGGAATGAATGGGGAGAGGGCAACTATATGGAGCCAGATCTGCGCTACGGGAAGGGATACATTCAAGCATTACGGAATGCCATTCTGAGTCTTTGAACTCAGCTCCTTTTCATGACTTCTTGATACAAGCCGACGTAAGCTTCCGCCATTTTGTCCCAACTGAAACGCCGACTGTTCTCAAGGCCGTCGGCCTTTACTTGCTTCGCCACCTCGTCCTTAGTCAGAAGTGCCAACTTCTCTACTAACTCCCTCGCAGAAAGCTCATGCATCAGCAAGGGAGTATTCCCGATGACTTCGGGAATCGACGAGGCGTTATACGCTATGACAGGACAACCGGCCTTCTGTGCCTCGACCACAGGTATGCCAAAACCCTCGTAGGACGATGGGTAAACCAAGGCTGCGGCATGATTGTAGATGATATTGAGTTCCTTACTTTTCACAAATCCTGTTACATAGTAGCGTTGTTCAGGTAGTTGCCGGGAAACAAACGCCAGCTCCTCCTCGTTCAGTTTCTTTCCGACAATAACCAGATTGTAATCCGTTTCTTTGACCGCACACACACACAGTGGGAAGTTCTTGTACTCTGAACGGTCACCGACATAAACCACATACTTTCCTGACTCGAACGGAAGTCTGGCATCGTCTACACTGCTGGAAGGTATAAGGCAATAGTCATCTGAAACACCATTGTAGATAACCCTCACCCTGTCTTCATCTACATCAGGCAAAAAATTCAGCAAGTCGCGACGTGTGTTCTCTGAGATACAGACGACATAGTCAGAATGGCGTATGGCACCGAACTTATGCCAGCTATGCACGCGCCGCTGCATTCCCTTCCTATACAGTTCGTAAGTGAAGTCGTGTACCGTAGTGATGTTTATAGCATTCTTAGACGTACAGTACCTGTAGTATGACGAGTGGAATATAAACGGTTCTGTCTGGTTGTAAACGACGGGCAGGTATCGAAGTAATTTCGGAAACCGATTACGTCCTAAGACGATGTCTGGCGCAATCTTCAAGTCTCTGCGCAAGTCATTATCAGAACAATCATTGTCTAAGAACCCTAACTCGAGGTCTGCCTGTTGTTGTAGTCTGTGAATCAATTCATACCAAACGACAGAAATGCCCCCGAATCGCTGCAGGTCGAAAACAATATTGTCTAAAACAATTCTCATATCTTTAATTCAAAGATTTTATACAAGAATTTCATGCTGATCATCAACCGATTTGTGTAGACACCATTCTCCCGACAGCCTCGTACATCATCCTTGATGAGCTGCAGACGGCTGCGGACGTTGCGCGTGCTGGCACCACCCATGCGCATCGTGACAAAATCCATCGGCAGGTACTTGGCCTTAATCTTGTGCTTCATAAACAGACGCACCATCATCTCGTAGTCCGAGCCAATGGCATAGTCGGTCTTGTAGAGGCCAGACTTCTCGAACACCTCGCGGCGGCAGTAGAACGACGGATGGGCAGGCATAAAGCCGAAACGGAGCCACAGCGGGCGGAAAGGTTTCGAACTGTAGTAACGTACACACTTGTCTGGCGCCCCATCGCGTATAAAATGGATGTCGCCATACACAGCCTCAAGCCCCGGATCGCTTAATGAGGCGACAACTCGCTCTATGACATCATTACTAGTAAAAAAATCATCGGAATTGAGAATGCCTACCACATCACCTGTGGCCATCATAAAGCCCTTGTTCATAGCGTCGTAGATACCGCCGTCTTTCTCCGACACCCACTTTAGCCGCCCGTTGAACAGCGGTTCGTACTGCATGATGACATCGAGTGTATCGTCCGTCGACTTGCCGTCGACTATGATATACTCAATATCCCGATACGTCTGTCCCAGAACAGACTTAATCGTGTCACCCAGCGTCGGGGCGCTGTTGTACGCAGCCGTAATGATGGATATTTTCACACTATTACAAGGTATTTATACTTTAATAACGCGCGCGACGTACATATTATTGCATAGTCCCAAAGAAATTTCGCCTGTTTCTGCGCTCTTTCTCAAAAATATCTGCTATCTTTGCATCCACGAAGCAAAAGCCGACAACTATGGAGAAGAAACAAGACAACGAGACGACAGGCCGGATGAACATCTGGGACCTGCTGAAGAACATCACGCCCTTTGTGACACCCTATCGCTGGCTCATCGCCATCACGCTGGCCCTGACGCTCATTGGTTCGCTGATGGCGCAGGTGAACGCCGTGGTGCTCGACCGCGCCGTCGACGCCATCAACGCCCTCATCCAGCAGGAGGGAGGATTTGCATGGAGCGACGCCGTCAGCATACTGACCGTCATCACCGTCGTGCTGTTGGGCAAGGAGGTGGTGGGCGCCCTGGTCACCTTCTTCCAGCGCTACTACGGCGAGCGCATGCGCATCCTCGTCAGCCGCGACCTGTCGCTGCGCGTCGTCGACCGCATGTTGTCGTTCCGCATGGCATTCTTCACCAGCGAGGGCAACGAGACGGGCAAGCTGCAGTCGCGCATCGACCGCGGCATCATGAGCCTGTCGAACACGGTCAACAACTTTTTCATCGAGATATTGCCGCTCTTCACGAGTGCCATCCTGGCGCTGCTGCTGATGTTTGCTGCCAATGTCTACGTCGGACTGGTGGCGCTATGCATCATCCCCGTCTACTTCTGGGTCACCTATGTCCAGGCGGCACGCATGAAGGGCGGACGGAGAGGCATCTTCGGCTCACATCAGGCTGTGTCGCAAGGCATCCTGAACATTATCGAGAGCATCACCGTCATCAAGTCGTTCAACCGTGAGCAGATAGAGGCCGACCGCCAGGCCGACATCCAGCGCACGATGACCGACCTGCAGCTCTCCACCCGCAAGAAGGCCTACTTCTTCGGGGGTCTGAAAAGCTTCCTTGAGCAGATAGGCACGGTGCTCATCATCATACTGACAGCCTACCTCGTGCTGATAGACTACCCCGGCATGTCGATTGGAAAGATCATGTACCACGTCATGCTATTCGCCAACGTCAGCGCTCCCATCCGCCAGCTGCACCGCATCTACGACGACATGAACGACGCGCTGATCTATGCCGAAGGCTTCTTTGCCATCCTCGATGCCGACCATGAGGTGGAGGCGTCTGGCAGCCATCGCCCCGACCGCGTCAGCGGCGACTTCGAGCTGCAGGGGGTCGATTTCACCTACTCCAACGGTACGCAGGCGCTGCACGACGTCACGATGCACATCGAGCCGGGCAAGATTACGGCGCTGGTGGGGCTGAGCGGTGCCGGCAAGAGCACCATCGTCAACCTGCTCGACAAGTTCTATGCGCCGCAGCGGGGTAGCATCCGCCTCGATGGCGTCGAACTGAACCAATGGGACACGGAATGGCTGCGCGAGAACGTCGGCCTGGTGCTTCAGAAGAACCACATCTTCGACGGCACCATCGAGGAGAACATACGCTACGGCAACCCGAAGGCCACCCACGACGACGTCGTCCGCGCTGCCCGCCAGGCTTATATCTACGACCAGATTATGCAGCTGCCCCACGGTTTCGAGACGGCGGCTCTGCAGTTCAGCGGCGGCCAGCAGCAACGCATAGCCATTGCCCGTATGTTCATCAAGAACCCACCCATCATCTTCCTCGACGAGCCGACGGCCTCGCTCGACGCCATTGCCACCGAGCAGATCAAGGCCAGCA
>Ga0247611_10008598_pt1 | contig 12532 bp, 9 predicted proteins | sample 177DNAGHGhighgp2_FD_192422 | JGI IMG/M metagenome (GOLD analysis project Ga0247611, IMG submission 192422) | Sheep rumen microbial communities from Palmerston North, Manawatu-Wanganui, New Zealand - 1770 DNA GHGhigh gp2 | ecosystem: Host-associated > Mammals > Digestive system > Stomach > Rumen ... | reverse complement strand
ATTAATGATTTGTTCTGGAACATCTCTGAGAATCTTTGGAATCTCTATGGAATTAATAACAACTGTTTTGGGGGCTGTTTCTACATCAGTTTCATCTTTTACTTCTACATTCACTTCTTCAACACCAGAAGAAACCAAGCCAACTTTTTGACCTTCGGGGGACTCATCTGATTCTTCATAGAGTTCCTCTTCTGCAAGTCCTGGTGTCTCGTCATCACATTGGCCTATTACCAATGCGATTATTAATACGGAAGCTATAAACAGAATAATAAACTTCTTCATGATTAAACTTTGCTTATGTAACTCTCAAGAGATATTCCATCCTTACTTTTCCACTCAACCCACCCATTTGCATTTTCACCCAACACAAAACAAGCAGCTTCATCAGGAGAGTTACATATAGCGTCCCTTTTCAATTTGAAATCATATCGAGAACTACCACAATTAAGTTGAATAAACTTCTTTCTTTTTATTTCAGACGCTGTAAATCGATAAGAAGATGTTACATCGTAGGACAGCTCACTCCCCTCCATTATGATAAACTTGTCATTCACCTTATCATACATTCCTTTGGCACTGCATGATCTGTTACCCACATTCTCGCGAGTGATATAATAATAACGCGGTGGACGTACAACTTTGGCAACCTTTGAGGTTTTCTTTGGTTCTTCTATTTTAGGAGGCTCCTGTTGCTTTGGGGGACATGGCTCTTCCTTTTTCTTTGTTTGTTCCTTTTTCTTCGGAGTCTGTTCTTTCTTCGGCTTCGTATGTTTTGCAACCTTTTCCTGAATAGGCACAGAAAAATCGTCAGGATACACTTCTGAAAGCATCTTTCCATCAGAGTCTTTCCAAAATGACATATCTGACAGATAACCTAACACATAACAAGCAGCAGCAGAGGCTGAACGGCACTTTGCGTCGCGAACAACCCGATAGAACCCCTTTTCTTCCTCACATATTTTCTTCAAAAAATTATCTCTCGCATTCTCTGTGTCATTAATTAAGTAGATAAGATCTGTATCATAAGACACCAAACTATCCTTGCAAATAAAGAAGAACTGTGTTTTTTCATCGTAATAGCCCTTAGCGTCACAAACCCCATTTTCTTTAATAAAGAATAGATGTTTATTGGGGATTACTGGTTCTGCAATTTTGGGGGGAGTAAGATCTGATTTGTGTTTTTCTTGAAGGCTTGTTAGGATCTTACTAATTAAAGCCTTCTTTCTTTCCTCTATCCTTGGTTTTTTTTCAACAATTGGTAATACTATACCATCAAAAGGCAACTCATTTGTTAAATATGTTTCCAGAGGTTGGGCAATGATGAATTGCCGGAGTTCGTCGTATTCTTCCTCCGATTCGAAAAGGTTTATTCGCTTAGCAGAGCCAAATAACTTTTCGTATTTCTCATTAATGTTTTGCCCCGGTTCCCGCATTATCTTCCTTTCCTCTTTTTGTATGCGTCTATTTCATTCTTTTTAAGTTCAATATTTCCTATAACAGGAACTATATGAATTAAGAAGCGTTGATTTTTTTCTTCTATTTTATTCCATCTCTCGTCGTATTCCTTGTCTGATTTTGATGTTCTTTTTAATTCATAATCATCCGGAACATATCTGGGAACGCCACCTTCACCACTACCAGAAATAATCAATTCACATTTAGGAAGTGATGCCAAATCGATGTTGTTTGCTTTCCAAAATTCGTTTAAAAACTGAGCTCTTAGATAAGATAATGTATAGTTATTTTCCCAATCGCTTTTATTAAATTTTACTCTTGAAGATTGGCCTTCAATGACAACCAAAAATTTGATATTATCATCAAGATTTCCCTTCGAGTTAAATACTTCCGATTTTTCGAGTTGTAAGATTGTATTCTCAATTATTTTTCCTGCCTCAATTATACTATCCCTTTTATTATCTGCTGCTCTTTTATCAATTGTATCCAATTTCAATTCGTCGACTTTATAGGCTCTTCTTTGGTACTCAACATCGACAGTAAAAAGATGTTTCTTATGTTCTTGATAATAATTGAAGTAGTCAGTCGAATCAATACTTCCTACGGTAGAGTAAACAGTGATAATGTTTTCATATTGCTCTACCAGACTTTCTAATAGTTCTTCCCTATTTTTAAATCGACTATATGATACAACAAAAAGAACTAGCATAATGGCAAACAAGGTTGTCATTATATCGACATAGCTTGGCCAGAATGAACCATTACTCCTTTTGTTCATGACTTCTTTCTTCTAAAAATACCAAACAAACTAAATCTCTTTTTAGTCTTTATATCCTCACCATTATCTTCCGTACTGTCTGTATTTTCATCTACACTTTCGTTTGTTGTCGTAATTTCTGATTGTTTTGGATTATCCTGTGGGGTTGTCGTATGAGGTTGGCTGTCATAAGAAGAACGTTCCACTGATGAGGGAGTTGAAGTAACACCATTAGACTGTACTGCGGGAGTGGGCGCTTCTGGCTGATATAGTGGTCTGTCTGTTCGTTCAAAACGTAACACCTTCTGTTTCTGGACTTCCGCAAGAAGTTGATTGACTTGTTCCTTCAAATCTTTTACTTCCTTATTAAGGCCTTTGTTTTCCTGACGAAGTTGTCTGACTTCTTCCCTGCTTTGCAAATCTCTTTCTATATACTCATTTACTTTTTGCAGGTTCTTACTATCTGCCTTTTCACTGACATCCTGCTTCCTGTTAATAGAAATCAATATGTCATTCGACCTAGACACGTCATCAGAAATACCCTTGACTTCCTCGAAGATTGCTCCCAATTTCTTAAGGTTGGAGAATTCTTCACGAATAACACTAATGTTGAGTTTTTCATCCATTGCATCAATAAAAATACTATGACGCCTTTCTAATTCTCTTGTTAGATCAGCCATCATCTCCTCAAAACCATCAATATGGCCTTGGATAGCTGCTCTATATCGATGATTCATTTGGTCTATTACGGATGTTTGTTCCCTGAAGAGATCCTCCAATTGACCATCTGCTAACTGCAGATATTTATCTGCTATCTTACTTTTCTTCTCTATGGCATTAACTTGGTCACTGATAGCATTGACGACATCATTACCCAATATTTCTCTTTCTGCCAATTTATCGCCAATTCGTTCAATATTTTCTTCAAAATTCTTAATACGATTCAAAATGTCGTTAACTCGAACGGCTATTTCGCGAGGTATCTGTAACCAATCTGCATATTGGTTTTGATAATTAATAGCCTCTTGAGTAGCTGCAAGCATCATGCGACGAGCTTCTTCAAACTTATTGAGTGATTGGGTAATTCCAACAAAGTGGTCTGCTGCCTCAACGTATTTTTCAAGCCCCCTCACAACCTCATCAGACTTAAAGTTAGATAGGACAGATTTCTGTAATTCAATATTTTCATTAATCTTGTCCATATTTTCACCCATTATCCTCACTGCATTCGATACCGTCTTAACGTTTCTCTCAAAGCTTTCACCAAATGCCCTTGTACAGCTGTCGAATGTCCCCTGGAATCTATTAATCACACCATTAAAAGCGGGTTCAAACTGATTAACAGTTTTATGGAGTTTCGAAATAGCAGCTACCAAACTAACATCCAATGAAGGCATCAGTTCTGTCTGAACGAAGTCATAAAATTCATTTTTATCTTCTTCAACACCTTTTTTGGCTTCACTTATAAAAGCATTATTAATCGTAGTCAATAAAAGCCCGATGAAACTAGTAGACATTGATACTAGAACTCCTATCAAGAGGTTTTTTATGGCATCGTCCCTGACATCGCCTTGCCCGTCAAATCCCCAGATAAACATGAAGATTCCCATCAACACCCCCAAGAACGTACCCATCAGTCCAAGATAGGTTGGGAATGCCAACTTTGCCTCTGACTGCTCATAGCGCATAGTTAACATGCGCTCAACCTTGTTTTGAATAACCGCAAAATCCGTTGTGCCTTTTGTCTTTGCAACGTAGTGGTTTACCTCAGATAATAATTTGTTTAAATCTGACCCCTCCTCTCCTACGAGTTTTAATTGCTGCACTTTATTCCCATCAATATCTTCTTTTAAAACCTCATAATTACTATCTTTATAAAAGAAATTATAAAAGAGATTACAATATTTGCGTGTCTCTCTAAAATATTTAAACTGAAGAATGAAAAATAATAAAGAGACGGCAATAGAAAATACTATTGTAATATAAAACGAACTTTCAATCATGACTTAAATCTTTGTCAGTTCAAATATGCGATTTATTACAGGAAGGAAGAATACCGAGTCATTATAGAACACCTCTTCACCGTACTTCTCTTTGACCTGAGACTTATAATACGTAGTGAGCGGTGTACCCATGTCTTTCTTCGCCTCTTTGGTATACTTAGAGGTATCGGCAGTTCTATCAATAATACGTTCTTGCTGAAGTTTATCAAGTACTGTTTTGTAGAGGTCGTTGAGTTCTTTATACTTACCAAGCAGTATCGCTTTCAGCGAATCGAAATTATTATTGATATCGCTTACCTTTTGATACTTTTTGGATACATCTCCCTGATAGACAATATCTTTCACGTTTTCCTCATTGGGGTCACGATACAATCCCCCATAACAAGTAGACTCTTTTCGCTCTTCTGGAAGTTTCAAATTAACATCTGATTTCTCTCCAAACACATGTTCAAATATTAAGTCGATGATACCCTTTAGCACCTTGCTATCTGTCGAAATATAATTATCGATATATTTACTTCCATTTCCACTAAACACTACTGTACGAGGGGCTTGGAGCTGGTTATCCTTATACATACTGGCCATATAATACAGAATTGCTGTGAGATGGTAAATAAAGACTGGCTTAAAATCATCCCTTAAGAACTTTGTAATATTGCAATATTCATGGTTACTTAGCCAGAAGTTAATAATATCTTTTGTCTTCAAACCGTCAACATTCTTAAAGTTATCATTCAGTTCCTCAAGATCTTTTCTATCGAAGCGCAGATTCTCAGCATATCTTTTGTAAATGCCATTTTCGCGCTCATTTTGGAATTCAATGAAACCATTTTCCCATAGCACATCGCATCCAAAGTGTACAGAGTTTGCGACTTCGGGCCTATTATCCTTGAAATAAACAAAATCTGTTGATCCACCACCAATATCAATAACTGTTACTGCCTCGGAATCCTTGATATAGTCTTTCTTTTTATAATAATAGTATGGAGCCTCTGATTCTGAATACTGTCTGATTTGGTTTGGTTCGATAAAGAGGATGTTCTTTGGTTCTGATGTCCAAATATCATTATAAATAGCCTTTTCGTTACCAGAGAAGCTCAAAGGACTAAACCATATTAACTTTGTACGATCTAGGTCACCATTGCGTTGCAGAATGTCGCATTTGATAATCAATAGTAACTCTCTAACAAAAATACGCAACATGTCTTCGTTCTTGTCCCATTTTATGTCAGTATGAACATCTTGGTCATCATTTGCCATTATGCGCTCATAGAAAAACGCAATATTATGATTATCGAATAATCTGGGCTTTTGTGACTTATTATGGATTCCGCAAAGGGCTGTACGGATTGGGAACTTATAATAGTCACCATCAATGATTGCAGGCAAAAACTCAGTCTTTACTTTTTTCTTAGCTTTTGCAAAAACAGAATCTTCTATCCTGCTGGCCAACGAGAATTGGTCATTGTCAGGAACCTCATGCATGAAGTTGACCATTGGCCGGTCCATCTTAAAGAGTTCTGGTTTTCTGCTAAGGTCTGGCTGTCCGTTAGCATCGTTTTTACATCTTGACATAAATGTGTTTGATGTACCTAAATCAACAGCATATGTGAATGTAACATCTGTAGCCTGACTAGTTTGCCATATAGGACGCAGAAGTCCTGTGTCACCAAGAACGGTAACCTCAATCAAATCAAACGAGGTATTGAACAGTTCATAGAATTTAGTTCCGCTCTCTTCCATATCTGTTTTTTGCCTAGAACGTACTACTGCTGGCAATGTGCCATAGCTTGCGCCTTGTTCGGGCTCAACTTCTCCAATAAGAGAGCCATTCTTAAAGAAAGATAGAGAAATCTGGTCTATATTAAAATGTGGAGCCGCAGGGTCTTCATCCGCAGCAACTACGAGAACCTTGAAATAATTATTCTCTTGTTCTTTATAAGAAAGTATGTTTGGGAATAATCCAAGGTCAAAACTAATCTTTGCCGTTTTCAAATCAACGATTCTTCCTTGCCCTTCACGGAATGGATCAAAAGCATATTCTTTTTCATATTCTTTACCATTATAACGTAAAAAAGCCGTGACCGAGTTGCGATTTATATGAATATCTGCATCAATTACTCCATTTGGGAATAAGTTGACTACATCGCTCTTAAATGGCATCAGATAGTCATAATCACGATTTGCGGAATCGTTTTGATATGTTACCCCTTTAAAAGTATCTTTCGAGATTCGATATGGAATACGTATCAGATTGTCGGTAAAGTAAGAATTAACATCTATCTCGTCTAACTGCTGGATATTCAAACCATTGATTATTAAATTGTCATTCTGATCTGTCTTTACAGATACAGTTTTGGGATTCTTGTCGTTACGAATCGAATTGTCCTTATCTTTGAAGCTTCTAATAAAATCAATAATTGTTTTAAAGCGTGGGTCTATATTACCCGTTCCAAAGAGAATGTTGTACATGTAGTTTTTAAAATCCTCATCTCGAGCCATAAATGGCTTGGGATCGGAGAAGTATTTTCCTCCCGATTTTCTCCGAATACAAAGATTCTTATATTGTTCCCCCACAAAAGCCTGCGACTTAACTCCGTCCTTTTCGATAGTCACCTTATCAAGATCAGGCGGAGTAACGAATCCTGTCATAGGCGAACTACATGCCAACAGCATTTCCCTACCATTTTCGGTATAAACAAGAAAATATAGTTTGTCATCAATGATATCTGTTTGATAGAATTCGACAATAGAGTTGTATAGAATGGGCATTTTCTTCTTTATAATCTCTATATTCTCTTTGAAGTCCCATTCTCTTAATTCTATTTTTTCTCCATTCTTCCAAGTATTATTCTTGTGATACTTCAAATTGAACAGTAATTCATACACATCAAGGATGTCTGAAACCATTTGCGTGTAAGCCAAACCTGCCTCTTTGTTTTGATTCATGTTCTCTTCCATGACACGTCTAAATGCCTCACGTGCCACAAAGAAACGCGCGAAAGGGGTCGGCAGCGAATTAAGTGCTGAACAATTATCTGTCTTTTGCTCAACTACTTTGTCCAGACTGTCAGCTGTTAATGCAATATCTTCTGCTGCCCAACTGGTACCTTCGGCACCTCGATCAACGATATTAAGATCTATTCTTGACATAATTACTTCTCCAATTTTTTAGTGTAACAGTTAATGGCATCATAAGCAAACTGCAGGAAAAACCTGAACTTATTACTATGATCTTTCTCGATATAAGCATTACTTGCCTTAATCATTTCAAGAAGATAATAGGAGTCATCCTTTGCATCTAGTTCCAGGTTTTTTATCCAACCAGACATTTGTTTGGGATTATCATAATGTAATGGGGCAAAGGCTCTCTTATTATTGGAAAGTTCATGATACCATTTAAAATATGTATCAGTAAACCGTTTCAGATTTTGGAAAGGCTGGTCCTTGTAAAAACTAGCGTTAAAACCTCTATTCTTTTTCAAAGGGAAAAACGATTCATCCGGAATATCGTTTATTAAATGACGCAAAAGCATGTAATCTGCGACGCATTTTACGATGTCATTATATCCGCTCCCCAATGATTTTATTGACATGGATTCTTTGTCATCCTCAATAGCTCGTGACAAGAACTGTTGCCTTTCTGGACGCTCCCTCTTTAGAAAGTCAAATAAAGCAGATGCTGCGATAAGCTCTATAAAGTTTGCGGTATCTTCTTGCTTTGCCTCATCGTTTTCATATACTTGACGCAAGGTCTTCTCACCAATATAATAGAGGTAGTCTGACTTAATATTCTTATCGTAATATGCCAACGCAGCTTTCGTCTTGGTATAGAAATTTGAACTGTCAATGTCGCTACCGGTTGTAGTAGGGTCCTTTAATCCATAATATGGTAATACTGTAACAGCCCCCATAACAACATTTTTGACAGCAGGTTGCTGGGAAGCATTCCTAATTTTCTTCTCTAAAAGAGGGAAACCAGAAGCGCCAGTACCACCAAAAATGGAACTAATGATAAACACCCTATCATCTTTCTCGCAATGTATTTTAAAAGCCTTGAACCAGTCCGCTTGCTCTATCATCTCTCCGAGAACGACTGTTCCAACGTTTGGATTCCCCTTAAAGCCTACTGAAAGAGGATTATTCAGGCTTTTTGTCGAGAAAAGCGTTTCTACAAAGAAGTTATTGATGTCTTCCGTTCCCAAGCTTGACAGGTTGATATAAGAGCGAAATTTTTCATTGGTACCAACAGACTGATGGGTGTCATTTAATTGATTGTTGATCTCACCAATAGTCTGAATCTCCGAATTAAAAAATCCATCTAGAGGATTTAATGTTGAAGTGCCATTGTTAATGGACTCCTTATAAATCTTCTCATAATTGTCAATCAGCGAATGAAGATTCTTCTTTTCTTCCAAATCCAAGTGAGGATCTATGATAATGGGAACAACCGTATAGCCATTCGTGCTCATGCCGCTGGCCATAAGCATTGTAATGCTTTTCATCACGCGAATACCTGTTCCTCCTATGCAAAAAACAAATACTTTCTTCATGACTTCGAATATTTAAAGATTCTACAAGCATTTGTAGGCAGATCAAATTGACACCATACCCATGATGTTACAAAATAAAAACCTACAGAATATAAGGCATTGCATAGCGCAATTTTACATTCAAACCATGTAGCTCCATTAATTTTGGGGGCAACAGCGAAGTACTCAAATCCGATTGTGGCTAGAAAGGTTATCACAAAAGTCAAAATAAGGAAACCAACCCAGTGCCCAAATGTATAATGTCTACCAGGTTTCTCGTTGTAAGACGTATAATATAAGGCGGCCAAAGAAATACCCAATACAATACAAATCAGAAAAATAATCATCGAATTACTCTCCAATTTACCAACAAACGTTTTAGCTTGCTTATACAGCACTTCGTTGTCTTTGAACCGATTTGTAAAGTCCGATACCGAACCAGCAAACCAACTATACAATTTCAAAAGTTTCATATTTATGAGTTTTTAGATATCAATATATAATTTGGTTTCAGTGTCTTATTTGTAACACCACCATAAAAAATACCCTTAATAAAATTCTCAATCGAATATGACTTGGTATAATCATTCTCCCCTACTGCGTCAAAGAATCGTGCGAACTTATCAATGTTCAAATCTGGTAATTCCAGACTCCACTCTATCACCTCAGAATCCATAGCCAAATCAAATAGTTTAAGTTGCACTATTGCAGTTGCTGTTCGATTGAGTTTCTGTTCAGTTATATTATTTACTTCAATTTTTATCTTGCCCACACTGACATTTGATCCGTAAAGAGCTTTGCACTTGAATGCATTCTTAAAAAATTCGGTATCGGCCATTATCCAACGGTATCTAGCCAAATCAACCTTCAGATTAATAATACACGTATCACTTGCGGATTCGTCAAAATCAACAAATGTTGGTTCTTCGTCTAACTGGTAGCAATATTCGGGTATACCAAACGAATATGTTGGTGCTCCATAGTTAAAACCACTCTCAATATTGTCAATAAAGTGGTGATTGTTATCTAGTAACGTTGAAATGCTATTACGAAGGTATGCGACCTCACCCTCATTGCCTATTAAGAAATAATAATAGGGAGACCCGTTTACCTCAGATTTCTTATCTAAATAGTTTGAAATAGCACTTATCAGGCAAACTGGCTTATGGAAAGTACCTAAAATCCTGCTCACGTCAGAGCTATATTGCTCCATAAGAACTTTAGGTGCAGCAGCTCCAACAGGGCTATATTTCATATCAGATATTAGGACTGCCACTTCACCCTGTTCTGGCTTGATGTCGTTGACAATTGAAGCAAGCATTATAGGAACCTGAGTTGATGCTGAAGAAATAAACGAACCTGTATTCATCTGCTGCCTAAAGTCATCAATGGACATCCTAACCCCAGTACTGCCATTATTTGTAAGGACTGTAACATCTGAGGAAAGTGCAGAGAAATAACTCATAATTTCCCATACATCTGTCTTAAATTGAGTTGGCTGATTGGCTCTAAAGAAACCATTCATACTACCTGATACCTCAACATAATACTTAATCTTGTTAGGATGTGCAAGTTCAAAAGTCCCTATGGAATCAGAGTCAGGAAGATAATAACCATCTTCTGTGAAGCGAGGGTCTTCTACGGTATTTATGTCGCTGCAAGACGAAACCATGATAGACACTAGTCCTATAATGGATAAGACTGCAATTGACAAGCTATTCTTTTTCATCAGCCATCTGTTGCCTATTGTCCTCCCAAGTTTCGGCTATTAATTTTAGGTTATAAATGAAAGACGTGGGAGTCACTACTTCTCGCTTATCCTAGGTCCCAGGCTCTCGCATTGCCTCTCTCTTAGGATAAGCAACTCGAGTTAGCCCACGCCGTGAGTTATTGTAAATAGAATACAATACACCCAACGTGGACGTTTCAGTTGCGTTCCCTCAGATGAAGATTCAAATTTGCGAGATTTGAGACTCTAAGGATTACGTTCGTAAACGTCCTTTTACCAATATGTCTTGACCCTCTCGCCCTTGCGGACTAACTGAGTCAAGTGCAAAGATAAAAAGAATATTTTGAGATTCCAAATTTTTGAGAAAGAAATTTTAAAAATATAGGTTTCACAAGGCTTGTGGCAATGCGGAGCAGTCGCTCGGAACTAAGGAGCTATGGATTTAGGGAATTATGGATTGACTAGGCCCTTTCCTTATACAAAGCCTCCTGCATAGTAGCTGCGGGCTATGTAGGGCGATGGCTCGTAATAGGCACTGGTGTTGTAGTTGTCGATGACTTCACAGACGGGATGGTTATAGACGCGAAGGATGGCATCAGCGTAATCTTCACCTGGTTGGATGGTATTAAGAATCAGACGCTTATAAACTTTTCCCATTTGTGTTGCAGTAGGAATGTTCGGACAAAGCTCGGCATCTACTTTCATAATATCGAATTCCCCTGTTTGCAACTGGTATTCGTCTATCCAGTCTGCCACTACAGCTAACGGATTCTCAGAATGTAGCGTATCAGCTAGTGACAATTTCTTAGCCAACTCATCATGACCCATCATGTTTGCTACATATTTGTTAGGTTGCTTCAACTGGCGCGCAACCCGCTCAATCATATAGCAGACAAAATACAAATCGTCTGTGCTTATCTGGTCTTCAGGAAAGAATACGTTTGTCATAGGCTATAGCTTTTTTCGAAGGTGATTGATTCTAATGACTTTTGTGTACAGAATACTATTTGATGAGTAGGATACTTAAACTTTGCCAATACCCAGAATGCCTCCCTCGTAATGGTCCCCTCCATAAAATCCTCTACATAGTCCCATATTTGATCGTCTGCCATAGGGCCCTCCACAATATCGTAGTCATGCTTGATTCCACGACGACATGCAACCACAAAGTCCAACCATTCGTCGGTCATTACAGGAAAAGACAAAACTTTCAGATTTTCATTTGGCAGGTAATTAAAGATAGAAACAAAACTATCTCCCTTTTTGGTCAGAGCCCATTTCTTAGCTTGCTTCTCTATATTTGTACAATAGAACCCAAAGCCAAAGTCTTTATAATACCCTGACACGATGATTTGCGGTCTCTCTACGACCACATTACTGCCGTGAAAAATAGTCTTATTATCTGCCATTCGCATAGAATCTTTTTGCAAAGATAGTGCAAAAATTCGATTAAGCGAAAGAAATGAGAAAAATTTTTCATTTCAGACTTGAGTTTTTTACCCTCAGACATCCTACATCAGCCCTCAGACTTCAGACATCTTACATCAATTATCTAAATGTCCGAATGCACAACGGGGGCCTCCGTTGTACACTCTTGTTATTTATAGTACCCTACTCTAACGTAATGTCGAGGAGTGGTGAAAGGCGCCCAGGAAATATGGAGCCAGCCGGGGCCGGTCAGGAGTTGGTCGGTGTGTTCACAAGTGCGGAGGAAGTCGACCAAGCGCAGGAACTGAGCAGGGTCCTTGGGTCGGATGTCGGCAGCTTGTCCCAATAGGTGCTGGGAGTTTTTGACACCACCAACGAGAGCATTGACGCGAGGGTTGCGGAAGCCGGAGTTGATGATGATGGGACCGACCACTTGGCGGGCAGGTTCCAGCAGCATCAGGCAACCATAGGTCATGTTCACCACGTGCTGCATGGTGGGGGCGTTGTCTGGGTATTTCTCAAGGTTGAGGAATTCGCTCAGAGAAAAATGGGAAGATAAGCGAACGTCATTGATTGTTGTGTTCATGATAATGCTTTTTAATGATTCTGATATACTGGTCGAGACCGA
>Ga0247611_10008597_pt1 | contig 12532 bp, 7 predicted proteins | sample 177DNAGHGhighgp2_FD_192422 | JGI IMG/M metagenome (GOLD analysis project Ga0247611, IMG submission 192422) | Sheep rumen microbial communities from Palmerston North, Manawatu-Wanganui, New Zealand - 1770 DNA GHGhigh gp2 | ecosystem: Host-associated > Mammals > Digestive system > Stomach > Rumen ... | reverse complement strand
TGAGGAAGGCAGACCTAAAAGTGCAAAGTTCCCATTGTATTGATATTGTTCACTGAAACAATTGCCGATCCCATAGCATGTGCCGGCTGAAGCTGTTCTATGCGTTGTCGGTGCCATGGGATCGTCAACAATAATACGTTTTTCCGGAACATTCTCCTTTACGAAAACGGCAAGTTCAGAAAACTCAGGGCAAGTAAAATCAGCTTTACCTTTTTTTATGAATACATCGCTCATGGAAGTGAAAAGATCGGTGAAGTAATATGCCTGAGATTTATTGAGAGCATCTGTGCCATTCAAAGGACCTTTTAGAAACTCCTTATACTCTTCAATAGTAAATCCGACACCGGAGCTGCCACTGTACTTTGCTTCGGTCATGATTCCGTAAAGTCTGAAACAGACAGGCATCTGATAAAGTTTTCCGTCGAATTCAGATGCCTCAACAATATTGGTGAAGTATTTAGAAGGATCCATATCCTTGAAATAAGGAGCCAGATCAGCAAGATAGTTGCTGCTGTTAAGAGCTCCGATATCACTCGTGCTGATGAAAATGTCAGGGCCGGTGCCGTTAATGATATCCATTGTGAGCTGATTACTAATATCGCTCTTCACGTTGAGAAGCGCTTTACTGTATTCATCATCACTTTTAGCATTTGAAAGGACGGAGCGGTTTTCTTTGTATTTATCCGTTACCTTGATAAAGCAGCTGCCGTTCGAACAGTTAAATAACTGTATAGCCTCGTTTACTTTGTCTGATGCAAAATCCTCGGCTTCATAAAGTGTTAAGACTGTCTTTCCTGCATTAGGATTCTTTTCTGCTTTTTTGAAGCTGACTACATAATATTCATTTGAATCTTTGGCGGGATTAAGCGCCATTCCGTAGCTGAGACTTTTCTGACCTGCAACGACTGCTGAATTGCCGTCACAACTGACGATCTCCATGTATTCCAGCAGATCTCTGTTTGTTACTGTCCAGTTATAATCAAGGAATGTTTCAATGGTCTTTTTCTCCAGATCGATTTTCGAAATCCCGTTCGAAGTCGTAAAGTAAGATTTGCCGTCTGTTCCGGAATGAACATCATGAATATCACCAAGAGCATCAAAATCCAGCCATTCATAATCTTTTGCATCCAAAGCTTTGACAATACTCTCATTAAGATCTACTTCATAGAATCTGTTGTCTTTTTCTGTGACAGCACAAACGAGAACTTTGCTTTCGTTAATCGGTACAATGAACGGTATATCCTGATAGTTGACACCGGTCTCTTTGAGTTCAATAGTAGTGTGTTTATCTTCGCCCGGAGATTGAACGTATAATTTGCACCGTCCAATGTTATTGTTATCGATAAATAAGTAAGCTCCGATTATAAATTCACCCAGCTTAAAGCGGCGGGAATAGGTAAAATCGGTTGTCCCCTTTGAATTAAGGATCTTTCCCGAATCTATATCAATCTCAGTTAACAGCAAATTCGAATTGAATGTCTTGGGGTCGTAATGGTTTACTGTCAGCGAGAGTATGCCGTCTTTATAAGATGTATCATTAATAAAGTCAGTGGCTGTAAATTCGTTTGAAAGGTCTATTTTCTTTACCTGTTTGGTTGCCTGATCGAAAACGGAAACAAGAACAAAATTCTCGGCTTTATCATAGTCGTCCGATCCGTCATCGGCTCTGTAAGAACCGCTTGCTACGATAACTATATTCTTTTCATCAGCACCGGCCATGTTGATCAGGTAGCCGCCCAGCATCCTGGTGGTATCCAATCCCAGATCAATTTTAGTTACTTCACTGTCAAACCACGGATCATCTTCGTTTATTATCTCAGCATTTTTCTTTTTGCCGTTTCCGCATGATGCAACAGACATTGCCATTGCGAAAACCAGAACCAATGCAACGAATCTGAATAATATCTTTTTCATAAAGTATTTAGATATCCATCCTTCCCAGGCTTCACATTCCGTTCTTAAGCCACTCTTCAGCCACTTATTTTCTATTTCCTCACACCTGGTTTTATATTATTAGAAGTAAGTTTAATTGAATAGATAAATGGGGATATATGTTTATGTAATTCTTTTATCCGATCATTTCGACTGAAAGATCATTTTATAGAGTCTTCGTTGTTTCCCCAATCTTTCCATGAAACATATTTGATGTTGTTGATTTCGCATGTAATATCACCGAGATAGTAAACATACCCTTTAATTTCAGTCTCGCGAAGTTCTATGTATTTGCGGACATTCGACGACAGTTTCTTCTCTGTCTCTGAATCACTCTTAACTTCCAAGGCATATGTTTTATGCCAATCTGCAATTACATCTACTTCGAATCCATTACTGTCTCTGAAATATGTGAGTTCGGCCTTACGACCCTTGTTGAACCTCAATTTCAACAACTCGGAGACTGCCATAGTTTCTATAACAGCACCCTTATAGCGTGATAACAGCAATTCCTCCTTGGAATCTATCCTGAGCAGATAGCATAAGAGTCCAACATCAACAAAATAGAGTTTTGGAGTCTTTACGATGCTTCTGCCTAGATTATTAGTATCCGGCTCCAATAAATGGATTATGAAAGAATTCTCAAGGATCGAGAGCCAGGATTTGATCGTATTTGCTGATACGCCGATTTCCCGTGATATGCTCTCCATATTAAGCATCTGTCCGCTGTATATCGCACAAAACTGAATAAACTTCTTAAACTGAGAGAGATTCGAGAGACGTATTTCTTCTGCTACATCCCTCTCAATATATGTATCAATATAGTTCTCAAACCAGTCTTCACGAACATAATGCTTTTTATCATCATAAAATGGAGTATAGAATCCGTTAAAAGCATAGTCATATGCATCGTCGCTGAGATTGCCGTGAAGCTTAAGTTCGGCTATAGAAAGCGGAAGGAGATTAACAATTCCGATTCTCCCGGAAAGTGATTCCTTGATGTTTTTCTTCAATTTGAATTGTGAAGATCCGGTAAGAATATACTTGCCGGGTGTGTATTCCTCTTTATCTACGATCAACTTCAACGCATCAAACAGTTCCGGTACTTTTTGAGCCTCATCTATTATGACTCCGTCCTTGAATGCTCTTAAGAAGTCCCGTGGGCTTGAAGAAGCAAGCTCTCTTGCAGATGAATCATCCATAGTCACATAACGTTTATCCGGGAACGTCTCCTGAACCAACGTTGATTTTCCGCTTTGTCTTGGACCAGTCACGGCAACTACAGGGAATTGCTGTGCCAAGCGTAATAAGGTCTGTTTTGCTATTCGTTCTATCATAAGCCAACCTCAGATTATCTTATTCTGAAGTTTACTATTATCAAATTCCGAAGTCAATAGTTATTAAATTCCGAAGTTTGATTTCTTTTCAGAAGCGTTTCAAGAACAGCTAAAACAATGAAAGAACAGTGTTTCCGGGCTTCACGTTCCTTTTTTAAGTCACTCTTAAGCCACTTATGAAAGCTATCTTCTTTCATTCATGACAGTCCTTGCCCTGTCATTCATTATCTTGATGACTTCATCAAGGGATTTATCTCCGGCTAAATAAGGCTGGATCTCTTCAAAGACAATAATATCGATATCTGCATCAGACTTATAGATGTGATCTATCGACTCAGCAGCTTTTTTCAAGGTATTAAGATCATCTTTATCCGTATAAATTCTTGCTTTGTCAGCACCGGTCTGCCAACTGTACTCCAGATCTATTTGATGATTAAAGATATCAACACAATCTGCTCCAACCTCATCAAATGCTTTTCGATTGAGCGGGAATTCATTCTGGAAAGTACCGGTCTGACTGCAAAGGCTTTTCTGAACATCCTCACTTAAAAGCGTTTCTATAAATCTCCACGCACCAATCGGGCATTTGGAACCTTGTGTCACCGATACAAAGCATCGTATATTCGCTGCAGGTCCGCGGCCATCAGCTGACGGGAATCCGATCAGATCCGCATCACTATAACCGAAGGGAGCGCTTTTAATCTCACTGAACCAGCCAAGATAACCTTCAACACAAGTATTTTTAGAACAATTTGAAGCTCGTGCGAAACTGTTCCAATACTCATTGATCTCAACATCATTAACATGATCACGGGTAAACTCGGCCATTGATCTGAACTCAGGACAGTCAAAGTTTACAGTGCCGTTCTGTTCGACAACGTCATATTGATAGTTTAAGCATTTACCTATAAAACCTGTCCGGCTGTTAGAAACAACATTGAGACCATTGCAATAAGAATCAGTAAACTGACCGAATTGGTCGAATGTTATTCCGGCACCCTCAAATCCGCATTTTGTTCTGTCTACGATAATTCCATCCAAAACAAACGACAGCGGCATGGCATATAGACATCCGTCATTCTCACAAGCCTTGATGATATTATCGAAAACCTGATTTTTCATTTTGCCGGATTCTAAGTAGGGCTTCAGATCCATCATGCAGTTACCGTTATTTAACTGGCCGTAACTTGTCACGTAGAAAACCACATCCGGGCAGTCACCGGCCATAAGATCAACCATCATACGGTTTCCAACTTCGCCTCTTGTATATATCTCAGGCTTATCAGATGTATATGCACTGCGCTCAGCATCAGTATAGATATTCGGTACTAACTTGATGTAATAGTCCTTATCCGTTCTGTTAAAAGTCCAAATAGCAGTATATATTACGTCTCTATAAAAACCATCAGTAGTTATGATCCTCTTCCCCGCATGAGGATTAGTTTTCGCTTTGGTGGCATTGTATATCTCAAATCCGCATCTGCCATTTTCAGGCATATAATCCATTACGATAAATTCGGCTGATTCATCATTTGCATTTGCCACATAACAATATTTTTGGCCGGATGAAGCAAAGACAGCTCTGTTTATATCCATGTTCTCGAGAAGAATTAGGTTGTTGAAACACTTTTTACCGAAGTCCGGAACTGCCACAGCATCCGGAGTAATAAAGTATAATTCTCCATTACTGCCTGTATTGTATCGGATATCCGGTCTGTACCAATTAAAATACGGTTTGATCCAGTCATATTCCGAAGTATCTTTTGAGAGCTTCCCGGAGGTCACATCATAAAGGAAGTACTTCTGTGTCTGATAATCAAAAAACAACGCCTGAGTATCACTTACAGGCAGAAGATCAGAAACATATCCTGAAAGATCCATTTCCAGTTCAGGACCGGGGTTATATATCGAAGTCTTGCCATCAGGTCCTACGCTGAGGATACAGAAATTCTCATATAAGCTTACAAACAACTCGTTCTCACCGCATTTAACTCTATTAACACTAAACAAGTTATAACCGGAAGGCTTGCTGCTCTGAACGCTGTATGTAGTGGACAATTCTACTGTCCCATTCAAAAGATCCACGTCAAAGAGCATTATCGACATATCACTCTGATTATCGATCTTTAATTTCAGCTTGCCATCCTGAAGATAAAGATCGTATGCACCTCTGAATTCCGGAATGCTCAGGTCAGGGTATAACTCTTCTACTTTCGCAAAAAGATCCAATTTAGCGGTCCGGGTTCCTTCTCCGGAATATAAATACACTTCCACTATATCGGTTCCGATAACATTAAGAGCGTAGACGTAGCCATCTGAGATTTTTCCTATCGGATACTGGCTTATCTGATCTTCTGCAAAATCATTTGTGTTTTCGCGCTTTACCTCACACTCCGTGACCTTACAATTGAACCATGGAGTATCAGCAGATACTTTCTCGCCGCCCTCATCTACTCTTCTTCCAAAAGAACAGCCTGAAAATAAACCTGCAAAAACTGCCACCGCCAAAACGAGAGCTGTATTCCTAAGCATAGTCTTTCCAGATCGCACCAACATCAATTAAGCTCTTTTCCTTATCATCGTTCTTTAGCCAATAACTATAGCCCAATCATACCCACAGGACAATAATATGCATTTCTGTTCAGTGGTAATATTGATTCTCCCGTATCGATGATCAATCCCGTTGCAACAGGCATCTTATACTGATCAAGGATACTGAAATTCTTGTTTGCATTATCCTTTCCGATACCCTTTTTTATTTCAATCGGATATATTGTCTGATCCTTTATATAAAGGATATCCACCTCTTTTTGATCTCTGTCTCTGTAATAGTACAGTGTATACTCAACTCTTTTGCCGTCATTACGTAAGCTCTTAACGATCTCACTCACGACATAGGTTTCAAAAAATGCTCCGGTCATTGGAGAAGCCTCTAAGATTCTCGAGTCAGACCAACCGCAAAGATATGCGCATAATCCTGTATCCAGGAAATATAACTTAGGGGTCTTGATGATCCTCTTCGACAGATTGTTGGCATACGGTTGCAAAAGCATTGTTATCCCCGATGCTTCGAGAATAGATAGCCACCCTTTTGCTGTTCTTGAATCTATTCCGACAGCCCGACCTATTTCTGTGTAATCTACCTGCTGCCCTGTTCTAAGTGCAGTAATCGTCATAAACCTGCGGAAGTCATCCAGTTTGTCAACATTGATCATCTTGCTGACATCTTTTTCCAGATATGTTGTTATGTAGCTTTCGAAAAATGCAGTTCTGTCTATATTATTGATCCAATATTCAGGCATACCGCCTTTGAATATCTCTTCAAAAACTTCAAATCTGTTTTTTGCTGAGAGTTTTGATCTTTTGCTTATAATTTTCTTGATGTCAGGGACAAACGCTTCCCCCTCGATTTGCTGTTTCTCACACTCTGTCAGTGATCCGACTTCTATTATCGCGGTTCTTCCGGCAAGTGTCTCAGAGGCTTTTTGCCTGATCTCGTGCGTATTAGAACCCGTCAGAATATACATCAGGCTTAATTTCTCGCCGTTCTTTACACTATTTAGTTTTGCTTCATCGATCTTGATTTTGATAGCTTCCATCAAAGTATCGACTTTCTGTATCTCATCTATGATCAAAGGAACACCGTGAGACTCGAGAAACAGTTCCGGATCTTGCTTTGCAAGTGTCCGCTCTCTGCTGTTGTCAAGGGTTACATATTCAATGCTATCAAATAAAGTTCTCACCATAGTTGATTTGCCTGTCTGCCTGGCTCCGTACAGGGTAATGCACGCGAACTCACCGGCAGCTTTCAAAACAGTCTTTTCCAATTGTCTGTGATAATACACGTTCTTAGCCTCCCATACTTAGTTTGCTTGATTATAATTCACTCCCTCGGCAAAAACAACAATGCAATGTAATTCTTGCCGAACGCATAAAACATAATAATCTCTGTACACGCTCAACTGCGGTCTGCTTTTAGAATAATAGAAAAACCACCTGTGATACGAGTTCCGCAGGCGCTTTAGCGCCGAGGACCTGTTTGAAGTAGCACAGGTGGTTTTCTATGACTTTGGTGATCGTGAGCGGATTCGAACCGCTGGCCTACCGCTTAGGAGGCGGTCGCTCTATCCAGCTGAGCTACACAATCAAGCGTACGAGATTATATCACAAACCCGGGATACTATAAAGACAAGTTTCTGCCAACATTACAACCAAAGATATGAGAATAAGGTAGAAAGGCAGACCGTCGATGTATTTTGACTTCGAAACGAAGATCAGCCTTCGTCTTATTACCGCAAGAAGACCTGTAATTATGATATCCGTGCATATGATCAACGCCAGGGCGACCAGAAGATGCCAGATCTTCGGGAACCCTGGATTTAAGAGGAACAGCATTGATATAAAGGCCGAAGCGGTCGATACTTCGCTGATAAAGTATCTCAGGCCGAAGATCGAGCTTCTGTAATTGTGCTTTGCCGCATAGACCATAATGGTGCCGATAAGAAGAGACACGAACAAGCATGCGGGGACTACTGTCATCCTGAACAGTTCATCGTCGGTAAATATCTTCAAAACATATACTGCAGCCGTACAGACAAGGCAGACGCCCGCAAATTCGCCTCTTGCACTCAAGAAACGCCTGAGTTCTGAGATATTTGCAACAGGAATGTCCCAGAATTCAGTCAGCTTTTTCGAGGTCGCGCATCTCGGAACACCGGAAAGCTTAGATACCGTCCAGCTCATAACTATGAGGAACATTACGGATGCAAGGAGCGATACGAACAGATAACGCTTCTCGAAGATATAAGTGCTGACTGTGCCGAACACCGAACAGACAAGCGCAATGGCATAAGGGAGCATTACTTCCCTGCCGAACGCGGGCCTTGTAAACTTGTCGTTGTCGTCATCTTTAAATCTGGCTACAGACATGATTCCAATTGCCATAGGGATGAATCCTGCAACCGCGTAAGGCACGCAGAAACCGAGTCTGTATGAGTATTCACAGGCCGCAATAAAGAGCGCCAGAACGAAAATAAGGCTGATTACGGACAGATTTCTCGGCATGAAGAACCTTATCGTAATAGCCCACACAAAAAGGCATGCGAACGAACATGCAACAGGCCACCAGATGGCATTTCCTGCGATCATGAATTCAAGGCAGAGCGACACAAGGGTATAGCCCAAAAGCAGTGATGCTCTTGTCGAGAGATATTTTGCAGGTCTGATGTGGGAAGCCGTGAACTTCTCGTCCACGGGTCTTCTCATCTGCTCGTTATCGAAAGGCGTATTGTATTTCTCAGTAAACAGTCCCATTATGTTACCTTCCAATTCAGGTATTCCTTAAGGAACTTGTAACAGGTATTACATGCCTTAACTACCGTTCTGGTCTGATCGTAGCGCTCAGGAACAGGCTCGATGAAGGAAGCCATTTCGCTCATGGGAAGATCGTCCAAACTGTTCGTGATTATCTGATCGTCATAAGAATTACCTGAAGTCAGACCATCCTCGCTGGCATCGTAATCGACGGCACCACTGCCGCCCCGGTTATTATCGTCCTGCTCCTTCGGATCGGTGTTATTCTTGTTGTCAGGGATCGTATTGCCGCGAAGCTTTGCTTCGATCTGCATGACGGTCAGATAACCCGTAACTACGTTATCGTTGTTGTAGACAGTATAGATCTCAGGTGTTTCCTCGAAAGAGAAGACTACATGTCCGTCATCGTTAAGGTATTCCAGATCTTCAGCGTCCTTCTGATAAAGGTGGAGCAGCATCATATCAAGGCCGACCATGTATTTATCCTTGTCATAGCCGGCACGGGAGTTCTCTATACACTCCATAGCAAGCTCATAAAACGGCCTGATATCGCATGTAACGCCCTTGACGATATCTGTAGTGCCGTCAGACTTCATGGCTAATCTGTCAGGATCCTGGCACTCAAGGAGAGCATGGCAGACGTTGTAGGACTGTGTAGCCCAGTCAATGCCTGAGGTCAGATAGGCTCCCCTTAAGGAAGCTTCACTTCGGTCATGATTCGTCTTATCCGTACTGAAGGCATCCCACTTAACCTTTGCAATGATGCCGTTCTTGATCTCCATCTCAACATAGTCGATATAGCGGTTTCTGTCATCGTAAAGGCGCTGGGCATAATATATGCCGTCCTTTAAGCCCGGAACCATTATCTTATCGCCGTTGTCATTATCATCTGTCTTTTCTTCCTTTACGAAAGCCACGGGGATCTGCTTTCCTATGAGCTTATCCTTTATCAGATCCATATCTCGGCTGTTGATGACAAAAGCATTCTCGTCATCGTTGTCATTTAAAGCAAGTCCCTTGATCCTGGTGTTCTCGTAATCGAGTGCAACGAGCATGCTCAGATTCTGTCCGTAAAGCGACTTAACAGTAAGATCAAGAACATATCCGTCAGGTGCGCCGTTTGCATCGTAACCGATATAGACGCCCTTGATCTCCGGATAACTGTTTAATGCCTTGCTGTTTACCTTCTCGTAAGAAGCGGAATTCATTACAATATCAAATCTTGAATGGTACAGATTCTGCAGACGCTTATTTGCATTCTCGGAGGAAATGAAATAGCCTCCGATAACAAGAGCAACACTTAAGATAAACAGAAGAACAGCTTCAGTGATCAGTGTCTTTAACTGTGTATGCGTCATCATGATACATCCACCTCCCTGGAACGGATCTTCCTTCTGGTCAGGGTTTTCGAGAAGAAATCCAAAACGAACGAAAGGAAGTTAACTGCCATAACAGGTGCCAAGAGCGATACCATAGGCGATAAGAAAGGCTTTGTGACCAGTGTCAATATTCCGCACACGATACCCGCAAATACGCCTGCTGCAAACCTCGAAGGCATCGTGGTCAGGTCACCTAACAGGAATACCGCAACAAATACAGCACCCGAAGACATGAAATATACAAAGAGGCCGTCGAAAGAGAATGACCTCGTCTGCAGGATCGTTGCAACAGGATATAGAACGAGCAGTGTAAGGATGTAGGAAACCGGAGAATAGAGTCTCATCGTACCCTTGAGCGTAAGGAATATGCCGCCTACTAAAATGCAGACAAAGCAGGCCGTACCGATCATGCTGGGGTAGTTGCCGCTTAAAAGTTCTGCAAATGAGAGGTTGGTCAGATCAGGCAGAACGCCCGGCTTCTTCTGTACGATAAGGCTCATTAACTGCAGCCTGGAATTATCTTCGCCGTATGACAAGCCCTGTGTTCCGTTAGGCATAACGAGTTCAATGAATAAGCGTCCTGCACATGCAGGATTTATGATGTTGCTTCCTGCACCGCCGAACACCTGCTTGGTAACGATGGAAGCAAACAAAACAGCCGTGAGTGCCGTGATGAGAGTCGTATCGGGAGGCAGCATAAGAGCTATCAGAAGGCCTTCCACAAGGGAGCTGAGATCGAAGTAGTCCCCGCCAGACCTTCTTCCGGTGATCCTCATGCAGAGATTGTCCGATAAAACGAACGAGACCATGCAGAACAGGATAAGGATAAATGCTCTCAGGCCGTAATAGAACACTCCGCAGAAAATACAGGGGACGAGCGATACGAGGATCGTGATATAGATATACGGAGCATTTTTCTCCGTATGGATAAAGGGCGCAAGCTGTCTGTTGTCAGTACTCATACTTCTTTATCCTTCTCGAACGGAAGCGTGATGGTATCCGTTGTTTTCCTGTCATTATTATCACCGTCATCGGAATAGTCTTCAAGAAGCGATGTCCCTCCGACATCAGGTGCCTCATAATCATCAAGGAGCCTCTCATCCATGCCGCTGTTATCCAGAAGCGAGTTGACTTCAATGATCCTTCCTTCTCCCGCAAAGCTTGCAATCGCCGTTGTGAGATTGATCCCTGCCGGACAGACATAGGAGCAGGATCCGCATGCTATGCAGTCTCTGGCTCCCTCTTCCGAAGCCTTCTGTCTTAATCCCTGATTGAGCATCTCATAGATAGTATTGGGCGAGAGGTTCATCGGGCAGCATTCTGAGCAAAGGCCGCAATGAATGCAAGGTGTCTTAGGCACTTCCGTCCTTCTTATCGCAGAAATGACCGAAGTGGTCTTAACTATGGGCGTATGCTCAGGATCTTTTACTTCGATTCCGGTAAGGCAGTTGCCCCAGACGATCCTGTCGCTGCCGTTCCTGACGTCCTGCGCATTTACAAGAAGTTCTGATACGGGTGTGCCGATCGGAACAAGCATATTGTGGCCGCCTGAAGCGTCTCCGGTGACAGATACGATCCTGCTCATCATCGGGATGTTATCTGACAGTGCCTCCCAGCATGCGAGCATCGTGGAGCAGTTGAAAAGTACTGCCTTGCAAGTCTTTTCGAGTGTCTCGCCGAGCATGAGATTCTTGCCGTACAAAGCTCTCGCAACGAGTCTGTAATAGCCCTGCGGGAACCTTTCCCTGAAGAGCTTAATGTCAAATTCCAGATCCTTAAAATCCGCTTTGAACTTATCTATTGAATTGGCAAGAGCCTTTCTCTGCTCTTTTCTGTTCTCGGAAATAAGGAAAACACACTTCGATGCTCCGACTGCTCTTGCACATGCGCAGGCACCCAATACAACATAATCGGGATATTCGGTTATGGCCACAAGATCACATGTGGAATAAGGTTCACTCTGAAGGCAGTTTACCAGGAAGTCCGTTATGGCTTCGTTCCTGGCTCTTTTGAGCTTGGCTGCCGTGGGGATTCCTTCTCCGCCCATTCCGCAGATACCGGCATTCCTGATGATGCCTATAGTCTCACTTGCGCTGATCTTAAAGCCTGATCTGGGTTTAACAGATTCAAGCCTCGTGCGCTTCATGTCGTTAACGATGGTAACTGCCGGAGTGATAATGCCGTTAGGAAGCCTTATCTCTGAGATGTCTGATACTCTTCCCGAGATACCGCTGTGTACCGGAACAGAGAATGCTCCTTTAGGCGGAACACCGACGCACTGGCCGATCCTGACATAATCACCGACCTTGACCGCCGGAATGGCAGGAACGCCATAGTGCATCTTCATCGGGAGGATTATCTTTGAAGGATAGATCCTCTCGAACATGATCTCCTTGACAAAAGGGGAACGCTTCGAAAAATTCAAAACGTCCCCTGTAAATAGGCCTCTGTAAAATGAATATCGTCTTCGGTCTGCCACTATTAATTATCCCCGAAAAGGAAGGTTATTTAAGCTGACAGGCTTATCAGTCGGAATAACCTTCGAGTTTCTTTGACTTAGGCGATCTGTTG
>Ga0247611_10008593_pt1 | contig 12537 bp, 18 predicted proteins | sample 177DNAGHGhighgp2_FD_192422 | JGI IMG/M metagenome (GOLD analysis project Ga0247611, IMG submission 192422) | Sheep rumen microbial communities from Palmerston North, Manawatu-Wanganui, New Zealand - 1770 DNA GHGhigh gp2 | ecosystem: Host-associated > Mammals > Digestive system > Stomach > Rumen... | reverse complement strand
ACCGTGGTAGAATAAAACAAAAAGACGCTTAATAATGAAAGGGGGATTTTAAAATGAAAAGATGCTTGTGTGTAGTGGATGCTATTGATTGTCCATATTATAACCGTGGTTGTTGTGAGTTATATGACGAGGGCTCTAATCCTATTGAGCAATGTGATGATTGTTTTTCAATGGTTGGCGATGATGTATCTGTTGACGATTTGCTAATTACTATCGAGGATTGAAAGGAGATTACAGCATGAATTACAATGATTTAAAGGAAGTTTTCTTACACGGCAAGACGCACGCAGACACGCGACTTTATATGATCTGTTACACTAAAATTCAAAATGACGGTTATGTGCATCACTCAAAAGATCGCTATTTCTTCGGTAAACGCGCCGCAACGGAACATTATGAAAAAGTATTTCAATGGTTGCATGGCATGTATTGTAAGGATATCATTATGGACTACACAATAGGGATGCATCAAATTTATTAAAGCTTCAGGCGGGGTTGAATCCCCGCCCTTTTTGATTCTTACGCTATCACGCCGCCCGCAAGCGCCGCCCTGACCGCCTCAATTTCGCTCTCAGCCGCCCCCGTGATGGAATCGGTGTGAATATCGGTCATTTTGAAATAACCCGACATAGACGAAATCAGCGCCACTCTGTTAGAGCCTGTGCCCTGATAGTTGCCGTACCCATCAGCGACCGCCGTTTGTGGGCGTTCAATAATTAGATATGGTTTTTTCGCACCCATCGCGCCCGCATTACCCGCAAAACTGCCGCTATGCTGAACCTGAGTTTTTGCGCCTGACAAGCCGCCCGCTATCGCTCCCGCCGCCATAGGCAGAGTTGCGCCGCCTGACATAATGCCGCTTGCAATGCCGCCTACAACGCCCAGAACGCCACTTACAACGCCCATATATGACCCGCTTGAAATAGGATAGCGCACCGCCGCATCGCCGCTAAACTGATACAATGTGCCGCCGCTTGCGTCTCGTGTGACGCGCACCTCAGCCAGACAAGCGCCTGTAATAACGTCCACATGGTAGACAACTTTCACGCTCCCGCGCATAACGTCATTAGTGTCAAGCTGAACGATTCCGATAAAAGGCAGATACAACCGTATCTGTGTGTCCTCATAATCAAAGACATTTCCAAACTGCTCACGCACGTTTACGCTTCCGCAGTCGATTGTCACATACTGCGCACTAACCACGTTGGCGCTCACGCCGCTGTCAAGATACCCCACTTTTATTGACGCGCTCCCGCTTGTGGGCGGGGTTGCAAAAATCTTATGCACGCCAATAATCGACTGCATAGGGTTGTTAAATAGCTTTAGAATCTGGTCGATAAAATTACTGCTCCACAGCCACGCACCAAACGAGTTCAGTTCAGCTTGTGATGGATTATAGACTGCCCAAAGGGAAGCGGCGCTTCCAGTAATAGGCGGTATAACTGGCGTATTTCCTGAGCCTGTATCAGTTGGGTTTGGCGTGTCGGGCGGGTTTGGTGTGTCGCTTTTTGTGTCGCTCTCAGTCTGATAAAAATAGCGCAATACTGTTTTTAACAAATCATCAGCGCTTGAGTCATCTACATATGTATTATTATATGTAACGGTTGTGTTAGTTGGTTCAGTTTCTGTCGCGCCGCTTGTTTCTGTCATATTGACAGGATAATAGATAATCCGCTGAACAGTGCCGTCAGGCTGTGGCACATCATTATAAATAGAATTATTATATAAGTCAGGGTATTGTGTACGAATATTTTGGCGCGTTGCTTCAGGGTCTGTCCAGTTGGTAGTAGTCGGGTATGTAGCGCCGTCCTGTTTATCAACTCCTTCTTTGCTCGGGTATTCCTCTACAGTGCCTGTATATAACATGTCATAACCCATATATGGGTCAAGCACCTCGCTGTTTTCAACAATAGATAAAGGCGCTGAATTAGAATCTCTATTAAATTGAATAGAGCTAGAATATACTGGTTTTCCTTGTATGGTGCTACTTTGTGAGTGTACTGCTGACTCTGTTATATCCTGCCGTACTTTAAATGGTTCTTTTGAATATAATCTAACATAATAATAACCGTATTTATCAAGTGGATTGCGATAGCAATAAATTGGTGAGGTATAGTTTATTGTTCCTATTCTATTAGATGCGTTAGTTGGGTAAGTCGCGCCGCTTGCATAAGGATATTGGCTAAACTCGAATGGTGGGTGAATTGGTGTAACGCCGCTGATTGTTCCGGTTTGCCCTTTAATTTCACCTGTTGAAAAGAATCCTTCTTGTGACATGCCATACGCAAAATAGGCAAACGCGTCTTCGGGGATATACATTTGAGTTCTATTATTTGTTTTATCAATGCCAAAAATTGCATTGATAACACTCTTGCCAAGCTCATTAGTCCCCGCTATGCTATCCCACGTTTGCGGATTAATCGCGGGAAATTTTTCGTCCCAATAATCAGGGTTGCCCCGATAGATTGAGTCGAGAATATTTGTTCCAAGCCTTGTACCAATAGATAGCCCCGCCACAGCCGTACCAATGCGTCCAAAAGTCGACACTATACTGCTTCCATCACTTGTCTTTTTTGCGCCATTCGACATATTAAGACTGCCGCCAGTGCCGCTAAAATCGCCATTGCCTACAATGTTTCCTTGAAACGTTGTGCCATTACCCTGTGTAGGTAATTGCAAATTAGAATTAATCTGTCCGGCGATAGATTCAGCGCCAGTTGGTAAAGGCTGTTTATATGCATAGCCTGTCACACTGCCATTATTATTTAAGTATTTGTCGACTGACGGCAAAAGTTCATATAGGTCTGTGGGCTGTAAATTATACTGGTTGATAATATTCCATGCCGCTTGTGAATCAGTGTTATAAAAATTAGTAAATGCATCAATCGCCGCATTATAATCTGTAACTGTTGGCATGATTTTAACCCCCCGCTGTTATTAAAATATATTCGCCAGTGTCAAGCAAACCCGCGCCAAAATTGAGTATATCAGTTTTAGTTTTAACCATTCTTACCCAGTTGCGGGCGGGTAAATAGTTATTGCCGCCGTCCTGTGTCTCAATCACAACCCCGCTCACGTTTGACAGGTCAAATGACATAAGCGGATCGGACTGCAACGTGATATCGAACATATCGTTACGCACCGCCCGCACATTCCTAAGATAATAATAGCGCCTGAACTCAGGAATATATGCGTAATTAAAATATGGCAAATTCGGCGCATAAATTCGAATAGTTGGGTTGACGATATCAGCCTCGCCGCGCAACGCGCCTGTAATTTCAAGCACAGGCGTAATACTTTTTGTGATCTTGTTTGTCGGGGACGAATTATTATATAATGTTATCTGCATGGTTTCTCCCTCTCCCGCAATCCATCGGTATAACCCTGCATATATGCGCGGCGCTCCCGCGACTGCCTAAGTGGTGACATTATTATAATGTAAATGCCACCCGCCGCAATTATACCGAAAACAAATGCTATAATTAGTAGTATAGATACATCAAAATTACTGTATATCATCGAACTGACTCCCATCATAATATGACCTGTAAACAGTGATAAAGTTATCAGACTCAAACGCAGATGCAATATAGTCATATATCCAAAAGCGGTTTGCGAGTTCCAATTCTGCCTCAATCATCTGTTGCGCTGTAGTTACGCCGATATTGCCGTGTATGCGGCTGTTGCGTGTAACCTCGCTGTCCTCGCTGTCTGTACCGCTCGACACTATTCTGTGACCGTGCTCAACTGATTCAGTGCCGCTTGTGGTCTCAGTTGTGGTAATTGTCTCGCCATGCTGTAAAGCCTCTGTGCCTGTTTTAGTTGTTGTGCTTGTTTCATCTTCCTTGTTTGCATCAGAATAATCAGATGAATTAAAGCCCGCGATGCCTGTCTCGCGATTAGTAGTTGCGCTGTCTGTAAGATTGCGCGTTGTCGTGTCAGTGCCGCTGTGTGCGTCTGAATTACTCCGTGTGCCGCTTGTTGTTGTCGTGTCAGTGCCGCTGTGCGTGTCTGTGTTACCGCGCTCACCTGTGCGTGTGCTTTCAATGGTTTCTGTTTCCGTGCGGTCATAGTTCTCGATCGGGTTATAAGTCGCGTTCCAGAGCGCTACAGCGTGCGCGAACAAAAATTTGTGCGAGTTAAACCAGAGCGCGCCGAAAAGCTGAAAATCTGTCTCGCGCTGATAATATGGTTCCACATCGCCGCAACGGCGCACAATCGCCTGTTTTAACGCAGTCACGTTTATATCGGTAACATCAGATGGTACAACCACAAAATTTAACAGGTCTTCATTCTGCGCTATCATCTGGTTTAGTGTTTTCAGCCTTGCCATTACTATCACCTCTCTCACCGTCAAATTTTCTTAACGACACACTCAGATTTAAGCCAAACAAATTATTGGCGCGTTTTAGTCCCTCAGTGATGCTATCAAGCCAGTGTTGAACATTGGCTTTTACCTCATCATTATTCGCATTTACCTCATCAACAATCAGCCGCTCCCGCTTGTCTGTGTTCGCGTTATTAAGCCCGACTTCTGTTAAAAAATCATTTTTGATTGACTGTTTTAAAAGCTGTACATCATTAGCAATGTACGTCTCTTTAACATGGTTATAATAAATATCGTCCTGTGTGATATCATCTTTTTTAACAAAAACCGCGGGTTTGCCGTCGTCAATTTCCTGATATAAACGTTCCATAGTTGCGGCGCGCTGTTTGCCCGCTATGAAACCAATAAATGACACTTTACTGTTACGCAAGTTTACCGCGATAGAATTATCACACAGCGCTAACATTGCGGCATAACGCTCTATTAGCGGCATAACCCCGCGATAATCATACTGCAACTTTACAAGCGCACATGACACAGCGGGATTATCGCCGTATAACTCGCGTTCAAACGTGCCTAAAACTGAATTAGCAAACATCGCTGTTGTTGGATGGTCGAAAGCATTAATACCAGTTGTGCTGCATCTTAATGGAATAACTCCAATGCTTGTGTCAGTGATTGCAATATATCCATCTATAAATAGATGCGTCAGCATATAGTCATAATCCCATGACTCAGGAACGCCGCTAAAATCAAACGCGCCGAATAGCTTTTTTAAGCACCAATCTCTATAATCTAGTTCAAGCTGATCCCGCGATAAAACGCCCGCGCCGCTTGTCGCGCCATATGTGAATAACTCGCGCCATTCATTTAGAATTGATTCTCTATCATTCATTTTAAAGCCCTTTCGCATTATAAAAGCGCGCAACTGTTATTTAGTTACGCGCTCCAAAAAAGGAAATTACAGCAAGCGCCGTATTGCTACAGCCATAGTTAGTTAAGCGTGAAATATACGAAATTTTCACTCAGGTCGTTAAACCAGAGCTGTTTCAGATGATAAAAGGTATTGTAGTACAAACCTTTTGCGTTAACAGGCGTTGTCAGCACATCCTCGTCACGGCGGTACATGCCGAGCGCCTCAACGTCAAACAATACGGCGACAATGTTTGACTTCGTGACTGTTTCGCCGTCACTGGCGCGGGTGATGTTGATAGCATCGCGGGAATCCGCGCTGTCCTGTGCTTGCCAGAAGTTAACCTTGTCAAACGCGTCAAGCCTCACCATTTCTTCATTGAAAGCGCTGTACTGTACAACCGTTTCAAGGCGGCGCTCAAAGTCAGACAGGACTTTAAGCCGCTGATTTTCACGCGGGGTAAAAGTCTCGATCGACTCATCATTGTACAGCGTCCCCATATCGGTAAAATAGTCTGATGTTGACTTGATACGAGCCACAGCATAGCGCAGAAAATCAGGATTATTCAGCGCCGTTGCCGCTGTCAGCGCGTCAGTTCCGGTAAGTCCACGCTCTGTGTTATAGTCGCTGACGAGCGGTATCTCATGATTGATCGTTGTCGGGGTTGTGCCCGCGGGGGTTGTCTCAGCTATCATGTTAGTAATAGCAAGCCGCCCCAGATTTTCAAGCGACACTTCCAGAGCGTTCCTGACCTGCCCGAAAATAGCGCTGATAAATGCGCCCATTGCAGATTCACCTGTGAAAGCCTCTTTCAACTGGTCGCGGGCGATGGAAACCGCGAACATGTACGGCGTGCGCGTCACAAACAGCTTCTGCTCCACTTCGGGCTTGTAGACTGTCCACGGGTCTACACTCTGTCCATCAGTGAGTGAATAAGCGGGGTCAGACTGCGCTTCAGGCATGTGCACCCTGATCTTCTGAAGAATCGCCCCCCATTCAAAGTCGTTCCGCACCATATCGCTAAATTTGTTACGATAGGCGCGAAAGCTGACGATTGTGCGCCCGATCCTCTGGACGAGCGTATTCAGGAACGCTTCAGTATTGCTTGTGCTTGTGAGAACCGTTACACCGAGGGAAATCAGTCCCTGCGTGTCAGCAACCGCCAAAGCGCTCTCGCCGAAAGCCTGAGAATTTACTTCATTAATCAATTCGTAAACCTGTGTAGTATTCATCTTTAATTTACCCCCATTGCTTTTAATAGTGTGTCCTCAAACGTTGCGCGGGGCTTGGTATCAAGTTGTCGCGCTAACGTATAGTTGACTTTTTTAGTTTCTGCCGCCTCGTTCACCGCCGCATCACGCGCCGCTATCAACTCAGCGTTTTCCTCGCGCAAACTGTCCCGCTCTGCCGTCAGGTCGCTCACGCTCTGTCTCAGTGTTTCGTTTTCTGTCTGCATTGCTGTAATTTCTTCGTCAGTCATTTTTAACCCCCTCTCAAAATCCTGTTGACTCGCTCTTGTACTTTAGTTGCATTATATCCCGCCGCTGTGAGTCTCGCGACTCTTTCAGCGCCGTTGCCAAACTCGCCGCGAATAACACGCCGCGCTATAGCATCCAAACTATCATTGATATTCTGGGGCTGTGAAGCCCCGCCAGAATACCGCCACACCTCTGTGTAATTCTTATTTCGATATGGCTGTACAGAGATTTCATTGCCTGTCTGATCCCCCGCTCTGCCTGTCTTGCCGCCAGTCTCAGACGAGTGCGCGCCAACTGTATAGCCGCCGCCTATATACATTTCGGTATGTGTCGCGGGGTTAAGTAAGATATCTCCCGCCTGAAGCCCCGCCCCCGATGTCAGGTTAACGCGCCCATTTTCATTTACGCGCTTAAACCCGCATTTAGCAAGCGCTGATCCCATATTGCCAGTATAAGTCGCGCCGTATAATTTCATCGGGAAACCGCCCGCATCGAGCGCAGAGATTATAAAACTGCTACAGTCATAATCCCGCCCCCAACGGCTTGCTTGCGAATAGCCGTGGGTGTCATCTGCCGCGATATTACGCGCCCACTCTATAGCCGCTTTAATCCCCATCTTTAAGCCTCTCTTTAATTATGGTTGTCAGTTCTATGATAGCTTCCGTGTTATGGCTGATTGTCTCTGACATTTTAGAGTTCTGCCAGAAAAGCGCGATACATGCCACGATCGGGAAGCCTACGGTAGTTATAGCTGTTAAAATATCCTGCATATTCATCTTATCCCCCTTTCAAAAGGGGATTGTACTTGTGCGCCGTCAAGCGCTCGGCGCGGCTTCTGACCGCTGACTATGCCATACAACCCCCACAATTTTATTATATTTTACTGTTAAAATTTGTCAACTCAAATTTCCAGAAGTTTAGTTTTTACTGCTAAATTTTCATATTCTATTGTGCCGTTTGCATCACAATCTAAGATATAATTGCGATAGCGTTTTTTATAGATTCTATCGGTTATAATTATTGCGCCGCCGCTTATGTGATTTGTTGCATATAATTTTGATGCGCTTTTATGACGATATACTGTTATATCATTTACTGTAAATAAGGGAGTATATTCAATTAAATTTATAGCACTAAGATTTGTATAATCTACGTTATAACTATTATCTATTGCCATAGCTGAAAACTCTGTACCACTTGTCAAGCGATATAGTGCCGTGTCGCGCTTTCGTTCTGATATTGGTGAATCCGATAACATAATTATAGCATAGCCCCGCGACTCGTTTATAGATACCACTTGCCCTTTTTGAGTCATATCATACACTTTATTGATTATACCTAACTCGTCAAATATTGGATTTGCGATATTATTCGCGTTAGCCAGACACAATACTTTTAACGGTTTATTGCCTGTTAACTCCCTGTTACGATTTATCGTTTCATAAGCGTTAAAGAGTGCACTCGCCTCATTCTTTAAAGGGCGCTCATGCTTTTCTGGGATAAACTCGTCATAAATTAAGAGTGTTACATCTGACATATCGAAGCCGCGCAGATTTGAGATTGTAGATAGCGCCAGAGTATAACCGAGCGGCGCTCCGATCGGTACAAGCCTGTCACCGTCTCGTTCGCAATCATAAAACGCCGCGTTATACTTAGTTATCGGCACACTCATAATCTCGCGCCCTGTATCGCGTGAAATAGCCTTAAAAGGCGAGAACTCAGGTTTGTTGATTAAGTCTGCCTGTGACTGCGTGCGGCGCATATAGCCAAAATTAACGCCGTTCTCAAGCACATATTTAAGCGCTCCATATGTTTTACCAGTGCCGCGCCCGCCCACACAGAAAATAAAAGGCACTGGCAAGCGCAGAATATAGCCGATATTCAAAAATCCTGAATCTAAATATATTCGTTTATCCATAATATAATTAAAGGGCGGGAATTACCCCGCCCCATCCTTTCATGTATTGCTCAGGCGATATATACGCACTGGATATATTCGCGCCCGCTCTTGCCGATCTTCGGAAGCACCTTGATTTTCTTAGGATACGGCGCGCCCGCTTCCTTGCACATCGCCAGAATATCGAGAAAATCTCGCGTGAATGTGGGACTGTTTGTGGCGAAAAGTTCACCCGCCGTTGTCTCAAACGCCGCGACCGTGGTTATAACGCCATCGGTGTTTGAGTCCTCATAAACAATAAACTTATCAAGGTCAAGTTCCTGCCCCTTAACGGTTGTCAGTTTTGCAATCTCGGGCGACTTCGTGAGCCTGTAAAGGGTTGCCATATCCATATCACCGCTCTTGATAATAATATTCATAGTTCTTATTCCTTTCTATGTGTGATAATTAGTGATTACTTAATTTCCTGTGCCACGCTCAAAAAGTCCTCAAGCGTCACGCCATAAAGCCGCTCAGTCGTTTTTAGCTCGGACACCTGACAGACCTTGATATCCACGCCCTTGATCTTGCTATATGCTTTTTTCATAAAAGCATCTTCATTGATTTTGCCAAGCATGGAAACCTCAGCCTTTTTTAGTTCCCCTGTCTCGCCGTCAAAGTACATTACAGTTGCCGTTGTTGTTGCTACAGTTCGGGTTATCATGTGCCTGTGTTCGTAAGTTCGTTTTGCCGCCATTGTTTAATCTCCTTCCTTTTTGGCTATAATTTCCCTACAGCACTATTTTAGCGCTTTTCTAATAGCATTTCAATATCTTTTTTATCAAGCGACTGCAATAATGTTGTATAATCCTTGCTCCATCCGATTTGATGAAAAGAATCTTTAATTACTAGGTCGCTTGTTAACTCACAAGTATGACCGTCTATTTCAATTTGTGTAAAGCATCTTTCATCATGATATGATGTTTCGGTGATCCCATCATGGAAAATCGTTCCAATTTGGTAATAATTAAGAGCCCGCGTGTTTGTCTCTCGCTTAAAATCTGCTATTGGCACACAGCTTTTCTTGTATTCTCCAAGAGCCATTTTAATTAGTTCCATCGCGCCCACTTCTTTTGGAACTCCCGCGATAGTTATATGCAAATCATTGTTAGCATCTTCATACACATATGATTTCGCTCCCAACGTTTCAAACCGTTTATATGTGCCCTCAAACTCATACACGCCCATATAGTGCCGCTTGCCTTTTTTATCGTCAGCATATGCATCATTTAATTCTGCTATCTTTTGCAATTTATCATTGATAATGCTCAAGTCAAAACTCCCGATATATTTCACGCTATCAGTGTCAGTATAAACAAACTCACTTGTAGGATTCTCATGCACGGCGTCAATCATAAGCTGTAACAATTCACGCGCCCGCGCTGTAGTCCAAACGCCCCATTGATACGGCATTGCGGGGCGGGATTCAGATAAAATATCTGCTATTGGTTTACCCTCTAAACTATAAATTTTGTCGGGTTCATCCTCTGTGCCATCTTCCAAATAAAGTAAATTGTCTTTTGCGGGATCTTGAGCGGCGCAACCATAAAACGCATTTATCAAGGCTTTAAACTTGTCATAATATAGTTGCTGTTCTGGTATTCCTTTTAATTCGGTTTTTTGCTTATAATAAAATTTCACTAATTCGCGCAATTCGGTTGGTAAATAATCATAGCGCGAAAAATACAAAACTGTTATAACCACATTGTCATTATTTAATGTATATTGCTTATCAATAATTTTAAAATCAATATCTGTTATAGTTGTCTCTATATAATCAGCTTTTAATATACGCCCATTATCTAGTATTTTACCGCGCACGTTGCGCGACTTATCATATGAAATATATGGACATGGATTATATTTATCTCTTAACTCTAAATTGCTAATTGCGATTCTAAATAATAAAGCATAGCCACGCTTATTTATATAGTGTTCTTTTATATCATTATACGACACTTGTTTCATAACTTTTTTAAATGGTGTCATTGGAAACGGATAGTTCACCTGTGTATCAGGATAGCTTGACGATCTATCAGCACTGTTTACATCCTTAATAGGCGGTAATTCAAACTCAGCATTTTTAACAAAATATCTGTTTGCGTGCGTGTTACCGCCTCGAAACGCCTCGCGTAATAGCGTGTACACTTCCACAGATGGTAACAACTCTTGTAGTCGATACTTGCCCCACTCGCGTATTACGCGCCGCACATCGCGCCGCACATAGCCAGTTGACGTTAGCGGGATAGTATAGAGATTATCACTATCCCGCATCATTTCAGCCTTTAACGCCTCAACCAACCCGCGCACATCGTTAACACAATATTCTAACTCGCGTTCTGTTAAAGGCGTGTCAGGATAGCGGCGCTTGCTATAATCAAACTCTGCCCCCGATAATTTTTCGTGTTTTACTGCAAACTTATGTGTAAATGCGCCAAGCGATAAATTTGTCTGTAGATAACTGCACCTAAATTCAAAATGCCCTTGCGTCCATTTTAAAATCCTGCGCGACTTAACTACAAATACATCTTCTGGCTGTATATCGAAAAGCGACCGCATAAACTGAAATTCATAGGATAGATTATGAATATAAACCACAATATATTCAGTCGTTTTTAATAGCGCATTTACCCTATTATAAAAATCTATAAACTCGCGCCATGTGCGCCCGATAATTGTTAACACCTCATCAACTTGAAATTGCCAGATATATAAAATCTGTCTGTCAAGTTCTTTTATGTAAGTTGTTTCAATATCGAACGCAAACACAGCGTCTTTATATTCGCGACGCTCTTTCGTGCCTTGATTGCCAGAATTACGCGCTTGCACTGGTAGCGCCGCTATCATGTTAGGGTTAAACTCGCACGCTTTAATAATCATTTTCCCGCATCCAAGTGTTAAAAGCTTGTTGTAATTCTCCCATTTTAGGCTTTACGCCACGTTGCCGCGAACCCTCGCGGGGCGCGCCGCCTGTCTCTTTATAAAATTGCTTCTGTAGCTTGTCAGCGCCGAGCCAGTCAAGGAACTCTGTGAACGCTTTTACATTGCGGCGGTTTACAAAATCAAAACCTCGATCTCGCAATGTTTCCGCTGTTTTACGCTCAATCTCACGCATCCCACCAACCGTACCACGGGCAGACTCTATAAAACGCGCCGCATCTGGTAAACGTTGCGCCGCCTCGTCTTGTGTCAAGTTGCGTGGCAATGCCTCAAACGTTTCTCGCGCTTGCCTCACTGTTTCGGTGTCACCATAGCCCGCCTTTTCTAACTTTCGTATGCGGTTTAGCGCGGCATTGCGTATTTTTCGATATTCTGCGCGCGGGTCTGGTATATTACGCGCCGCATCGACAAAACGATACATTTCACGGTTATAACTCAGAATTGTTTTCCTTTGAAATTGTGCCATATAAAACTCCCTCACATGTGCCTAATCTTTCGTCAGTTCCGTCAACTGCGCGATGATATACAACATATGTTTCGCGCAACTCAGGCGCGCGCAATGCTTCGATGAAAAGCACACGCCGCGCGCTATCTTTAATCTCTGCGAGATTATAACCTATTGCAACGCACACTGTTTTAAGTGTGTTTGTGATTAGATAACAACTCATGTTTTCACCTCTCTTTTACCAATGCCACAACATAATTTTTAATTATTCCCTGTCGCCACACTTCACGCATTAATTCCTTACATACGCAATAATCATGTGTTGTTTCCGCTTCTAATGTTATTTCATGTCTATTACCGCGAACATCAGTTATGCCAATTTCAATAATCACATTTTCACCACCTTTCAATATTTACATAATGATACACACATATTATATCATAGTGAGTTATACACATTATTTTAACTTATCCACAAATTTTACACATTATCCACAA
>Ga0247611_10008592_pt1 | contig 12537 bp, 6 predicted proteins | sample 177DNAGHGhighgp2_FD_192422 | JGI IMG/M metagenome (GOLD analysis project Ga0247611, IMG submission 192422) | Sheep rumen microbial communities from Palmerston North, Manawatu-Wanganui, New Zealand - 1770 DNA GHGhigh gp2 | ecosystem: Host-associated > Mammals > Digestive system > Stomach > Rumen ... | reverse complement strand
CCTGAGCCACATCGCTACCGACATGCAGGCGTTCGAGGCACAGAAGAACACCGCCAGCGGCAAAAAGACCATGAAGGCTTACCTCTGGCTCGTCTGCGGTCAGGAGTACGATCAGGCGCACCCGCGTGACTAATCGTCACCCCCTTCTCGGGAAATGGGACCCTCACGGGTCTCATTTTTTTTGTATTTGTAGTAACTTCGGCACGCCCCTTCCCCTACGGGGTGGGTTCCCTCCGAATTTACGTTCGCACTTTAGTGCAAACTACAATCTTTTTAGCAAAGAAAATTCCACTTAAGCGAGCTTAGATAAATTTTTTTGCTAAAAATCTTGCAAATTTGAAAAATTTGTTGTAATTTTGCACGCGGAAATGATAAATGGGGAAGAGCAATCATTTAACTAATAAAAATAACAACATGAAGAAAATCTTTTCTTTGATGGCAGCGGCTCTGGTGAGCGTTGCTATGATGGCAGGAGCAAACGACCTGCTGTGGGATTACACGGAGGCAGCTCCGAGTGCGAATCCGGACAACGGACTGACGTACAAAAGCAAAGTTAACGATGCTGCCGGTACGAACAACGGCTTGAAAGGTATCAAGTTGGATGGCAGCGGCTTTTGCCATTTTACGAAAGCAGCGGTAGCGGGTAAGTTGAAACTGACCTATGGGCCTCGTAAGAACGCACAGGCTACTTCGCTCAAAGTGTTTACTTGGTCGGGCGATACCCCGAGTGCAGAGACCTTGATCGCAACGACTGCTTCCCAAACCGAGAGCGGTACACAGGTCGTAGAATTGACGGCAGAGCAGAATAATATCTATATCACCCGCGATGCCAGCGTTGAGACCGTACTGCAGAAGATCGAGTTCAAAGAGGACGTAGCGCGTACGTTTGTGGACTTCAAGATTGAGTTCCGTGACAATCCGTACAACGTACTTCTGCCGACCGATGGCAACCTGCCGGAAGGAGTGGTTGTTGCCGGAACAAACTATAACGGTGGTCAACACGGTATCTATGGTGGTTCGATCACAGTGCCGGTAGATGGCACGGTGAAATTCACCATCGGTGCATGTCAGTACAGCAACACGCCGATCAATATTAAGAAGGACGGTGTGGATTTTGCTACTTTCAGCAATAAAGCTGCGTGCGGTGAGACCTCCGGCCATTTTGACCAGAACCTGACCTATATCTATATGGGTGAGGCTGCCACACTGACTTTTGAGTTGACGGGTAATACCTTCATCCCGTATTTCTTCGCCGAGGCTGCTGAGGTAACGCCGTGCGAGGTGATCTTCAAGGACCAGAACGGTGACGAGTTGGGTAGAGTAGAGACGATCGAAGGCGCTGCCCTGGAGGCTATTCCTTATACAGTTGAGAATCTGCCGGCGATTGCAGAAGGTAATGCGTTCCGCGGATGGTTCTACTCGAACGGCAAGAAAGCTGCGGTAGGTGATCCGATCAACGGCAATACGACGATTCAGGCGAAAGTGACGCCGATCGAGACCGTGATCGTAGGCTCCGTACAGACCTATGACTTCACCAGCCAGATTTTCTATCCGGAGGATCACGAGACGGTAGAGGTCAACGACGGTAGCTATTACAATAACCACGGATGGAATTTCAATGCCAATGGCAGCATCAACGTGCAAGTAGCCGGCAATGCCGTAGTGGTTGTAACGCTGTGCCAATACTCGGAGAGCGGTGACGTGAAGGTGATGAACGGTGAGCAAGAATTGGCTTCCTATCCGGTTGTGAAGAACGAGACCCCGGACGGTACCGAACTGACAGCGCAATATACAGGCAATGCAGGCTGGTTGACCATCAACTGGTCGGCGAAGCAGTATATCCACAAGGTAGTGGTATATAACGTGGAGAATTTCCCGCAGAAAGATGTGACGACCGGTTATTATATCGTACCTGCGGGTGACGCAGCCGCGTTCATCTTGACCTTGGTTCAAGCACAGCCCGGCGATAAGATCTTCCTGCCGAACGGTATCTATGACCTCGGCGAGACCGTCCTGACGACCATCAGTAAGAATAATATCGCGATCATCGGTCAGTCGATGGAGGGAACGATCATCAAGAACGCGCCGGATGCCAAGACCGAGTCTATCGATAAGACGGCGACCATCAAGATCAACAAGAACGTGCAGAACACCTACCTGCAAGACCTGACGATCCAGAATGCGCTCGATTACTACAAGAACGACAACGGTCGTGCCGTAGCACTTTGGGATCAGGGAACGAAGACGATCTGCAAGAACGTACGTCTGCTCTCCTATCAAGATACCTACTACAGCAACCTGCAAGGTGCAGTGAAGTATATGGAGGATTGCGAGATCCACGGAACGGTGGACTATATCTGCGGCGACGGTAGCGTTTATTTCAAGAACAACCTGCTCTACTGCGAGAAGCGTAAAGCAGCCGGAGGCGGTTCGGACTGCATCACAGCCAACAACGGTATCGCTTCCGATAAGGGATACGTGTTCGAGAGTTGTGTCATCGCATCGGAGTGCCCGGTGGTATCCTTCGGCCGTGCATGGAACAACGCACCGAAAGTAACGTATCTCAATACCCTCGTGGACTATAGTGCCGGTGAGTTTGCTTTCTCGGATGAGAGCAAGATCCAACGCTGGACGAAAGAGTTGATGAACCCGAACGCTTGGCCGACCTTCGGCGAGTACAACACCCATCTGGAGAATGGTACGGTACTGACGCCGGCATCGAATATCGTTACTTTCATCGACACGAAGAGCGGTAACGCTACTCAAGATAAGGAGACCGTGCTTAGCGCAGACAGTGCAGCTAAGTTCGCGATGGAATACACCCTCGGCGAGTGGTCAGCTACAGCTGCGGCTGACGCTACGCAGGCTGTATGCGATATGGAGAATATCGATCCGGCAGGTGTCTATCTGGTAGAGGCGCTGAACGGCAATGCGGAGATCCTCATGGGTGCTGCGCTGATGAACGAGATCTTCCCGGAGGGTTCCGGTATAAAGGTTCGTAAAGCCAATGCGCGCGGCGGTTTCGGTCTGGCAGCCGGTGAAGAGCCGGAACCATCGGAAGTTGTAGTAACGGTTAGCGGTGAGCGTTCTGAGTTTAGTGGGAAGATGCTGCGCAACGGGCGTGTGATCATCGTACGCGAAGGACGCATATACGATATGTTAGGTAATGAATTGGTTAAGTAATTTATTTTTCGGAACAGGCATCGCACATTCGATCTTTGTGCTTGCCTTCGCGATTGCTTTGGGGATCTTCTTGGGCTCTAAACTGAAGTTCAAGGGGATCACCCTCGGCATTACGTGGATCCTCTTCTGCGCGATTGCGTGCAGTCATTTCGGGATGACCCTCGATCCGTTGGTAGAGTCTTTTGCCAAGGACCTGGGGCTCATTCTTTTTGTCTATTCGATCGGTCTTCAGGTCGGTCCGGGTTTCTTCTCGTCTTTCGGTAAGGGAGGGTTGAGTCTCAACCTGCTGGCGGCAGGAGTAGTGTTCTTAGGTTGCGCTACGGCGTATGTGATACACTTGGTTAGCGGTGTGGACATCGCCACGATGACCGGTGTGCTCTTCGGTGCGGTCACCAACACCCCGGGTCTCGGTGCTGCCGAGCAGACCTATCAGGACCTGACCGGCGTAGCGAATCCCGATATCGCTTCGGGTTACGCGATGGCCTATCCGCTCGGCGTCGTAGGTATCATCTTTGCGCTGCTGACGCTGCGCTGGATCTTCCGTATTCAGTTGGAGAAGGAAGAGGAGCAGGTGAAAGCCGAGAAAGGCGAGGTGCAGCACGTGGCACATTATGACCTGGAGCTGACGAACCAGCAAGTGGAGGGTATCCGGGTGCGGGACCTCAAGTTGCTGACGCATGTGACGATCGTAGTGAGCCGTATCATCGACACGAACGGCAACGAGTACATGCCCGATGCGGACACGGTGCTGCACGTAGGCGATCAGGTGCGGTTTGTGACCGATCAGGTCAACGAGCGCACGATCCTGCTGCTCGGACCGAAGAAAGAGATCGCATGGGAGGAGAAAGAGAAAGATATCCATTTGGTGAGCCGGCACATTATTGTCACCAAACCCAAGTACAACGGCAGACGTATCATGGACCTCAAGATCCGCGATGCGTTTAAAATCACGATCACCCGTGTGCGCCGTGCCGGTATTGAACTGCTGGCCACCCCCGAGCTGCGGCTGCAGTTAGGCGACCGGTTGACGGTAGTAGGTGAGGAAGAGGCGGTGAACCGTATTGCACAGAAATTCGGTAACTCGACCAAGAAACTCGATGCGCCGAACTTGGCATCGCTCTTCTTCGGTATCATCCTCGGTGTGGCGCTCGGTTCGCTGCCGATCATGCTGCCGGGGCTCAGTCAGCCGTTTAAGTTAGGTATCGCCGGCGGTTCGCTGATCGTTGCGATCCTGATGGGGTCGTTCGGTGCCCGCTGGCATCTGGTGACATACACTACGACCTCGGCGAACCTCATGATCCGCGAGATCGGTATCGCGCTCTTCCTGGCAGCCGTCGGTTTCGGTGCCGGTAAGAGTTTCATCCCGACGCTCGTCGGAGGCGGTTATGTGTGGATCGGTTACGGCGTGATCATCACGCTGCTGCCGCTGCTTATCATCGGCATCATCGGACGCAAAGGTATGAAGCTCGATTACTTCACGCTCATGGGACTCATCGCCGGCTCGACGACTGATCCGCCGGCCTTGGCCTACGCAACGAGTCAGAGCTCAGCCAACGACCGTGCCGCCGTAGCGTACTCCACCGTTTATCCGCTGACCATGTTCCTGAGGGTGCTCACGGGACAATTAATGATACTCTTGTTTTTATAGTGCTGCGCACTGACCGGCCTGCGGCCTGTAGGACCGTTGCTCTGTAAGACCGCGGCAGAGCCGCTGTAAGATAAAAAAAAGATGCACAATTATAAGAATTTACATATTTGGCAAGAAGGAATAACTCTTGCACGGAGAATTTACGAAGTAACAAGTCATTTTCCGGCAAATGAGAAATTTGGGATTGTATCTCAAATGACACGGGCAGCCGTTTCTATTCCATCGAATATTGCAGAAGGCGCAGGTAGAAATAGCAATAAGGATTTTGTGCATTTCCTAAGTATAGCTATTGGCTCTATTTTTGAGTTACATACACAAATAACCATTTGCGAACAAATAGGATATATAACAGCAGAAGAGGCAAAAGAGTTAGATAAACAAACGTTTACGCTTCAACAACAAATTTATTCGTACAGACAACGCATAGAAGGGAGCGCCTCGCGGCAAGGGGAGGCTTCCCCGACGAGCGGAGGAAAAAGCAAAAGATAAATCCTACAGCGAAGCGGTCTTACAACGAAGTGGTCTTACAACGAAGTGGTCAATGTTGAACAACATTAACAAACAAATATTACGGCTGGCGATACCGAGTATATTGGCGAATATAACGATACCGTTAGTAGGCATTGTCGATACCGCGATAGTGGGGCATCTGAGTGATGCCACTGCCATCGGCGGTATTGCCATCGGCACGATGCTCTTTGATCTGCTGTACTGGAACTTCGGTTTCCTGCGAATTGGCACTTCGGGCCTCACCGCACAGGCGTTCGGTCGAGGGGTTACGGGTGATGGGTTACAGGTTACGGGAGAGTGCCGGAAGATACTGACGCAGAGTCTGACGATCGCGTTGATTGCGGCTTTAGGGATCTGGATCATCCAATGGCTGTTTGTGACGGCGGTGCTGGCGGTTGTGCCCTGTTCCGCCGAAGTGGCGGATGTGGCCCGGACGTATTTCTTCATCCGTATCTGGGCAGCCCCCGCAACACTGATGCTCATGGCCTTCAAAGGTTGGTTCATCGGCATGCAGGACACCAAAAGCCCGATGGCAGTGGATATCGTGGTGAACGTGGTAAACATGGCTGCGAGTTACGGGCTCGCCGTGCATACGCCCTTGGGGGTAGCCGGTGTGGCATGGGGAACGCTCATCGCCCAGTACACGGGATTGACGCTGGCGCTGCTGATCCTGGCGCTGCGCTATAGGGGATATGGGAGATTGGATATTGGAGAATGGCGCGCCGCGATGCGCGGACCGGAGATACGGCGTATGATGGCGCTCAACGGCAACCTGTTCATCCGCTCGCTCTGTTTCATGGTCGTGTACGTGGGCTTTACCTCGCTGGCGAGCCTGTACGGCGATACGGAGTTGGCCGTGAGCTCGATATTGATGAAGCTCTTTATGTTCTTCTCCTTCTTCGTGGACGGCTTTGCGTACGCAGGAGAAGCGCTGGTAGGGAAGGCCTACGGCCAAACGGTTAGAGGTGAGCGGTTAGCGGTTAGCGGTATTGTCCACGCGCTCTTTAACTGGGCGATAGGAGTAGGGTTGCTGTTTACGGTGATCTACGCCCTGTGGGGACGGGAGAACATCACACTGATGACAAACGATGCGGCAGTGACAGAGGCCGCGATGAAATACATGGGGTGGTTGATTGCGATGCCGCTCATCAGCACCTTGGCCTTTATGTGGGACGGGGTGTATGTGGGTGCAACGGCTGGTGTGCCGATCCGCAACTCGATGATCTGGGCTGCCGTCGCGTTTGTAGGAGGATACTTGCTTACGTACCGTTGGGTCGGTCCGCAAGCACTATATATCGGTTATTTTGCGCACCTTGCTGCAAGAGCCGTTTATCTGACAGTGAAATGGAAAAGAATCTATACATACTAATTGTTGCGATGTTTTTTTGTTCGTGCGCGCAGCGCGAGGGCACGCAAAAGACCAGCACACCGATCAAGGTGAAGACGATGGTGGTGATGCCCCAAGAGGGTAGTACCGCCTCGCGTTATGTGGGTACGATCGAACCGGCACAGACTACGCCGCTGAGTCTGCAAACGACCGGTCGGGTGGTGTCGGTGGAGGTGAAGAACGGTCAGCGGGTACGCGCCGGTCAGGTGATCCTGAAGGTGGATGACACGCAGGCGCGCAACGCGCTGCAAGGTGCCGATGCTGCACTCCAGCACGCCCAAGACGGTTACGACCGCGTAGTGAAAGTGCACGAGAAAGGCGTGGTGTCCGACCAGAAGATGGTGGAGATAACCTCCCAACTGCAGCAGGCCAAATCGTTGTACGAAGCCGCCAAATGGCAGCTGGAGGAATGTAACCTGACCGCTCCCTGCGAGGGTGTGGTGGATGGCTTGGAAGCTGTGGTGGGGCAGACGATCATCCCCGGCACGAAACTCTGCACGATACTCGATGTGACCGCGTTCAGCGTACGTTTCACCGTGCCGGAGAGCGAGATCAACGGCTTAAGCGATAAGGGTACCGTCGAGTGCGCGGCTGTTGGTGCCACCTTACCGATAACGGTCACCGAACGCGGCATCACCGCCAACCCCGTCACTCACACCTACGAGGCTGTGGCACGTATCAACGGCAAAGCGGACGGACTGCAGGCAGGGATGGTGGCGAAAGTCCAAATGTCCAATGTCCAGTCTCCAATATCCAATAACATTGTGATTCCAGCGAAGTGTATCTTGCTCAAGCCCGAAGGACACACCGTGTGGGTGGTTGAGCAGGGGGCTGCCGTACGACGCAAGATACAGATAGACGGTTATAAGGCAGACGGCGTACGTGTCGCAAGCGGATTACAGGAAGGCGATACGATCATCATAGAAGGATACCAAAAACTTTACAACAACTGCCCGATTGAAAACAGCTAAGCACATAGAAGGAGCGATGCGGCATCACGGATTGGTGATGGCGTTGTTCTTGGGCTTGATGGCTTTTGGCATCTGGTCGCTGCCGAAGATGAACAAGGATGAGTTTCCGCAGTTCACGATGCGGCAGGGACTGGTGGTGGCGCTCTATCCGGGGGCAACCGCCGAAGAGGTGGAGCAGCAGGTTACGATCCCGCTCGAGGATTACATCAATACCTTTGAGGCGGTCGATAAGAAACTGACTTTCAGTCATAGCGAAGACGGCATCGCGTATGTGTACGTGATGCTGCGCATGGCCGATATCGACAATGAGGTGGCATGGAACAAGATCCGTGCGGGTCTGCCCTTGGTGCAAAAGACGCAGATGCCTGCCGGCGTGCTGCAGACGGTGCTGATCGATGACTTCGGTAACACGTCCTCCTTATTGATTGCGTTGGAGAGTGATGAACGCAGTCCGCGTGAGTTGGAGCAGTACGCCAAGCAGGTGTGCTCCAAACTGCGTACGATCCCCGAGATGGGTAAACTCCGTATCATGGGTCAGCAGACGGAAGAGATAGCTATCACGATAGACCCCGAACGGCTCTCCCGCTATGGCATCAGTCCGTCGATGCTGCAGGCGCAGATGGCGCTGCAGGGCCTGCGGACGGTAGGCGGCGAGCAGGACAGCAACGGCGCGATGCAAGTGGTGATGCCCTACGGCTCGGAGTATGAGATCGAACAGCAGATCGTGTGGTCCGATCCGGCAACAGGCAGTACCGTACGACTCAAAGATATAGCGACCGTGGAGCGGCGGTACCAGACTCCCAAGCAGTTCGTGCAGTTTGACGGCAAACCCTGCCTGATTCTGAATCTGGAGATGGTGCCGGGACATAATATCGTGGCATTCGGCGACGAGGTGGATAAGCAATTGGCTGCCGCGGCAGCACTCTTACCGCCCGATATACAGTTCCACCGCATCACGGACCAACCGAAAGTGGTGAACGACTCGGTGCTCTCATTCCTGCGGGATATCTTCATCTCCATCCTGGTGGTTATCGCCGTGATGCTGATGCTCTTCCCGCTTCGGACGGCGCTGGTGGCAGCCACCGGGCTGCCGGTTTGTACCGCGATCTGCGTGGGTCTGATGTATGTCACGGGTATCGAACTGAACACCGTAACCTTAGCCGCCCTGATCTTCGTGCTCGGTATGATCGTCGATGACTCGGTGATCGTCATTGACGGGTACACGAACTATCTGGAACGCGGTTTCTCGCGTTGGTACAGTGCGAACATGAGCACGAGTCTGCTCTTTGTGCCGATGTCGTTGGCGACGATGGCGATCTGCGGAATGTTCTTCCCGATGACCCGTATAATCACGGGACCGCTGGGTGAGTTCGTCCAGCTCTTTCCGTGGGCGGTGCTCTTTGCGCTGGTGGCGAGTATCTTCTATGCTACGTGGGTGACACCCTATCTGGCGTTCCGCCATATACGCATCCGCAAACCCGAAGAGTACAACCTGGTGGAGCGGGTACAGACCCGTTTCTTTACCTGGTTGCAGAACACGTATAAACGGGCACTCGGTGCCTGCTTTGCGCATCCGGTCCTTGTGTGGGTGCTCCTGGGCAGTGCGACCGGTATTGGTATCCTTCTGCTCTTCAACCGCAACCTCCAACTGCTGCCGAAAGCAGAGCGTGAGTTCTTCGCCGTGGAGATCCACCTGCGCGACGGAGCGACGGTAGAGGAGAGTGCGGCGGTGGCAGACAGCCTGGCGCGTATCCTACGTGCCGACGAACGTGTGACGAGTGTGACGGCTTTCATGGGGCAGTCCTCTCCGCGTTTCCATGCGACCTACACCCCGCAGACCCAGGCACCGAACTACGCACAGCTGGTGGTTAATACCCTGTCCAGCAAAGCTACGGCGCAGGTGCTCAAGGAGTACAACGCGAAGTACGAGAACTATTTCCCGAATGCCTACGCGCGATTCAAGCAGTTGGATTATCAGGCGGTGAAGAACCCGCTGGAGGTGCGTGTGAAAGGTGATAACTGGGAGCTGATGGCACCGATTGCGGACAGTATCTACCGCTATATGGTAGCGCAACCCGAACTTCAGTGGACGCACTGCGACTATTTCAACATCGCGCCTTCGACCCGTCTGGTGCTCAAAGCCGATGAGGCAACGCGCCTCGGTATCACGCAGACGATGCTCTCGCTCTACCTGCGTGAGGCGACACAAGGTGCCACCGTTACAACCCTCTACGAAGGATCGTACGGCGTACCGGTGGTGCTCTATATAGCCGGTATCCATGCCCTGAACGCCGAAGAGTTGGGTTCCATACAGGTACCGACGGCTATCCCCGGTGTGTGGGTACCGCTACGTCAGGTGGCATCTATCGAGCCCGGCTGGCATCATACCTGCCTCGAGCATCGTAACGCGATACGTACAATCACCGTGGGGGCGGATCTGCGAGGCACGACCAGTCAGGTGGATGCCGAACGGAAAGTCAAAAAATGGGTCAATGCGCATCTGACCGACCTGCCGGAAGGGGTACAGATCGGTTATGGCGGTTTGACGGAGATCAACGACCTGCTCATCCCGCAGATCTTGTGGTCGATTGTAGCCGCGCTGGCGGTGATGCTGGTGTTGCTGCTGTACCATTTCGGAAAGATCGGTCTGGCGTTCCTGACCTTGAGCAGCGCGATCCTGTGCTTGTTCGGTTCGATGTTGGGTCTCTGGATCTTCGGACTGGATATCTCCATCACGGCGGTGCTGGGAGTGGTCAGTCTGATCGGTATCATCGTGCGTAACGCCATCATGATGTACGAATATGCGGAGGAGGCACGCAAGTACAAGCACCTGACCTACCGTGAGGCGGCTTATCAGGCGGGCTTGCGACGGCTGCGACCGGTGTTCCTCACCAGTGCTACAACGGCCTTGGGCGTGTTGCCGATGATCATCGCCGCTACGAGCCTGTGGATGCCGATGGGTGTGGTGATCTGCTTCGGTACGCTGTTCACCCTACCGCTGACGGTAACGATCCTGCCGGTGGTGTATTGGAAAGTGTATGCACGTAAGGATGAAGGAATGAAAGAATGAAGGTGTTGGTGTTTGATAAGATGGAAGATTGCACGGAGGCGGAGGTGCAACGGATGCTGCCGCTGGTGTCCGCGCAGCGCCGCGAACAGGCCCTGCGATACAAGCATACGTTCGGGAAGTTTTGCTGTTTGAAGTCCTGGCTTTTGTTGCAAGAGTTGGTAGGAGAAATGGCGGATTGGAAATACAATGCGCACGGGAAGCCGTATATAGAGAACGGACCGTATTTCTCGATCAGTCATTGCAAGCAAGGCATCGCAGTCGCCATTGACGAGCAACCGATAGGTATCGATATAGAAGGCATACGACATGCAGACGAAGACCTGATCGAACGCACGATGAATGAGAGAGAACGGTTAGCGATTCGCGAATTAGGGATGAGGGAATTTACCCGTCTCTGGACGCAGAAAGAGGCGATCGTGAAGGCACATGGAGTAGGGATTGTATCGTTTGAACAGCTTCAAGGAATCAGGATTCAGGATTCAGGAATCAGGATTCAAACATTTGAGAAAGAGAATTATATTTACAGTATAGCAAATGGAAAATTACATTGTATCGGCGCGTAAGTACCGGCCGCAGACCTTTGAGTCGGTGGTGGGTCAACAAGCGCTCACACAGACTTTGCAGAACGCGATTCGTCAGAACAGGTTGGCCCACGCGTACTTGTTTTGCGGTCCGCGAGGAGTAGGTAAGACCACCTGCGCCCGTATCTTCGCAAAGACCATCAACGCCAACGAACCCGGTTCGGAGTGGAATATACACGAGCTGGATGCGGCGTCCAACAACTCGGTGGAGGACATCAAGTCCATCCTCGATCAGGTGCGTATCCCACCGCAGGCAGGTAAGTACTCCGTCTATATCATCGACGAGGTACATATGCTTTCCACGGCGGCGTTTAATGCGTTGTTGAAGACCCTCGAGGAACCGCCCTCGTATGCTATCTTTATCTTGGCAACGACGGAGAAGCACAAGGTGATACCGACGATCCTGAGTCGTTGTCAGGTCTATGACTTCAACCGCATCACGGTGCAGGACACCGTAGCGCACTTGCAGTCGATTGCAGCCAAAGAGGGCATCACGGTGAGCGAAGAGGCACTCAATGTGGTGGCGCAGAAAGCGGACGGCGGTCTGCGTGATGCCTTGTCGATCTTTGATCAGTTGGTGGCTTTCTGCGGCAACACGATCACCTACGAGCAGACGATTGCGGTGCTCAATGTGCTCAACTCGGATTATTACTTCCAACTGGTGGACAGCGCTTTGCGGCACGATGTGACGAGTGCGTTGCTGCTCTTCAACGACGTACTGAACCACGGCTTCGATGCTTCGCATTTCGTGATCGGTCTGGCGCAGCATCTGCGCGATGTGCTGGTGAGCAAAGACCCGCAGACCCTGCCGTTGTTGGAGACCTCGGATGCCATCCGCAAACGCTATGCCGAGCAGGCACAACATTGCGCACCGGTATGGATCTTCCAGGCACTCGATATCCTCAACACCTGCGATATCAATTACCGCACGGCGCGTAACAAACGTCTGACGGTGGAGTTGGCGCTGGTCAAACTGACCCAACTCGGCGTGCCGCAGAATATACCGCAAGCAGCAGCCCCTGCTCCGCAACCGGCGGCAGCACCTACACCCGCTAAACCGGCACCTGCTCCGCAGCCTGTCGAGCAGCCCAAAGCAGCCGCACCGGCACCTGCACCGGCTAAACCGGCACCTGCAGCACCGAAGATCCCCAGTATCAGTCTGGGCCTTGGAAAGAAGAAAGAGGAGA
>Ga0247611_10008591_pt1 | contig 12539 bp, 13 predicted proteins | sample 177DNAGHGhighgp2_FD_192422 | JGI IMG/M metagenome (GOLD analysis project Ga0247611, IMG submission 192422) | Sheep rumen microbial communities from Palmerston North, Manawatu-Wanganui, New Zealand - 1770 DNA GHGhigh gp2 | ecosystem: Host-associated > Mammals > Digestive system > Stomach > Rumen... | reverse complement strand
TTTTATTTATGATTATTTTGCTCCAAAGTTATATAATGCGTTAGACTCTATCAAGAAAAATAATTTATTCGTCTTGATTTAACGCATTTAAGACTTCTGGGCACAAAAATAAGTAATCCTGATGAAACACCAGGAACTTAAAAATTTAAAGTCATATATTAACAATTTTGCGACTATCCATTATACGGATAAAGGTCCCAGTCCTGCAGAGCATCGTCCGGGGACTGGCCGTAGGTGTCGATGGCATCCGTCACCTCCTGCTCCAGGTGGTACGGCTTAGCCATCTCAATAGCCTGCTCTCGGGTATATCTCGATGCAGCCACATGTTCCTGATGGCGCTTTATCAGCAGCTGCTTGTATGGAATTGGCTTGATGTGGTTCCACCAGTCTTCAGGCAGTTTAATCTTCTTCATTTTCTACCATTTATATGGTTGGGCCTGCTTAATAAACTCGTCATGTGGCAGTTCTGCCAGTCTATCTTGTTCTTCTGGAGAACAATTCAACAGATGGGCAACTTGCCTCTGCAGACATTTTACTGTATGCTCGTCGTATCGACGATTACGCTCTCTCTCTTCTTCTCTTTCTTTGTTAGTCATGTTTTCTTTTGTTAAGATACTGATATAATGTAGCCTTGCTTACTCCAGTGGCTTTGGTGATCTCGGCAACGGTACAGCTCTTGCTATCGTACATGCGCAGCGCAAGATTCAACTGTTCCTGATCGATGGCAGGACGGCCACCATGACGGCCACGTGCACGTGCTGCCTTTAAGCCTTCCGCAGTCCGCTCTCTTATAAGGTCTCTCTCCATTTCGGCGACAGCGGCCATGACTGTGAACACCATCTTTCCCATCGATGTCGTGGTGTCGATATTCTCTTTCAATGATTTGATATCGGCTCCTGCCTGGTGGATTTTCTCAACCAACTCGATAAGTCCTTTGACGGTACGACCAAGGCGTGACAATTCCGTGATAACAACAACATCACCGGCACGCAGCGCATCGAGCATCCTGTCAAGCTCAGGACGCTCTTTCCTGGCTCCACTGACTTTCTCCTGATAGACCCGTTCACAGCCTGCTGCAGTAAGCTGGTCTAACTGTCTGTCAAGTGACTGTCCGGCGGTCGAAACTCTGCAATATCCAATTACCATTGGCTATATATTAAGAAATATATTTGTTTACTCACTTTCGTTTAAATCGACAAATGCTTTAACAGCATCTTTGTATCGATTTAGCCTGGTTGAAACAAAAGAGGCCATCCATTCGTAATCGACTCTTCCGGACTCCGTTAAAGGCAGATACAAATCTGATTCATAGAACACTTTGGGAATGTCTCTTACGATGTATGCGGCCAACTTTGGCGTTAATCCGTTTAAGACAGTTTCAAGATAGATTTTAGCGTCCTCTGGAACGTCGTCTCTGCAGGTCACAATTTTCACAAACTGACCTGCATACCATTCTCTTTGCCTATAGAAGAACTTCTTCTGCATAAGTCCAAGGCTGAATGTTCCTGACGGGAATATTCCGGCATTTGAAATAAATCCCGTCATCTCACATATACCCCGATTCTCTGATGTCCTGGTAATGTACTCATAGGTCTTTTCGCTGCCATTACAAGACACTAAATCGCCCTTGTCGTAACTTGGTGTGGCATTATCCATGCGGAATATTCTTTCCGCTTTGATGTACCCGAAATGATGTGGTTTTCGCAGGTTCTCAACCTGTATATTCTCACTTTCGAGGTGATCAGATATGTTCCAGATAAGGTAATTCTTCAGCGATGCTGTATAATCACCCTCTTCCGGAACTGTATTCACCTTGATATGTTTATCGGCGTTCCAGTCATCTCCACTGTTAGTTATGGTGTCCTCGATATAAACTTTTCTCAGATCCCAGATGTCCTTATGGAACTTCATGTGATTGACGGCAGCAGTTCCCAACTTATAAATAAGATACACATCATTATACCTTTCCGTCGGAAAGTCAACCTCCTTGATGGCCCGTTCAGTACGTTTGTAACCGTCGTTACGGAAATCAATGAACTTCACAGGACTGCACTCGAAGTTGTGTGGTGTTCCTGCCCGGAACACATAAATACTTGTTTGAACGGTGGCGTTAGGTTCAAACAAATCGACAGGCATCTTTATACTTGCAACCATAGTATGTTTTGACAATATGCGCCGTGCCGTCTCGACGGCTTTTCCTGCGCCTATTGAATCCTGAATGATGACAGCTCCGAGACCATTCTTCTGCATCTGGTCAAGACCGAACTCAAAGAATGGAAGTCCGCAATCTTCGTAGGAAAAAGGCGGGTTCAGTAGAAGTCTGTCAGCTCCGAAGTCGGAGAATGTTTCTGGAGGTGTGGTAAACGTGTCGGCCTTCAGGATCTTCGTACTTCCGTCACCTCTCAGCAACATGTTTGATGCTGCAAGGGTGTACATTTTTGCATCAACCTCAATGCCAAGCAATCTTGTCTTTTTGATTTTGTCTATCTCGGTATTCGCTATCGTAGTGTTGCGCCCCAGCTTGTTGTTGGCATCCTGAATCATCATATCCATTGCTGCAACCAGGAATGCAGCGGAACCTGTGGCAATATCCATCACGCGAGAATCCATCTCGATATCCAAAATCTTTGCCATCAAGGTAGTGATATAAGGCGGTGTGAGAACTTTTCCAAGTGACGCACCGTCGCTGAGAGCGTATTTCAGGAAGGTTGAATACATTTCGGCCATGATATCCAACGCGCCGCTTGTCAGGTCTATTTCCAGAAATACGTATTGATACAAGAAACTGAAAACCTGTTTAGTTATCGAACATTTTGATGATAAAATGTCGCTAACAGTCTTATCCAGTTCATCGGCCTTGTCGCGTCCAGGATCGAGCGAAATAGAGTTCTTGAACTGTTCTATCATTATCTGTTTCTTGTCATCACCGATGGCCTTCTGGTCGAGATAGTCCTTCAGGTGATTGATAATCAAAACACTGTCGCGTTTCTCTTTGGTTTGGATTCCTTTCAGGTCATCCGTTTTCAGACCCTCAGCTATCAGATTGCCGTCTTTGTCCTTTATGTCCTGCATCGACAAGAGCATGCCGGAAACATATACGACACGCTGCTCCGTGCTGATGTTCTTATTGTTCATCAGTTTGTTCAGCCGTTTTGCCTGTTTAAGAATGTCTGCACGGCTCTTTATAAGGATCTTGTGTTTTTCTTCCTCTGTCACACGGGCATCGGTAAGAAAAGCATCAAAACTTTCCTTACTTTGGAGAAAATTCAAATAGTTATATTTCTCCATTCGTTTTGGCGGAAAGGTCGCAGAGAAAACGTAATAGACTGTTATGCGTACATCGTCCGCACTGTCTGCCGAAACACCGATGGCAACCACTTCATCGTATTTCTTGGAGGCTATCATGTTCTTAGCGTAATAGACCGCTCCATTAACCGCATAGCGGCTGACTGAGACATCGTCCATTTTGATGTTGTCACCAGAAATGGCCTCGTGCCTGATGTTGTGGAGCTTATCTTCTATTACCACAGGAACAGAGTATTTCTCCATGCTGAAATCAGGGATTCCGAAATGGGACTTGTTTCTCGTTTTTGCAGATCCTTTCAGAGAATCCTTCATGTAATCGGACATTCCTGACTGCTCGTTGAAATCCTTGAGCTTTTCAAGTCCAAGTGATGACAAGGTGGTCTTGACGAAATCGTCAACATCATTTTCGAGGGTATATTTCAATGCCATTGTGGTTGTCTTTTAAATGTATATTCTTTATATATTTTGTACTTTGATTTTCGGACGGATTTTCAGACACTCTTTCGAGATAAATCCATGCTCTATCCGTAGCGATGGGCGCAGTCCGCTAAACCGTCGTTTTTCGGACGTTACCGCCATTCAAGATACTTGATGACGAGTTGCTTATTTTCTTCGTCAAGGTTATAGAGGTATTCAACAATGCTTTGCTCGTCATTGTTGATGTACTTATTTACCATGTGATTCACGAAATCTATGCCGCCACGCTCCATCCAATAGGGCTTGCAGAACTCGGCAAACTTGTTGCGCTCTTCTATCCAATTCCTGGTTAGTTCTGCGCCAGCCATCAGTAACTTATATGTCCTGTCCATATTATTAAATTATTAAATTAATAATTATTATTTTATTAATATCTCTCTAAAATAGAGATTTCTTTTCCGTACTGCTGTTCATAACTTGCTACACCCTTTTCCAACATATCAAGAACAATGGCTACCTCCTTCTTTCTTGTGTGAGCAGCAATGGCTCCCAGCTTGTCGATCAGTTCAAGCGGAAGAACGAAGGTTTTACGTGATGTGCCAGGTTTACACCCGGCGGCAGCACCCCTTCCTGTATTGACTGTTACTTTGGGACTTGCTCCAACAAGAGAATCGTGCTGCATCTGTACTGCATCCCGTGTGTCCCTCGAAACATCATTGAAGTTGTCAAACTGCAATGCAGATTTATTTTTCTCGTTACCCATATTATTAAATTATTAAATTAATAATTATTATTTTATTAACCCACAACGTTCAAAATACCGTCGACTGAAAATTCGATAGCTTTCTTCTGGTACTCGTCGATGGGGCGCAAGGTGCTGCATCTCTGAACGGCAACGCCCTGCTTAATGCGAGGAAGCACATGACCACCATTTCTGCGAAACATGTCCTTGATGGCCTCTTCGTTAGGATTCTTGATACGTACATCAATACAATTTGGTAAGAGCAACTGTTTAGCTTTGATGTTGGTAACCTTCAAGATCTGCACGAAATCCATTGTACGCATAATGACTACATCATCATATCGGAAAGGTATAACAATCGCATCTGCAGACTCAAAGTAGGGTAGGAGGTTCTGATTGACTGATCCAGGACAGTCAACAAGGACGTAACAGTCACCCATTTGTTTTGCCTGATTCATGAAGCCCTGTGCATTCGTTGTGGCTTTCCATACTGGCCAGGGGGCTTCGGCATCGGGATTGTTTTTCATTTCGATGGTTCTGAGCTGCATGACTGTTTGACCCTCGTCAGCATCAAGAACAGCAACAGCTTTACCGATGGCGGTCAAGTAATTGGCGAGGTGGATGCAGAGGGTCGATTTCCCTGTGCCTCCCTTACCGTTTGCAATAACGATGATTTTTGCCATATAATTATTAATTATGAAATTATTAAATTATTAATTTCTGCAAAGATAGGGGTTTTCTTTGATATCACCAAGAAAATAAGTAAAAAATTACTTTTTGTCGAAGATATCCCCAAAAAGGTCTCCTATGGCCGTCGGCTCACTTTTGTGCTGGCTCTTGGCCTTCTTGGGGTTATACTTACGTAAGAGTGTATCGTCTTTCATTTCCAACACTTTCAGGGTGTTGTCTGCAGCCATCTCTTCCAGGTTCTCATTCTTCTTTACCTCTTGTTGCTTCCGGCATTGAACGGTCTCACTTTTTATAGCGTCGATAATCCAACCAATGCCCTTATCGTCAGTTGCACGGACAAGAAGATCCTTCTGGAGCCAATCAAGAAAGTTGGGAATGGTCTTGATGGCCTCTGCAATGGTTTCTCTGTTCTTGGGCATTTGAAGTGATTCTTTTGGTATACCAAAGTCATTCAGGAGACAGTTCATGACGGCAGGCTGCCAGAACTTCATCTGAAGTTTCGACAAAGCTTCCATCTTCGCCAGCTGCTCGTCACGATACTTTGGCTGATATATTGGTATAATCTTGAAGCCAGTAACCTTACTACGTGGGTTCCTCGGGTTTACGCGAATCTTATCCCAATCAAAGGTGTAAGGACAACTGTTATCGAGGGCTTCTTGAACTGGTTTCAGAACAGCCTTCTCGAAGTTGTCAATTCTGTCGGTACCGTCTTTGTCCTTGTATGCATCTGGGGAAATACCAAGCATACTCTTCAGAAGGTCTAATGAATAGACCAAAGGCTTTTTCTGTTTGGTGATCATCAGATAGAACATCATGGCCGTTGGAGTTGGCAATGCCAGGCATTTATTCAACTCAAACTGATGCACACCATTTGCAAATGCTGTGAGCATATCCCATAACTTATTACCGACGTTAAATCTAATAATGCCAGTGTTCTTCTTATAAACAGGGTTACTACAGAAAGATACTTTCCACCATTCCTCAGGACTGTCATGACTGATGGAACGGTTGGAGAGGTTGTCAAGTACTTGAATAACCTCCTTATGTTTAAGATCACTATTGATAAAAACATCTTGAGCATACAATGTAACAGTCACATCGAAAAGATTATGCTCAAACTTTGGCTTGTTCTGACCAACATATTCTTTCCAAATATATCCTGTTATTTCTTCGTTGCATCGTTCTATCAGGCGAATGATGATACGCATCTCATGGACGGACATATTTGTCTGTCGTGCCCACTTCAGAAACTCATACGCAACAACCAGGTCTTTATTAGGTGTTGCTATGACTGGAAATGTTACTTTCTTGGTACCCTTTTTCATGATTCCGTAAATTCTGATGTCAAACACATGTCCATGACTTCTGTCTCTGGGTCGGAAATAACAAATTCAAGTTCGTTCAATAAACTGCCATCCGGCATCTCTCCGTAAGGAACATCAAAACGAAGTACAAGGGTGTCATAAAGTGCAATAACAGGATTCTCAGCTTTGCCAACCTTTATGACTGTGGCCATGCCGTCACGAGTGGATACTCGCATACCAACCTTTAGATCTTTGTATTTAACCCCACCGCCGAACGGTTCATAATCTACCTTTGCCATTCTATTTATAGTTTTAATCCTCTGTGTTCTCCCTTATGCTCAACTATATCGGCAAGCGAGTTCTTCAGGTGGAGTTCCTGCATCTCGGAAATGACATGCTCCCCTCCGATGTGGTTGCCCAAGGCAAGACAGATCCTCTCAGCAAGCACCTCACGGTTGTGCATGCTGCCAGGCTGTCCTCCAATCGAGTAGCCAGGAACTTCGTCGGACATTGCCAAATATTCATTGAAGGAGTCCTGAAGCCATCGATAGCCTCGGTGGAATCCTTCACCGGTGGCGTGCTCTTTGGCATACTGCAGCAGCTCGCCCCACTTGTCTCTGATGTCTTGTTCTGTTGTCATAATCTATTCTTTTAAGATTGTAAAGTAGTAGGGACTACTTGAATCTGGGTGCAAAGTTAATAAAAGTTTTCGATATCTCCAAATTATTCCCTACTTATTTTTAAATTAAAATAGGGATTGGGTGTATTTTAGTAGGGACTACAGGGGGTTTTAAGATTGTATTTTAGTAGGGACTAAATTGTATTTTAGTAGGGACTAACTTTACGAAAACCCTTTGTACACGGGCTTTACGCAAAAAGTGATAGCATTTTAATAGAAAAAGCCTTTTCTTAATATATAACTGCCTCATAGTGTATACGGCATATATATACGGCCGTGCTGGCAGGACTGCGCCGAAATTTTGAGCCGTTATCCGGGATGATGCCGCCGCTGGCAGACTCCCCCGAGAGGGGTGGGGGGTTGACGTTTATCGAGGCTTTTTTCTGCGCGTTAAATTTTGTATAAAAAGAAAAATTTTTGTTATTTATCCACCTCTTGAAACTGTCTGCAGAGTGGCGATTTCGCGCACACCTGACAGCTCTCATTGTCACAACTCACAGCCTTGACAATGTACTGACCTGTCTTTTTGCTCCCTTCACGCTCAATCAATCCGGCATCGGTAAGAGCGGATATGCTGCGCTTGATGGTGGCCAGGCTGGGCTTTTCAACATCATCCTGTTCCGGCAGCATGTCGGCAATAGACTGAGCCTGTATGCCTCCGTTCTTGCGGATGACATGATAGATACGCTGGTCACCAAGGGATAGTCCTTCGAGCATTGAGGCAACCACAGAAGGAACTTCAGCATTCATGGCAACGAGTTCCTTCTTGATGGCATTCACCTTGGCATCGTGTTTTTGACGACGCTGCATCTCTTTTTCTTTCTGTTCCTCCTTGTAGGCTTCATAAGCTGCTATATCGAGGGCCTCACGCTCTTCGTCTGACAGTTCATCCATAGAGGCGGCAGCTGGTGTCTTTCTTCCTTCTGATGGTAAAGACTGAAGATTCTCCGAATGCTGATTCTCTGACTGTGAAACTTGTGCCTGGTACTCTCCATCTATGTGGTTCTCTTCCTGTGACTCTGGGGCTGGAGTCATTTGAACCATTTCTCTTTCTATGTTCTCTCTAAATGGCATCGGTAAGACCTCGACATCTTCCAGTTTTATGGAGACAGTATTTTTGAAGTCCTCATTAAACATATTGGTGAACATAATCTGGGCGAGAATGTCTCGCTGATTCTTTTCCGATGGTTCCTGACGTGACGGCAACAGCCAGATCTTTCCATCATCGACACAAAACACACCAATGTATTCGTTTCCTTCTGCTCGACTTACGGCATCGGTAACCAAGTCTGCAGGAACACCGATGAAAAAGAAATCTGTATAGCCCAGATAGTGCTCCATTTTGTCATCGTTAATGAGGTCGTATTTCTCACCCTTCAGTTCAACGCCAATAGAATATACATGGCGCTGATTGAGTGAGTTATAACCTGGCTCGACAAAGAACACGGCATCGAAGCGATAGTGATCAGGATCTTCCTCGCCAAACCTCGTTTTCCTGCCTGTGTATTCACGCACAGTTACCTCTTCGAAGAAGCGGTAATTGATAAAGTCGTAGTTTCCTATCTTACGATAAATATTTACAACTTTCTTTTCATAGATTCGGCTCGTCAGGTCGATGACAAACTTCTTACCTGCGTCACTTACCAACTGTGGTTTCAGATTCTCATGTGCCATGTCTTATCCTCCTTGATGATTTAATGTGTCACAATTTTGATTCGTTATCTTTGCCGGCAAAGGTACGAAGAATATTTCATGTATCAAAATTATGAGCCATAAAAGTTGTTAACGTGTCATAATTATGAGCCGTTAAAACTAAGGGAAGGATAGCAGACTGCGGTAATGTATCAATATTATGATACGTTATCGGCGTATAAGGGAGGGCTAATCATGTTCCGCTGGCTCCACATGTCGGCACTACGTGCTGCCCTCTACCGCCCCATGGGCTTCAAGGTGCTATCCGCTTCGGAGGCTCAAACGCCGCCCCGAACCCTTGCTATCTTGCCCGCTGCAGTTAAAGATATCTAAAATGCCGTGCAGTTTCTTGCACGTCCCGAATAAAAGCCGTAACTTTGCGGGCAGGAGGTTATATTTCCGAAATATAACAGAACCTAATAAGGGATATTTCTGAAATTGCCCTGAAGGACAACTCCAAAATATCCCAAATTAGGCCACGGGGTCAACCCCTTGGATCCCCACGGCAGAAGGCTTGCCTCCTACCGCCCAAGGCTCTGCCCTGGGAACCTGCCAAGGGCTTCTCGCCCTATGGAACCTCGACAGGGAGTGACCTTCTCCCTGCACCCTCCACTCAGAGGTCGAGACCTCTAATAACATCGACCAGGCGAACCTGGAAAAAATGAAATAGAAAGGAAACAATATCATGGCAAAGAATGTGGCACATGCCGGAAAAGGTAAAAGTCTCTCATCCGGGGAAGCTAACGAGAACGAGAGAAGAGGATGGAGTGAAGCGACATACCGACGCAAGAATCTGAACCGGTTTAATAACTATGACTGGTCTCGTCATCATCTCAACTTTGAGATAAAGGACGGAAAGATCTTACCGCTGGGAAGCCAAGATGTATCGTTATATAAACGCTATCATAACGTATTAAAAAATCTTGACTTCAAACAATACAAGATTGGTGCCACAAACCAACCTCACACCTATGTCGAGCTTATCATGTCAGGCAGCACCGAGAAGATGCAGAAGATTGCCTTCGGCGATCAACAGGTGGACTTTGAACGCAATCCTGAGAGGTGGAAGAACTGGGGCGTGTCGAGAACAAAGGATATCGAAGACTGGGCTCTCGATATATATAATTTTGTTTGTAAGAAATACGGGAAAGAAAATATTATAGGCTTTGAAGTCCACCTCGATGAGACGGAGCCGCATATCCATGTAAACATTGTACCGACTGCCATCAAACAAGTAGCCGGAAGAAGTGGAGGATATCACAAGATAATGATGGAGGATGGGAAGCCAAAACTTGATGAAGCTGGTAACACCATCCCTTCCACATACACAAAAGGCAAACATGTCGGTGAGATGATTAAAATTTCGGAATCGAAATACAATGCACTGTCGGACGAGAAAAAGCAGGAATATCGTCACAACGAACGTGGAACTGTCCGCACCGTCAGTTTTGCAGAATATTTCGGTTCAACAAAAACAGAACGCAGTGAGGAAATGTCAACACTGCACACTGAATACTACGAACAGGTTGGCAAAAAATGGGGGTTTGAACGTGGGGATGTCTGGGCTTTGCTCTCGGAAGAGGAAAAGCGCAGACGTAGGCATCGCACCAAGGAAGAGGCCGGACTGGAGCGAGAGGCAAAAGAGGCAAGGGAAAAAGCTGATATAGAAAAAATCCTTGCTGTGAACGAGAGGGACGCTGCCGTCAAAGAGACTGCAAGGCAGAACGCTATTGTCGATGGCAATAAAGAACTTATTGATCAGCAGAAAAAAGAGCTTGACAGAATCGATGCCGAGAAACGGGAAGCCTTTACTAAACGAGATGCTGCCGTTTCTGAAACGAAAGCGGCCATCAAGGAACTGGAAGATGTAAGAAACGAAACTGCCAGGAATGAAAAGATTATCGACAGACAGGCAACAACCATCGGCGAGAATAAGAATGATATCGAGGCCCAGGAAAAAACCAAGGCTGAACTACAGAAGAGCATCGACATGATGGGCAGGATAGAAAACCTTACCAATCAAAATGTCAGCTCTTACGTCCAGGATCTTGAAGGGGTGGATATCCTTTTAAATGATGAACTTAGAAAGAAATTGATTTCACCCCTAAAGAACCATCCGAGAATACAATACACCAATCCTCCACTGACGGCGAGAGAGCTTGAACGGATTGCCTTGGACGAGGAAGCGAAAGTCATCAACAGAATCGGTGGTTTTACGGGGATAAGCAAAAACAAGGCTTTCGAGGAAATACGCAATATCCGTACTGACGTCCAAACCATATTGTTTGGTATTGTTGGTGCCAGTCAGAAGGAAGGAATTAAAAAGGCCAACAGGGAAATATACAAGGGTGTAAAGCAGGAACTGGCTGAAATTTATAAGAAGGCAGACAAATACGAAGCGATAAAAAAAGAAGGAGTTTCTGAGGCTTCGCAGGTTAAGGAACTGAAGGAAGATGCCAGCAGAGCGAAAGTAGCTGAAGATATGTTGGAGTTCGCCTGGCCAGGTGTTACCAAGGCAAAGAATGTTCTTTCAGATCCGACACTCGATAAGCACTATATGACGGACGAACAGAAGGAACAAGTTCTGAAGGTCCTGCGTAAAGAACCTAAGAACCGACTGGAGGATATTGAGAAGCTGATTGACTATGCTGGAAACTTCCGTAATATAACGCCTGCCACCAAGGCAGAAGCTATTACATTGGCTGCAGAAGAATGTATCAAGAATGTAACGGAGAAAGGCTATGATGTCATGGCAGAAGCTACAAAGGGGGTCGAGTCAATAGCAGCTGACCTTGGAAAAGAAATTGGCGAGGTGGCCAACAGTACTGCAGCTGCAGCCGTATGCCTGATGTTTGGTTATTTGGATGCTGCCACGACAGTATCAAATAGCATGGGTGGAGGTGGCGGCAATCCGGAACTGCCAAAGAAGAAGGACGATGAGGATAACCGCCATTTCTATGGCAGATGCATGCAAGCGGCAATCAAGATGCACACACCGAAGAAACAACAGTCAAGGGGACATCATATGTAACCGGCATCGGTAATATAGATAATCATCTATAATTTACACATCAAATATAGACTGGCATCTATATTTTATAGGCTCCAGTCTATAAATTGCGCATTTTTTTGGGGTAATCCGTTATTTCTGGTTACGATAATATTCAAAAAGATATTCGGCAGCACTCTTTGTTATTCCTTCCCGTTCACGGACAACACATAATTTGGGTCCATCGTCACACTTCTTTATCATCAGGAACCATATTTGCGGCGTGCCGACGATGATAAGATTGTCATCATAATCTTCTCCTGTTTCCCTGACGCAATTCATCTTCCTGAAGGTGTGGCGATAGATCCGCTTTCCCTTTTTGTTCCAGATGGTAACCTTAACATAATCCTCCAGCACATCACTGACGTCGAATTTGACTAATACACTGTCATAACTCTCACCTTCAAGGTTCAGCATGTCGATTCTTCTTTCAAAGGAAACATCATAGAGAATTCCTCCTGCGAATGTCATCATCACAGATAACAACATCACCATAATACAAACTATCTTCTTCATAACTCTGACTTTAAATTTTTTATTTATGATTATTTTGCTCCAAAGTTATATAATGCGTTAGACTCTATCAAGAAAAATAATTTATTCGTCTTGATTTAACGCATTTAAGACTTCTGGGCACAAAAATAAGTAATCCTGATGAAA
>Ga0247611_10008590_pt1 | contig 12540 bp, 3 predicted proteins | sample 177DNAGHGhighgp2_FD_192422 | JGI IMG/M metagenome (GOLD analysis project Ga0247611, IMG submission 192422) | Sheep rumen microbial communities from Palmerston North, Manawatu-Wanganui, New Zealand - 1770 DNA GHGhigh gp2 | ecosystem: Host-associated > Mammals > Digestive system > Stomach > Rumen ... | reverse complement strand
GGGGGATGGGGGATTGGGGTTTGGGGATTGGGGTTTGGGGATTGGGGATTGGGCCCAATCCCCAATCCCCAATCCCCAATCCCCAATCCCCAATCCCCAATCCCCATCAACCTTCCTTATTTCAGATTTTATTTATATATAAAAAAAATCAATTATTAATATGGAAGGAAATGTTAGTATACAATCAAAAGAAGGAACAATATATAAAGTAAGTAGGAAAGCAGCATTTTTATCAGAAATGATGAAAGAAATTCCAGAAGATTGTGTAATTCCATTAAATGAAGATTCTAAAACAATAGAGAAAATAATTGAATATTTAGAACATTTCAATGGAAATACTCCTCAAGAAATACAAAAACCTCTTTTATCAACAGAAATGAAGAAAATAACAGATGAATGGTCTGCTGAATTTATAGATAAATTAACAATTGAAGAATTAGTTAATTTAACAGCTGCAGCACATTATATACAATCAGAATGTTTATTAAATTTATGTTGTGCTAAAATGGTAGCATTATGCAAAGGAAAATCAGAAAATGATATTTTTAAAGTATTTGGAGTAGACCCAGAATATTTCTCTACAGAAAAAAAAGATCAAATTAAAGCAACAAATGGATGGGTAGATGATATATTCCAATAATAAAATTATTTAAAATAAATATTAAATTTAATTTATTAAATATATTATTATTACATTTTTAAATATTATTATTACAATATTAAAAAAAAATTAAAATAATTAAAAATATGTCAAATTTTAATTTTCGTTTATATGGAGACCAGATTTATAATATGTTATCAGGCTATTTTAAAGATTATATTTCACCAGAAATTAATAAAGAGCAATTTTTATCCATGTTTACAGAAGGAAAGTTAATATATGATAATATTCAAACAAAAGAGAAGTTTAATATATATCCTCAAATAATCATCAATAATTTAAATATCCAAAATATTTGCATTAATATTCCTGATGAAAAAGATAATTTAAAAATATATTTAAGAAATGCTACATGCGATATGGAAATAAATAATATTAGTGAAAAGAAAATAAAAGAAATTTTAATAAAAGAAAAAAAAAGTTTAATTGATTCTTTCATTCAAAATGCAATAAATGAAATTATGAATAAAACTCCATCAAAATCATTTTTTGGCTCTCTTTTAGAAAATTTAATAAATCAAGCATTAAATGGAATAAATATTACTATAAATAATTTAAAATTAAATATTAAATGTCATAATAAAATATTTTATTTTAGCATAAATGATTTTATATTTGATGGTAATGGGAAAATTAGTTTTAACAAAATATCATTATTTTATGAAGAAAATTTAATTAAATATGCTGTTGTACCTAATTTTGATATTAATATTATGTTTAAAAATAATAAATATTCTGAAAGTGATAATAATGATAATAGTGAAAATAAAAATAGAGATTCTCCTAATTTATTACAAATAGAAATGAGTAATTTTTCATTTGAATTAAACCAAAAAATATATTTTGGAATTATAGAATTGTTAAATTGTTTTTTTGATTCAAGTTATAGGAAGATATATTATAAATATAAAACTTTGATTCATTTTCATCGTTTAAATAATGAAAAGAAAGACTATAAAAAATTATGGCTATATGCAATAAAAACAATAATTAAATTACAAAAATATATTGGATATGATAAAAGATATATATTTAATTTATTAAATTCAACACAAGAAAAAATAGTAAAAAAATATTTTAAAAATATTAAAGATAATAATAATGATGATTTAAATGATATGAATTTACTTTATATAAATAAACTAAATTTATTAAAAGGTACAAAAGAAATAGTAAATGAAAAAGTTCTAGAAGAAAAGAAAGGAAGTGTTCTTTCAAATGCATTTTCTTTTTTTTTTGGAGGAGGTGATGAAAAAAAAAATGAGTTATCAGAAGAAGAAGAAGAACGCTTAAATAAAATATATACTGATGAGTATATATATAATTATTTAGATGATAATGATAAAATAAATACAGATGGGATTATTTTCAATAAAATTAAAAATTTTTATGAAGATTTAATTATTAAAATAAAAATACAAAAATTAGAATTGGTTTTATCTAATCAAAATTCAGCTAAAAAATGTGATTTTTATATTCAGAATATATATATGGAATTATCTCATAAATGTAATTCTTATTGTTATAATTTTTTTATTAATGATATATGTATTAATCAAAACATTTCTATCTTTAAAAATAAAAAAGGAAATAACCCAATGATAAAATTTATTAAAGATAAAAATGATATAGATTTAATATTCGGGTTTAATAATATCGAATTAAATGAGAATGATTTTATATATCTTCTTTCATTTTTATATTCAATAGAAACACCTATAACAACAAAATTATTTAAACCAGAGAAAGATATCAATAAGAATGATAATAAAAATATAAATGTTTCTGAAAATAATGGTGCAGATATTGGGCATTTCTTGAAAAATTTTAGAATAAGTAATATTCCTTCATTATCACTTATATGTGAAGGGAATAAAATTAATATTATTTTTACTGATTTCTTGCTAACTGAAACTTATTTTTGTTTTACTTTAAATATAAGAGATTCTTTTGGAGAAATTTTCCCAGATTATACTTTTATGATAAATACAATTAAGGAAGGAAATATTTATAAATTTCATTTAAATATGCCTATTAAATTTACTTTGTCAAAAAAATCTTCAAAATTTTTTTTTTTACTTTATTTAAAATTGCAAAAGGTCAAAGAAGAAAATAAAAGTGGTTATAATATTCAAGAAAAAAGTAATACTGAAGATGAACAATTGTTTGGTTTTAAATATACATCATATATAAAATTAGATATTGAAGATATAAGACAAATTGGGTTAGATTTTTTAATAGATAAAACTGAAATAGAAATTAATGAAGAAAAATGCAAATCTTTATTATTAATAAATAATTTTAGTGTTAGATATGAAAATAAAAATATAATTTTAAATATTGGAAAAATATTATTAAGTACAAATAAATATTCAACAATAATTTTATATTTATTTACATTTGAATCCCCAGATTATAAAGAGTTTGAAAAATTAATACAAAATAAAGATAATAAAGATAATAATGGAATGATATCTTTATTAAATATGAATAGTTCAGACATTAATAATAATAATAATAATGAAGGAAATGGTGCAATAGTTGAATCTTTTGATTATATAAATATAATGGAAACATTATTTGATTCTTTTAATATGAATTTAAAGTTATTTAATTTTATTTATGAAGCAGATAATAATATAACAAATTTAACAATTAAAAATATAAAGGCAGAAAAACAAGATAAAATATTTAATATATCTATTTTAAAATGTGATATAACTTTAAATATATTAACTCCAGTTAAAATAACTTCAACTATTAGTAAAGCTAATAAAGATAATATTGAAACAATTTTAAATATGAAAGAAAGTACAAATATATCTATTAATCTTGTTACTGGAATAATTGATGCTAAAATTATTAATCCAACTATTGACATAAATATGCAAATAATCCAAGCTTTGAATGAAAGCTACAAATTTTTAATTGACCAAATTAATTTAGATGTTATTTTATGTAAATTAATTATTGAAATTAATAACACAAAGGTTAATTTTAATCAATTTAATTATCTTATTGAAAATATAAATTTTAAAAATTTTACAGAAGTTACAAATGATACAATGTTTGTTAAAATAAAAAATATTATAATGAGACACAAAGATATAGATATAATAAAAGAAAAAGGAATTGATATAGAATATAAATTTGTATCAAGTACGGAAAATTTAATTACATTTAAATCAAATGATTTAAATATAAATATAACTCAAAGTGATATATATTATTTGGTATTATCTTTAAAAACTAAGAAAGAAAATGATATAAATAAGGATAAAGATAAAGATAATACTTTACTTTTAGATAATAATACTACATCTACCAACTTTATTGAAAATAATTTTACTCCTGACTTTCTTAATCAAATAAATAATAATTTTAAATCAGATAATAATAATAACAATTTCTTTGATTTAAATGGTGATTTTTTTAATATGACTAATTCTAATAATAGTAAGGATACAAATAATAATACCAATAATAAAGATAATAATAATAATGAATTAATAGATTTTACTTTAATTACTCAAAATAAGAATAATGATAATAATAAAGATGATAATTTAATTAATAATACTTTAGTATTTAATAATTTTTTCAATGATAATAATAGTCCATTTAATTTAATTAATACAAATAGTGGAAATACAAATTCAAAAAATAGTGGGAAAATAAATAATAAGGAAAAGAAAAAAGTGTTTGAATTGAAAGTAAAGGCATTAATTCCATGTGTTAATTTATCTTTAAATATAAATGAAAACAGTGATAATAGTACTAATAATAATTATATAAAAATTTCAGAATTTTCTGTAACATCATCTTCTTTTGAAATTAATTCATTGACTACATCTGAATCAGGAAATGAAACACTTTCCCCTTTAACAGAGGTAGATTATAAAATATATTTAGGTCAATTATTATTAAAATATTTTGATAATGATAAAAATGAAATTATTATGCTTAATTTTGAAAAAGGAGATAAAAATAATAAAAAATATAAAAATCAAATTGAAATAAGTTATAGCAAGAATGAAATGTCTATTAATATAAATAAAAATGAAGTAATTGTACGTGCTGATTCATTTTTGGCTTTATATTATTATTTTAAAGGTAGTCTACCTATTGATGGAATTATTGATAATTTATATCAAGTAGAAAAGATAAACAATACTACACATATACAGATAAATTTTAATGATTCTAAATTCCAATTACAAACCTCTTTTGATGGAGAAGAAAATTTACATTTAGATATAAGTAGTTTTGTTATTTTATATAATTCTTTGGAAGATGGATTATTTCCTTATGGAAATTTATTTATAACTTTAAATGCAATGTCTACTACTTTAATATCTAAAAATCATTCAAGAAAATTATTTTACACAAAAAATGATTTCTTATATATAAAATTGGATAATACTAAATTAAAAGCAGATTTAGAAGTAAGAGTTGGAATTTTAATAATAAATTTATCATATAGTGATGTAATTTCATTTTTAAGAGCCTATTTTTTAAATAAAACTTTTTTTAATAATGAAAAAAGATTATCAAATGATAAATTTATGAAAAATTTAGAACAATGTACTAAATTAGATAATCTAATTGAAAATAAGAATAATAATATGCTTCAAACAGATAGTGGGAAAATTATACCTTTAGAAAGTAAATTGAAAGAATATATTGCATCTTTCAGATTTGAAAAAATGGATATAACTTTAATTGATAATTCAACGGGAAGTTATTATCCTTTTATGAATTTAGTTTTAAATGAAAATGAAATAAAATATAGTAAGAAAACACTTGAATCTTCATTAAAATTAATTCTTTATTCTTATAATTATATTTCAAGAGTTTGGGAGCCTACTATTGAAAAAGTTCATTTTGCTTTGAAATATATGGAGCAAAATGATGCTACAAATTCACATAGATTCATATTTGATATAGAGCAAATTTCCATAAATTTAAGTGATATGTCTATCAGTTTTACTTTGGTTTCATTAAATAATTGGATACAAAAATATATTATGGCTTTAAAATCTTTTAGAGAAAGTAAAATGACTATTATTGGTAATAATGTTATACAATTCCAATCTGAAAGTTCAATTAATAATATAACTAAAATTACTAATAATAAAGTTATAAATTATACGGGTATGAATTTATCTATTATATATGCAAATAATAAATATCAATTAAAGCCATTAGATGAGATTGCTTTGGAATATATAAATAAATGGGATATAAAACAATATGGGCCAAAACAAATACAATTAATATATAATGATAATATTAAAATAAATATTCCTATTGAAAGAATTATCACTGCAAAGCATAATATTGATAATAATTTTTATTTGGTTTCTGATAATACATTATCTAAGGATAGACAAATAAATATAGTTATATATAGTCCTATTATTTTCAAAAATAAAAGTAGATATTCATTACAAGTTAAATTTGAAAACCCAAAATCAGGAGTAGCTATTTTTGATTTTAAACCAAACAGTATTTTTGGAATACCTTTTTCTTATTATAACAAAAATACAATATTTAGTTTTATCCTTGTGAATTCTAATTCTTCAAATTCAAAAGTTGAAAAAGAAAAACCAAAAAAAAATAATACAATCAGTACTTTTAGTTTAAATGAAATATTTAGCACTGATGCCCATCAAAGATATAGGAAATATATTCATTTACCAAATAGAAAAATATTATCAATGAAAATGAAAAGAAAAATAGGAGAATTAAGAACAATATTAATATCATGTGAATATAGTATAATTAATTGTCTGCCATGTGATATATTTGTTGAAACTAGTGAAAGAGGATTAATGATTGAAAAATGTTCACAACAATATATAGATTTCTTTGCTGGATCTGGGCTTGAAATGAGTATAAAAATTAGGGCAAATAATGAATATTTTGAAAGTAAAAAGAAAAAATTATTCGAAATTCAACCCAAAAAAGAAGGAAATTTTCTTAAATTTAGAAATCAATCAAATACTCAATCTTTTCGTCTAACTTTACATTATAAAATATCTAAAAATGGAATAACTTTAATAATATATGCTGAATCTATATTACATAATATTTCAGGTGTATTATTTGATATTAAATCAAAAAATAAAAATAAAAGTAAAAAAACAAAAACACAATTATGTTTTAGTATAAATGATAATTTGTTTTTAATATCATCTAAAATTAGTAATAGTATGAAAGACTCATATTTTATGTTGATTAATAATGTATTTCAATCAAAAAAAATAAAATTACAAGAAGTAATAGAAGCTTCACCTTATTATAAATTATTTATGACTAGTGCAAATATAAATGATAAAAATCATGATTATATATTGACTTTGTTGATTAAAAGAAGAATGTCTTATTTATATGTTGAAAATAATCCAAATTTTAAAGAAAATATAATGAGTATTATATATTGCATTTTACCAATATGTAGAATTACAAATTTATTAAAAGATAAAAATTTTTATGTACAAGATGCTATGGATAAATCCAAAATGATGCTTGTTCCTCCTATGAAACAAATAGATTTTAATTTTTTCAACAGAGGAATAAATACAAAATTAAATTTTGGTATTTCTGATTTAAATTCTAAAGAAACAGTTCAAATGAGTTCTAATGAATTCAGTTTAATTAATTATGGAATATATACATTTAGTATAGGAAAAAATGTTTTTAATTTGGAAATAAGAGAATCTTCAAGTGATGGTATATTAGATATGTTCATAGTCAAAACTACTTTAGAAAATGCTAAAATTATTGTGGAAAACTTAACTGATACAATTATTACTATATACCAATTAGGTTATGAAAAATATGATCAAAATGTAAAAATAAATGACAAACAAATACTAAGAGTTTATGACCAAAATAATCCTAAATTTATATTTGAAATAGGAAACAAAGCAAGTACTTTTGAATTTAATTCATTTGAAGAAGAACAATCTGAAACTCCTATAAACGATAATATAATATTATTCAAAGAATCAAATGGAATTAAAATGAATTTAAAATTTTATAAAGTTGATGTCTTTAATCAATTTAAATCAAAATTGTCTACTTTCTATTTTAATTTTAAAATAAATACAATTTATATATCTATGATTGGAGATAATGAAGATAAAAATAAAAGACTAGATGATTATCAAAGACATGAAATTATGCTATTTTATTTTAATGGATTTAATTCAAGTGTAAACTGGGAAAAAAATTTAGGATTATTAGGAAAAGATATTATTACTTTTAATATGGCTTTGGATAAAATTGAAATATATAACCAATTTAGTCAAACAGGTAAATTCTCACAGGTCTTTTCAAATTTGGGTTCACCTTTTATATTTTTATTAACTGAAATGTTTTATTTCAAAAATGGAAAAGTTTCAAAAATAAATAAATTTATTTTTAATGTGCAAAAATTAGGATTATATATTGATCCTCAATTTATAAATGAAATATTAAATTTTTTCCAGAATATTATATATAGGATGAAAATAAGAAATTTCAATGTTGATTCAGTATTTTTATCATCAAGTAAAATAATGGAAGAATCAGATGATAATTTATTAAAATCAGATAATGTTTTATATTATGGATATAATTTTGAACTTCCTGAATTAAAAATAGATTTTGAAATAACAAATTATGGTCTTGACCAGCTTTTAAAACAAAAATTAGGATGTTCATTTTTTTATGTATGGCTAGCAAATGGATTATGTGGACGTAAAACTGGTGTCCAGGTAAAAAAATGGAATGTCCCAGATTTCGTAGGAAAAATAAATGTAGCTTTTAAAACAATATATAGACATTATAAAGCTAAAATAGTAGGAGAAATTACTTCTATTGGAATTAAAGGCTTTTTCGGAAATGTAAAGAAAATATTATTTATTTTTGGAAATGAAAAAAATAGTAATGAAGTACAAAATAAAAGAATACGTCCACCAAGGGCTTTCTATGATAAATATAAATATTTTAAAACATTTAATGAAACAGATTCTATATATTTCGAAAAAATTGAATCAAAATATCCTTCTTTAGTTAATAAATTTTATTATAAAAATATAATCAAAGGTCAAAAGAGAATATATCTATTTACGGATTCAAGTTTTCTCATTCTTAGAGTTGAAGATTTAGAAATTTTTGAGCAATTTAAATATATACAAATTAAAGATATAAAAGAGGAAAAGCATATTTTGAATATTAATTTTAATCAAAAAGTTGATAGTCAAAATTCTATTAAAATTAATTGTGAAGATAAATCAATATGTCATAAAGTTAATAAAATTTTACAAGAAGAATTAGATAAAATGACAGATACAAATTATTGGAGTAAATGAATGTTTTATAATATAATAATTTCCTAATTATAAAGAAAGGGAAATATATAATAATGATAATTCTTTTTTTATATTCTGTTAAAATAAATTAATTGTTCTTATATTTAACTTTATTTAAAATATATATATGAAAATAAAGCTACTCATAAATTATAAATGGGGATTGGGGATTGGGGATTGGGGATTGGGGATTGGGGATTGGGGATTGGGCCCAATCCCCAATCCCCAATCCCCAATCCCCAATCCCCAATCCCCTATATGATTGTTTATCTAGATTGTTATAAATAATTTAAAAATTTAAATATATATTTAATTTATTAAAATCATGAAACATCCTACAAATAAAACTTTAATAATACTTTCTTTAATATTATTTTTTTCTATTTTTAAAAATTCTTCACCAACTTTATTGTTCAAAGAAGAATCAAAATTATTTTATAATGAGCCTAAAACATATGAATTAAATTTAAAGGATATTATTAAAAAAAGTGGTGACAGTATTTTAAGTTCAATAATATTCATTTCAATTCAAAATCAGAATGATACAGCAACTAAAATAAAAGTAGTTAGCCAATTGAATTCAAAACCAACTTTGGATTCATATGACCATTCAGATTTTAATGGAATAAATGGCATTTATTCAATAACTTATTCACCTTGCGAATTTAATTATAATTCTGATAAAATATACGTCAAAATTTTTTCAGAAAAAGATGTTGATACAAGATATAAAATAGAAGTGAACTCTTTGGATAATTCAATATTTGAATCTCTTTGTACAACTGGCCCAAAGGAAATGATTAAATCAATCTTATATCCAGGAATTACACAAGCTATGAATGGTATTGTTAAATTCGGAGGAAAAAATTTAGAAAATAATAAAGTTGTAAATGATTTATATATTCTATATGAAAATAAAACTTGGAATAAAATTAAAATTGCAGAAACTGAAAAGCAGCCTAGTCCAAGATATGGTATGGGAATAATTAGTTTTGACTCTGGTAATTATTTTCTTATTTATGGAGGAAAAAATGGCCAGGACAAATATGAAAATGACTTATGGGTTTTTGATTTAGAAAAAGAATCATGGACTTTTATAGGAAATTCTCAAGATATAATTAATTTTCCTGTCAATTCATTTTTACCAACTTTATCTCTTATAGAAAACAAAGGAATAATCTTATCTTTTGGAAGCACAGATATCAGAAATGATAATATATATACAATAGATATATATGTTCTTAAGCAATTTTTACAACTAGATGATTATTCTTTAGATAAAGACAAAGAAAATATTTTATCAAATTTAATAAAAGTGTATCCACTTAAAAATAAAATATCCTTAAGATATGGTCTTTCTATTGATCAAATAAATGACAATGAAATTATGCTTTTTGGAGGATATGATACAAAATCAAAAACTTTAGTTGATAAATGCGAAATAATAAATATAGAGCAATTATCTAATATTGAAAAATCAGAAATTATAGATTGTAAAACTAAAAATTCTCCATCTCCTAGAGCTTTTCATTCTACTATTAAATATGGCCCAACAATTTTATTATTTGGTGGAGAAAGTTCTTCCAAAGAATTTTATAGTGATATATATAAATATATTACTTCAACAAAAAGTTGGATTAAATTAGATACTAATGAAGATAAAAATTTTATAAAAATACATGGTTCAAAAATATTATATAATTATTTAGAAGGAAGTGATTCAGATAAGCCAATAATTATAAGTGCTGATAATAATTTTGTTTTAAGAGTAAGTTTTGTAAGATGCTCAAATGATAAAGAAATGAAAAGTGATAAGTTTTGTTTGCCTTGTAGTGCAGGATATATCTTAGCTAAATCTAAATGTACTCCATGTAGAGAGGGACAATATTTTGATTATGAAAAAGACAATTATTTTTCTTCTTCTTGCTTATCTTGTCCATCAGGTACATTTAGTAATAAAAAAGGTGGAACTGGAATAAGTGGATGCTTGCTCTGCCCATATAATACATTCAATGATGAATTTGGAAAAATAAAATGTGAAGAATGTCCAGAAGATATGACATGCTTAATAGGTTCCACTTTACCAATGAAATATAAAGATATTAATGAAGAAGATATAGAAAATCCTGATGCATTTTTAAAATATGATAATTATCCCGAGTTTTTAGGAAGAGAACAAATGTTTAAATATGCAACTTTTACAGCTGGAGTTAGTCTAATATTATTTTTAACATTTTTATTAACTTCAATTATATCAATTTGTTATTGTTGTAAGAGAAAGGCATTATTAACATTCTTATATAAAATTGATTTTATTCCATTAACTGGAGGAAATGTAAGAAAGAGTAATGGAGGATTAATAACTATAATATATACAATATTAATATGCTCCTTAGGAACTGCTTTTATCTTAAGATATATATTTTGGAATGATATTGTTGAAGTTTCAGCCTTAGATACCTCAAAATCTACCACCAGAAAGGAATTAAAATCTTCAATATTATTAGAATTAGATTCTTTTGGAGAATATTTACCTTGTACTAAAGAAAAAAATAATAATAACCCTAATGATGAAAGCTCTAGTGATAATGAAGAATTACTTTATTCAGAATGCTCTCCTGATATTATTTTCGGTAAAAATGGAAATTATTCATATTATAATAATAATCGAAATAGTTATTTTTCTTGTAGGGAAATAAATCAAAAACAATGTAGGATAAAATTCATATATGAAAACTGTGAATCAGAATTATTAAATTTTGAATCGTTAAATATTTATTTTAAAAATAATAAAACATATATTTCTTTATATAAATGGGTATTAAAAAATTATTGGGATACTACTTTACACAATGTAAATAATAATGATAAGAAATTAGGGCATTCAATAGCTGAAGGAATCTTTAAAGCAAATGATCATATCACAAATACAAAATATGTTTTTAAAGGTGATGAAGCTGCTTCAGTAATATCATTGTCATTATCAGCTTTATATTATAGTATTGAATCAGATGAAAATTTTTCAGGACATAGAATTAATTTCTTAAGTTATCAGAGGAATGAATTAAAAAATGAATATTCCTTTAAAACTTCTGGTAATGGGGTAAAATTAGATTTTAAATTTTCTGTGAGTCATAATTCTAATATAGTAAATGTAAAAAAAGATATTACTTTATTAGATTTTTTCGCCTTTATGCTGGGTATTTTGGCAGGTTTTGCTTTTTTGAGTAGAGTTACTAAACATATTTTGGAGAAATGTAATTGTTTTAATTATACTGGGGATAATTTCGTCATATTACAAGAAGAAAATCCTCAAAATATTGAAATGGAAATTCAAAAAATATAATCAAAAAAATATATATTTTTGAGAATTTAATAAACAGATAATATTAATTTAAATTATTTATTTTTGAAATAAAAATAATTTTTATTTATATTTTTTAATTTATGAAAAATTAAGTTTTTTCAAAATAAATTAATTGGGGATTGGGGATTGGGGATTGGGGATTGGGGATTGGG
>Ga0247611_10008589_pt1 | contig 12541 bp, 9 predicted proteins | sample 177DNAGHGhighgp2_FD_192422 | JGI IMG/M metagenome (GOLD analysis project Ga0247611, IMG submission 192422) | Sheep rumen microbial communities from Palmerston North, Manawatu-Wanganui, New Zealand - 1770 DNA GHGhigh gp2 | ecosystem: Host-associated > Mammals > Digestive system > Stomach > Rumen ... | reverse complement strand
TGCTCGACGATGTGATCTGCCAGCTCCTCCAGCGACAGGGTGCGCTGGTGCTGCATGGTGGCGTAGGCCTTCTTGGCCTCTTCGGGCTTCATGGGATTGGCGCGCATGGCGACCGAGTACTTGATGGTTTCGTTCATGATGTGAGGCCCCTCTCTAACTCCCCCCGTGGGGGGGAGGACTCATTGCTAATAGGGGCTTGGAGTCTGGGTTTGATTTGTTGAGGCCCCTCTCTAACTCCCCCCGTGGTGGGGAGGACTCATTGCTAATAGGGGCTTGGAGTCTGGTTTGATTTGTTGATTGGTTGGGGTGGCTTTTCACGCTTCCGTTCGCATTGCGCACTGCGAATGGTCGCGCGGGCTTGAGCGTCTATTCGCATTCGCGACTGCGTCTATTCGCTCAGCGCCTTGCCGGTGACCACTCTCGCCTCTCCTTTGGAGAGGGTCGGGGGTGAGGCTTCTCTTTCAACGCTGCAAAGGTACTGCATTTCCTTGGCAGTTGCAATAGGTTTTGAAAATGTGGGGGGAGCGAGAGGCCCACTTTTTTCATGTGGAGCCCACCCCCAGCCCCTCCCCGGGGGAAGCCCACCCCCAGCCCCTCCCCAGGGGGGAAGCCCACCCCCAGCCCCTCCCCAAGGGGGAAGCCCACCCTTGGGGAGGGGCTGGGGGTGGGCTTTCCCGAGCGAACGAACGAACAGCGAACAGACAATTGGAATGTCATCGGCTGGAGAGGCCAATAAGATAAGTTATATATTATTTTATAATATATAACTTATCTTATTGAAGCTTTTTCCCCATTGCCTGCCGAACAGCGAACAGCTGTTCGTTCGTTCGCTGTTCGGGGCCGCGCCGCTGCTGTCTGCAGAAAAAAAAACATCAGGGTCTTGAGCCAGCGTAAGGAAATAATGTGTAACTTTGCAGGCGAAAACAAGAAGACAATATTGAACATTCAAGTATTCCCTTTTTCACACTAATAGCCACGAATGGTCCCCATATAATAGTCCATGAATTATTTATGACAGATTAATGTACCCATTTATGGACATTCGTGTAAAAATAGAAAACAAAGAATTTGAAGACAAATAAAATAGATATTGACATGAAAACGAAAGGTTTATGGATGGCGCTCATAGCGCTGATCATGTGCTTCGTCACGGGCGAGGCTTACGCTTACGATTTCGCTGTGGAGAATGCGGAGGGTGTGACGATTTATTATAATTATATCAATGATGGGACGGAGTTGGAGGTGACGCTTTTTGAATATGACAATTATTACGCTATTTTTAATTCGAACTATTCTGGTACTATCATTATTCCTGAACAAGTTGAGTATAATGGTAAGACACTAAAAGTAACAAGAGTTGGAGAGTATGCGTTCTTTGATTGTAGCAGACTAACGTCTGTGTCTATTCCCAACAGTGTGACGAGCATTGGAGGTAATGCGTTTTGGAGATGCATCGGTCTGACTGATGTAACCATACCCAATGGTGTATCGGGCATTGGTGGCGGCGCTTTTATGTATTGCAGCGGCCTGACCTCCGTGACCATCCCCAACAGCGTGACGAGCATTGGAAACAGTGCGTTCGCTTATTGCAGCGGCCTGACCTCCGTGACCATCCCCAACAGCGTGACGAGCATCGGAAACAGTGCGTTCGCTTATTGCAGCGGCCTGACCTCCGTGACCATCCCCAATAGCGTGACTAGTATTGGATATAGTGCATTCAGCGGTTGCAGTAGCTTGACTTCCGTCACGATTCCTCACAGTGTAACGTACATCGGGGATGGTGCATTTTCTGGTTGTATCGCCCTAACCTCTGTAACCATACCTGATAGTGTGACAAGAATTGGAGGATCAGTATTCACAGATACTGGTTGGTGGAATAATCAAGAAGATGGTATCCTTTATCTCAACAATTGGCTTTTAGGTTATAAAGGGAATGAAATAAATGGGGATATAAAAATACAAGAAGGAACCAAATATATAGCAGGTTATGCATTCGCAGGTTGCAGCGGCTTGACCTCTGTGACCATTCCAGGCAGCGTGACAACAATAGGAGAATATGCATTTGCAGATTGCAATGGCTTGTCATATGTTAGCATCGGGAACTCTGTGACGAACATTGGGAATAATGCTTTTTTTGATTGCTGCGGTTTGACATCTGTGAGTATTCCCTACAGTGTCACAGACATTGGAGGCATGGCATTTGCCGGTTGTACCGGCCTGACCTCCATCACCATCCCCAACAGTGTGACAAACTTAGGATATAATGTTTTTGTTGATTGTAGTAGTCTAAAAGAAATCAAAGTCGAAGAAGGAAATGAGAAATACGATTCTCGCGATAGGTGTAATGCTATTATTGAAACAGCAACAAACACATTAGTTATTGGCTTACGTACTACTATTATTCCCGACGGCATTACAAGTATCGGAGATTATGCTTTCTATAACTGTCGCGACTTGAATTCTATAATCATACCAAATAACGTAACGAGCATTGGAGACGCTGCATTCTCTTATTGTTCGAGTTTGACCGCCGTGACCATCCCTGAAAAAGTCACGACCATCGGGAACGGTGCATTCTTTGGGTGTAGCGGTCTTACATCTGTAACCATACCAAGCAGTGTAACAAGCATTGGCGAAGGAGCTTTCTATGATTGTAACTTTGAATACGTCATATCTTTAATAGAGGAACCTTTTGTGATTACCGGAGAGTATGATCCTTTTTCCGCTTTATATCACACTCCTACTTTCTTGTACAACACCACTTTGTTTGTGCCACGAACCACTATCTCAAAATACCAAGCGACAGAAGGATGGAAGGACTTTGATATTATTAAAGCTATTCCACGCTTAGTTTACCGCGTTGACGGCGATATTTATAAGGAAAGCTCCCCCGCTATTGGTTCTGCAATTATTCCCGAAGAAGAACCAACGAAAGAAGGTTACACCTTCTCCGGCTGGAGCGAGATTCCTGAAACGATGCCCGCTCACGATGTGACGGTGACAGGAACGTTCACTATCAATAAATACACCATCACATACATGATTGACGGAGAGGTGTTTTCGACACAAGAAGTTGTATATGGTGCAACTATTACACCTCCCGAGATGCCTAATCGCCCTGGCAGCTCTTTCGTGTGGGGGGAATATCCCGAGAAAATGCCCGCCCACGATATAACTATCGTAGGTACTTATATCGACGGGGTCAAAAATGTAAACTACAATAGTAACCAGATTGAGATCTACACCCTCGACGGCAAAAAGATGAAGAGGATGCAGAGGGGCGTGAATATCGTCAGACGGGGGAGTCGGGCTGTGAAGGTGAGGAGGTGAAGTGCAATGAAGCGGGAGACGAGCGACGAAAAGCGGCGCTTTGCGGGTGAAGTGAAGCCCTCGATGAAGCGGCGGTCAGAAGACAACGACTACCACGGGCGTCAGATATACCTTATCACCATGGCCGTGGAAGGGCGGCGCCCGTTGTTGGGGCGATTGGTGGGGGATGTCGGTGCGGCACGTGGAACGGCGGATTACCCACATATCGAACGCTCTCCTTTGGGCGAGGCTGTCGCTGAAGCGTGGTACGCCATCCCGCGCTTTCACCCGGAGATAGAGATTATCGCTCTTCAGGTGATGCCAGATCATATCCATGGTATTCTCTTCGTCAGGGAGTTCCTTGCTGAAGGGCTTGGCAAGGCCATCCTCGGTTTCAAGCAGGGCTGCAACAAGGCTTATCGCAGGCTGGTGGGCGAGGATGCAGGCTTGCAGGGAGGGGTTAAGTATGTTGCTGTAATACAGCAACCTACTGGACTGCAAGGGCAGCAGGCACCACCTACTGGACTGCGAGGGCAGCAGGCACCACCTACTGGACTGCAAGGGCAGCAGGCACAACCTACTGGACTGCAAGGGCAGCAGGCACAACCTACTGGACTGCGAGGGCAGCAGGCACAGCAACCTGCGGGGCAGCCGCTCGACCGCTACCACGGCCTCTTCTTCGAGCGGGGCTACAATGACAGGATTCTTCTGCGACGAGGGCAGCTGGAGACGATGAAGCGCTATCTTGCTGACAATCCTTTCCGCCTCGCCATGAAGCGGGCGCGGCCTGAGCTGCTGCGCGTGAGGCAGGGTGTGGATGTCTGCGGCAGCGTGTGTTCTGCTGTGGGTAACCTGTCGTTGCTGACGGCAGCGAGGAAGCTGCGGGTGCGCATCTCTCGCAGCATCGATGCCTCGCTGCTGGAGCGGGAGAAGGAGCAGCTGCTGACGGCTGCGCGCGCGGGTGCCGTGCTCGTGACGCCTGCCATCAGCCCTGGCGAGAAAGCCATCACACGCGCTGCCTTCGATGAGGGACTGCCGATGATTGTGCTCCTGGACAACGGCCTCGACCCAATGTCGAAACCCAGCGGCGAGCGTTTCCGTGCCTGTGCCGAAGGCCGCCTGCTGCTACTCTCACCCTTCCCCCACCGCAATAACCGCGTCACCATCTCGCGTGCCACCTGCGAGGCGCTGAATGCGCTGGCGTGGGACATCAGCGAAGGTCATTAGAAAAAAACAACCATTTTCTTTAACCGCTTCACTCAGAGGCGGTTGATTGTTTGTGGAAAAATATATTTGAAAAATATTTGGTGTAACGTGGAGCTGGTCTCATGGAAAATATGTACCTTTGCACACGGAACGCCCTCACGTGAAAAACATGGCTGACGATGGAGCTGGTGACGAAACGTTTTAACTGATTAAATCATTGAATGACTATGGATTACAAAGATATCCTATCGGATTTGTTCGCTGAGATCGAGGCCGTGAAGGCTGAGAGACTGAGGGCTGGGACGCGGTTCCGGCTGATGGCCGTGACGGCTGACATCGCGGACTTGACGCGGACGCTGCAGCAGGAGGTGCTGGATGTGGTGTGCCACGAGGCGCTGGTGGATGCCGACGCTGAGGTGGACTATGCGGTGCTGGCGGAAGAGGTGATGGCGCATGAGCTGACGGAGCGCGCTGAGGCTGACGAGCAGGTGCGCGAGCAGACGCAGCTGGCGAACGAGGCGCTGGGGCTGTTGAGCGATGTGCTGGTGCGCATCGAGGAGCAGCTGGAGCGTCACCACAAGGACGAGGAGTACGAACGTCTCTACGAGACGGAGAAGCGCCGCTACATGTCGTCGGGTACGGCCTACCGCTCGCGCAAGACGTTTGAGGAGTGGAAGGACGACGAATGCTATGGGCATCCGCTGCAGGAGAACATCGAGGACTACCGCATGGAGAAGCTGCTGAAGATGTTCGAGAAGGGTGTGTTCACCTCGCGCGTGGAGCATGTCCAGCGTGCGAAGCGCTATCCTGGCGAGGTGGATTTCGAGCAGCTGGAGGACGACCACCCGATGAAAAAGACGGCGCATCGCCACTATGCCGTCCTGCGCAAGCTGGTGGATTGGTGCGACGGCTGTCTGGTGGTGAACGCGGCGCGCGTGGGTCGCCATTTCTATGCCTGTCGCCACGAGGAGAATGCGAAGGCGAACCGCACGAATTTCCTGAAGTATATGCACAAGGTGACGCTGGCGCAGGAGGAGCTGCGACGGCTGCAGGCGGCGCAGGAGGAGGTGGCCAAGGACGAGGCGGTGAAGGACAGCGTGCCGGAGTGCCTGCGCTCGGAGGAGGCCGTGGCGCTGTGGCAGAAGGCACAGGGGCAGGGCTGGGTGGACGAGGCGTGGCAGCCGCTGGTGTCGTCCACAGAGGCCGCGCTGTTGGCCATGTACTTGGCAGAACGGCTGGGCATCGTGCACGTGTGGAAGGAGTTCGGGAGTTTCTGGCACCGCAATAAGGATTCCATGCGGCAGAAATACAACGAGGCATTGAACCAGCAGAAGTCTCTGGACTTTCAGACGAAGCTGAAGCAAAAGCTGAGATAATTTACGCTTTTTTATTTCGTTGGCTGATAATGTATTAGCCAAAGTCGTACCCGTTACGCGTAACCATTACGTAACGGGTATTTTTTTTGCTATTGTCCGTACCTTTGCACCGTCGAAACAAACAACAAGCGCGTTCGACGGTGCTCTTTGAGGCTGCGCCTCGAAAATCGGCTTCGGCTCAGCAAAGCCTGAAAACGAGTTTTCGCTTTGCGTTCGCCTCGCACGATCTTTGACATGCTGGGTAAAAGAACCACGCGGTAGGCCGCGTGAGAGAAAATCTTTAAATCAAAAATCCTCAAATCATTAAATCTTTAAAAAACATTATGAAACTATCAGGTAAGATTACAAAGGTGCTCCCCCTCCAGGAGGGCGTGAGCCAGCAGGGCGCCCAATGGCGCAAGCAATCATTTGTGGTCATGGAGGACGATGCCGCCATCGCGTTCCCGAACGAGATGATGTTCGACCTCTTCAATGACAAGATCCCCGGGACGGCGCTGACCGTGGGCCAGCACGTGGACGTACACTTCGGCGTGAGAACGCGCGAATACAATGGAAGGGTTTACAATGACGTTAATGTGGTGAGGGTCAACGGCCTCATCCCCTAACGGCCTCTCCCGTGAGAGAGGGGAGAAGGCTGGCGCAGAGACGTCAGCAAGACTGGAAAGTCTCCCATGACGGGGAGATTCAGAAGGGCTTCCTTATTATTTTTACAATAACCTTGAGTTGAAGTGAGGAGGATGTTCTCGAGTAAATGGCCAAAGAATCCGACCTTCTTCTCGCAAAACAACTCAAGACAAAGATGAAACTTTTATTGCACATTTCTGACGCGGACTACCGCGAACTAATAGCAAAACCTCGCCGCCTTCGCGGCAGCATCGGCCTCATCAGTCTGAAGGAGGCTTCGTTCAACCGTCATTCCGACGGCAACCCACATGCGGGCGCGTACCGCTTCCGCAAGCTGCGCCACGGGCGCGTGAGCATCACCGACGAGTGTGTTCGCCTGACGCTGAACATCGTGCGCTCGGAAACGGAAATCTGTGCCAGCGAGTGTATCGACGACGAGAGCCGCGAGGCGAGCGACTTCGTGTTCGAGCAAATCGAGGATCCCAATTGTCCAATTGTCTAATTGTCTAATTGTCTAATTGTCAAATTTCAAGATGAGCGTACACGTTATTTATTATAAGGATGGGGCGAAACGGATGCGCCCCGTCCTCTCGAGGCCGGAGTACCTGGCTTTGAGAAACTCGGGAGAACAGATCTTCAACGTGGCGGCTGCGCGCAGCGGCGACGAGGGGCTGAAGCATAAGCTGGTGCAGATGAACTACTCGTGCCTGCCGAACGAGGATGGGTCGCTGAAGGGCTCGAAACGGGCAGCGAACACGGTGGGCATGGACATCGACTTCGTGGCCCCCAAGGACTTGACGGCTGAGGAGCAGCAGGCGTGGGTGAAGGCGAAGATGGACAGCGTGCCTGAGCTGGTGGTGTCGAAGAAGGACGAGCTGGGCTTGCTGATGCTCGAACGCTCGGCTTCGAAGGGCTATCACCTGGTGTTCCGCCGCCGCGAGGAGCTGAGCCAGGAGGAGAACCTCAAGTGGGCAAGCGAGCTGCTGGGCGTGGAGTTCGACCATGGCGCCAAGGACATCACGCGGGTGTTCTTCACGACGACAGGGAATGAAGAGGACCTGATCTATTTGGATGATGAGATTTTCAAGCTGGGCCAGCTGGCCCACCCCCAGCCCCTCCCAAAGGGAGGGGAGCCCAAACAGGCAGACATCCCCACCAAAGGACATGAATCCCCCTCCCTTGGGGAGGGGTTAGGGGTGGGCCTCTCCTTCAAGGGCATTCCCTATAGTGTTATCATTCAGGCTTATTGGCGTCGCACGGGCGGCGAGCCTGTTGAGGGCGAGCGGAATGTGAGGCTGTACCAGTTGGCGTCGCACCTGAGGGCCATTTGCGACAACAAACGCGAGGTGCTGATGGGGGTGATGCCGCGCCTGGGACTGAGCGAGACGGAGCTGCAGGGCATCGTGGACTCGGCCTGCAAGGAGCCGGTGAAGGGTGTGTCGAAGATGCTGCAGGCGTGCATCAGCGAGGCTACTTCCGACGTGTCGGCCGCGGCCGCCCGTGATGCCGACGGCGCGCCGCCTCTCCCCTCGCTGACGGTAGGGGTCGGGGGTGGGTCTTCCATTCTTCCTCCTATGCCCGTGCGCCTGCCCGCGCTCATCAAGCTGCTCGTGTCCCGCACGCCCGACATCTACAAGGCTGCGGTGGCGCATGCTGTGTTCCCCTCGCTGGGGGCTCACCTGCATCGCGTGCGCTTCCCGTACATCGATAATGTGGAGCACGAGGCGACGCTGATGAACGTGCTCATGGCGGGTACGGGGGCTGGCAAGGACTGCATCTCGATGCCCATCAACCGCATCATGGCCGACATCCGCGTGCGCGACGAGGAGAACCTGGAGCGTGAACGTGAGTGGAAGCGCGAGGTGACGTCCAAGGGTGCCAACAAGGACAAGCGTCAGCGCCCCGAAGGACTTGTCATACAGGAGATTGATGCCGACATGACGAACCCCGCCTTCGTGATGCGCATGGCTGAGGCCGACGGACATTTCCTGTACACGAAGATGAACGAGATCGAGCAGTTCGACGCGCTGCGCGGCTCGTCGCGCGGAAGCCAGCAGTTCCAGATCATGTGCCTGAGCTTCGACCCCGGCAACCGCTACGGACAGACGCGCGTGGGCGTTCAGTCGGTGACGGAGAAGGTCTGCGTGCGCTTCAACTGGAACGCGACGACGACCATCCTGAAGGGGCAGCGCTACTTCAGCCGCGTGCTGACGGACGGTCCCATCTCGCGCATCAATTTCTGCACGATTCCGGAGCGTGAGATCGGCGCTGTGATGCCCGTTTACGGCACCTACGACGCGGCCTTCGACGAGCAGCTGAGGCCGTATATCGAACGTCTGGTGAAGGCCACGGGGCGCATCGAGTGTCCGCAGGCGCTGCGTCTGGCACGACGGTTGGTGGCGGAGACGGCTGAGCAGGCTGTGGTGACGGCCGACCGCGTGTATGAGAACCTCTCGTTCCGCGCCAATGTGATTGCGTACCTGAAGGCGATGGTGCTGTACGTGGCTGCGGGCATGAAGTGGTCGAAGGACATCGAGGACTTCGTGCGCTGGAGCCTGCACTACGACCTGGCCTGCAAGATGCAGTTCTTCGGCGAGGCCATCCGCGAGGCGGAGCAGACTTCGACGGACAAGCCACAGCGCCGAAGCTGCAACCTGCTGGAGCAGCTGCCCGTGACGTTCACCTTGGCCGACCTGGTGCAGGTGCGCCTCAAGGCCGGGCTTGCAGAGAAGGGCGCCGCGGACTTGCTGCGCGTGTGGCGCAACCGCGGGTACATCGAACGGACCGGCGAACAGCGAACGAACGAACAGCCGAACAGTTATCGGAAACTGAAATTTATAAGTTGACGAGTTGACGAGTTGACAAGTTGACGAGTTGACGAGTTGACAAGTTGACGAGTTAAAAGTTAAAAGTTGAAAGTTGAAAGTTATGGAACTGCATTTGAAACGAATATTCCGAGGAGCCGACTACACCGTGGGTCGGCTCTACATCGGGCCCTACGAATACCTGTGCGACACGCTGGAACCCACGACGCTCCACGGCTACGGACGCGGGCGGGCGATAGCGCCGGGGAGATACACGGTGGTGGTGACGTGGTCGCCGAAGTTCAAACGCTGGCTGCCGCTGCTGCTGGGTGTGCGGGGTCGCGACGGCATTCGCATCCACGTGGGCAACTGCCCCAAGGAGACGCAAGGCTGCATCCTCGTAGGCCGCAACACGTTGCCGGGCTGCGTGCTGGGCTCGCGCGAGAAGCTGGACGCGCTGATGAAGAGGCTCGCCACGAGGACGGAAGGCGAGGCGGTGCACATCACGGTGGAATAGGCCGTAGCCGCCAGCCCGGCCAATCCTTCATGACCGGCAGCTCATCCTCGGTGTCGCAGACTTAGGTCTCCCGCCGCCAGCTGGAACCGCTTATTGTTGTTCGAGGCGATCGCGGAACAACTGGAGCTGGTTGACGATCTCGTCGGCGTCGTCGGTGAGGGTGAGCTGCAGGTTTTTGTACATGCCGGTGTGCATGAGGTTCTGGAGCAGGGGATAGATGGGAATTTTCTCGGTCCAGAACGTCTTGCCGAGGAAGATCATGGGGCTTGAGAAGCCGAAGGAGAGGTAGTGGTTCTGCACGGCGTCCTGGAAGATTTCCTGCATGGTGCCTGCGCTGCCGGGGGTGTAGATGATGCCTCCGTAGGCGATGGTGAGGATAGTGTCTTCGCGTATGCTGTTCTCGAAGAACTTGGCGATGTGCGTGGCAAACGGCGTCGAGGGCTCATGGCCGTAGAGCCAGGTGGGGATGCCGAGGCTAATGTAGCGGTCCTGCGGGTATTTGTTGATGACGGCGAAGGCCGAGGCGAGCCATCCCTGGTCGTTGAACGTGGGGTAGGGTGCCAGCATGTCGAGGGCATCGTCTAAGGCGCCGTCGCTACGTCCGGCCATCCAGGCTCCGAGGTGTGTGGCTTCCATGGCCCCCGGTCCGCCGCCGCTGACCATGTAGAACCCGAGTTCCGTGAGGCGTTTGCTCAGATGGGCGATCTGACGGTACATGGGTTCTGTGCGGCGCAGGGCATGACCTCCCATGATGCCGACATAGTGCTTGCTGTCGTAGCGTTCGAGGAACGAGGCGAGGCCCGTGTGGATGCCATGGTCGTGGAGGGAGCGTGCCAGGGATTCCTCGACGTCGCGGGCGTTCTTGCCCGTGGCGATGAAGTGGCTATAGACGCGGCTGTCGTAGCACGTGGGGAAGGTCGCTTCCGCCTCCTCGGGGTTGTAGCCGCTGTAGAGCTCTGCGGCGGAGTAGAGCTGGTGGCGTGTGACATCGTAGGGCACCATCGTGAGATGATCCACGAGTGCGGCAAGATGGGCGTGGTCGGGCTGTGAGATCATAGGTTATTGAGCAGTTGTTCGAGCGTGTTTTCGTCCTGAATGAGCACTTCGCGCGGCTTGGCCCCTTGGGCTTGTCCGACGATGCCCGCCTTCTCGAGTTGGTCCATGAGTCGTCCGGCGCGGTTGAAGCCGATGGAGAACTTGCGCTGTATCATGCTCGTGGAGCCTTGCTGCGACGAGACGATGAGGCGTGCTACTTCGGGGAACATGGGGTCGAGGTGGTTCATATCGACGTCCGCGGCTCCGCTGCCGGCATCTTCCATGGGCGGACGTGGGAGCGCGAAGGGAGCGTTGTAGCTCTGCTGGCAGGCGATGAAGGCCGCGATGCGTTCCACCTCCGGCGTGTCCACGAAGGCGCATTGCAGGCGAACGGGTTCCGAACCGGCGAAGAAGAGCATGTCGCCCTTGCCGATGAGTTGGTTGGCACCCGGGCGGTCGAGGATCGTGCGCGAGTCGATCATGGCGCTGACCTTGAAGGCCATACGGGCGGGGAAGTTGGCTTTGATGGTGCCCGTGATGATGTTGGTCGTCGGGCGCTGGGTGGCGATGATCATGTGCATGCCCACGGCACGTGCCAGCTGGGCGATGCGGGCGATGGGGAGCTCGATCTCCTTGCCGGCGGTCATGATGAGGTCGCCGAACTCATCGATGATGACGACGATGTAAGGCAGGTACTTATGGCCATTCTCGGGGTTGAGCTGGCGGTTCTTGAACTTTTCGTTGTATTCCTTAATATTACGTGCGTGCGCGCGCTTGAGAAGGTCGTAACGCGTGTCCATCTCGAGGCACAGGCTCTTGAGGGTGGTGATGACTTTCTGCACGTCGGTGATGATAGGCTCGTCGTTGTCGTCCTCTATCTGAGCCAGGAAATGGTTGACGATGGGCGTGTAGATGGGGAACTCCACCTTCTTGGGGTCCACCATGACGAACTTCAGCTCGGCGGGGTGCTTCTTATATAATAAAGAGGTGATGATGGCGTTGAGGCCGACGGATTTACCTTGTCCTGTAGCACCTGCGACGAGGAGGTGGGGCATCTTGGCGAGGTCGGCCATGAAGACTTCGTTGGTGATGGTCTTGCCGAGTGCCATGGGCAGCTCCATGGTCGTTTCCTGGAATTTCTTGCTGTTGAGGATGCTTTCCATCGACACGATCTGTGGCTTGGCGTTAGGCACTTCGATGCCGATGGTTCCCTTGCCGGGGATGGGCGCGATGATGCGTATGCCGAGGGCTGAGAGCGACAGGGCGATGTCGTCCTCAAGGTTGCGAATCTTAGAGATGCGGACGCCGGGAGCGGGCGTGATCTCGTAGAGCGTGATCGTCGGGCCTACGGTGGCTTTGATGCTTGAAATCTCGACGCCGAAGGTGCGCAGGACGTAGATGATCTGGTCCTTGTTCTTGGTCTGTTCCTCCATGTCGATGCTGGCTCGCGGGTCGATGTCGTAGTGCTTGAGGAGGTCGAGGGTGGGGTAGCGGTAGTTCTCGAGGTCGCGTTTGGGGTCATAAGGATCCAGCACGATCTCGGGTTGTTCGTCGGCTTTCTCTTCCTCGCCGGCAACTTCTACGGTGAACGTAGTGTCGTCGGGAGCCGGAGCGACGGTGGCAAAGGGGATGTCATCGTCGGCAGGGATGGTGATCTCGTCGGCTTCGGG
>Ga0247611_10008588_pt1 | contig 12541 bp, 11 predicted proteins | sample 177DNAGHGhighgp2_FD_192422 | JGI IMG/M metagenome (GOLD analysis project Ga0247611, IMG submission 192422) | Sheep rumen microbial communities from Palmerston North, Manawatu-Wanganui, New Zealand - 1770 DNA GHGhigh gp2 | ecosystem: Host-associated > Mammals > Digestive system > Stomach > Rumen... | reverse complement strand
AACTCTATGAGGCAGGCGTTGTAGTTTTGTATGGTGGCCTGCGGAAACACCTCGCGCAAAGCACGCTCCGTAGCCACCGGCAGATGATAAATGCATACCACCTCCAAGTGGGGCAATATCTGCACAGCAAGATCCTCCGCACGTACCACGCTGTCGGAAAACACCTGACGATAGATGGCAACAATGTCTTCGCGTCTGAATTCATCAAGGGGTATCTGGGTGACTGGAGCATTGGATAGGAAGCGTATGCGCTCGTATTCCCTGCCGCCCAAACGGGGATGAGCCAGAAGGCGACGGAAATTCTCCGTCTCCGACTCACCCGCATACGACGGAACCTTCTCCTTAATGATGACCTGTCCGGAGGCCACACTGTGGACAAGAAAAGAAAATCCACCCGCATAGGCGCGGATGGATAAACTGTAACTCATCAGGGAGCTATTCCCAGTTGCCGGCATTGTTGTTCCAACCGTTACCAGCATCACCAATTTTCAAGCCGGGATAGGCTCCCTTGGCGTCTGCTTCTTCTTTTCTGTTGTAGATAAGGCGGTCGCCACGCTTGCCCATACCCTTTAGGTAGCTCTCGTAGGGAGCGTCGCACTCCATCACTTGAATGATGGCACCGGACTTGGTGGTGTTGGGGCATGCGATAATCTCGAATGTGTCACCGTTGGAGAAGGGAATGTACCTCATGGAATCTGCCACGAAACCACCTTCCTTGTAGAGGGAGTCCAAGAGGCTTACCCAAACGGTGTCGCGACGGAAGCCTTGAAGACCATTAGCTGCGATGGCAGTCTGGTCGCCGCTGGCAACGATGTCGGCAGCCTTACGTTCGGTAAGGCCCTTGTCCATCTGGGCATCGGAAAGAGTGCCATGCTTGATGATGATGGGCAACTTACCGTTCTTTACGAAATCGATAAGAGCATCCCAGTCGGCGCAGTACTCTGCATCAGGGTGCTGTTTCTTGAATTCCTCCTCCGCATCACGAATCTGAAGCAGGCGAGCCTTCACCACAGCCTCACGTTCATCCACCTGAGCATCGAAATCCTGTTCATCGGCGATGCTGCGCCAGCATATGAGCAATAAAGCTACCGCGCAAACCGCCAAAACCGCATTAATTACTTTTTTCATGGTTTTATTTCATTTTTATTTCGTATATTCGCATCACAAATGTACGAAAAATCACGGTAACTTATACTAAAACACTCACTTTTTTTAAGAAAAACAGAGTTTTTTCCACGCAAGACACATGAGAAACGACGATTTGGCACCCCATATACTAAAAAACTTTCCACATCAACCCACAGAAGAGCAACTGCAAGTGTTACATCTTTGGGAGGACTTCCTGCTGAGCCGCGAAAGCGACCTCGTTTTCGTGCTGAGAGGGTATGCGGGAACGGGCAAGACAAGCCTCGTGGCAGCTCTTGTGAAGACATGGACGGCTATGCAGCAGAGGGTGGTGCTGCTGGCACCCACGGGACGGGCCGCCAAGGTGATGACAGGCTACTCGGGTATGCCGGCCTACACTATACACAAGTTCATCTACCGCCGCCGCAGTTTCGGCGACGATGAGCACTTCACCGCAATGCCCAACCTATTGCCCAACACGCTCTTCATCGTTGACGAGGCATCCATGATACAGAACTACGGAAGCGGCGTGCAGCTCTTCGGAGAGGGTCAGCTGCTCGACGACCTCTTGCGCTACGTATATACCGGGCGTAACTGTCGTCTCATCCTCGTGGGCGATGAAGCACAGCTACCGCCTGTAGGCGAAACGGAGAGCCCGGCACTGAGCACAGAACTGCTGGAAGGCTGCGGTCTTATGGTGATGGAATACACGCTGCGACAGGTGGTGCGACAGGCACAGGAATCAGGCATACTCTGGAATGCGACAGCCCTGCGACAGATGCTCACGGAAGGAGAGGTGTACAATTTCCCGCGACTGCGCACACGAGGATTTTCTGACATCAAGACGGTGAGCGGGGAGGAACTGCTGGAATCTCTAGAAGACAGCTACAGTGAAGTGGGACTGGACGAGACCATTGTGGTGACGCGCAGCAACAAGCGTGCGGGACTCTTCAATCAGGGTATACGTGCACGCATTCTGGACATGGATGAGGAACTATGCTACGGCGACCGTGTCATGATAGTAAAGAACAACTACCTGTGGATGCCGCAGCCGTCTGTCGGGGAGGAACACAGTTCCGACTTCATCGCTAACGGCGACATGGCCGTGGTGCGGCGCTACGGTGGGGAGCGCGAGGTGTACGGCTTGCGTTTCGTGGATGCCATCATCGAACTCACCGACTACGACCACCTCGAAGTGGAAGCCACAGTGATGCTCAATACGCTACAGAGCGAAAGTCCAGCACTGAGCGCGGAGCAGCAGAAGAAACTGTGGAATGACGTGTGGGAAGACTATGCTGACATTCCGGGAAAGAAGGAACGCATGAAGAAAATGAAAGAGGACATTCATTTGAATGCCCTCCAAATCAAATACGCCTACGCAGTCACCTGTCACAAGGCACAGGGCGGCGGATGGGCTCATGTCTATATCGATCAGGGATATGTGACAGAAGAAATGCTCTCGGAAGACTATTTCCGCTGGCTCTACACAGCCTTGACGCGCGCTACGGAAAAAGTGTATCTCATCAACTGGCCGAAGCAGCAGAGAGAAGAGGGAGAGGTGGACGATGACTGAACGGCCTATCGCTTGATGACGGATGCCACCCAGAGTATAGCTACAGCACCGATAATGGCCGTACCAAGTTGCCCCAGCACGCCGCCCCATTCAATGCCAAGGGTTCCGAACAGCCAGCCGCCAAGCACACCGCCAAACAAACCCAGCACCAGATTCATCACAAAGCCGAAGCCACCGCCTTTCATCAGTTTGCCAGCACAAAAGCCTGCCAGGCAGCCGATGATCACAGAGCCGATAATTCCCATAGTTTGTATTCTTTTATTGTTTACATTAAGCTGTTGCCATCTCTACAACCTTGTCGATTGCAGAAGAGAGTCCGTCTGGATTCTTGCCGCCAGCCTGTGCGAAATGAGGCTGACCGCCACCACCGCCCTGAATAAGACGACCGGCTTCGCGCACCATCTGTCCCGCACTCTTGCCCTCGGATGTGAGGTCGTCGGTGAGAGACACCGTGAGAGAAGGTTTGCCTTCGGAGACAGCACCTATCACCACGAGTGTATGCTCGGGATATGCTGCACGCAATTGGAACGCCATATCCTTTGCGCTCTGTGCGTCAACAGGCACAATGCCGGCAATCACCTTTACACCGCTTATCTCGCGTGCCTTGGCTACAAGGCCGGCTTTCAGTTTCTGTGCAGCCTCTGCCTTGAAACCGTCCACCTGTTTTTTTAGTTCGGCGTTGTCGTTGATGGCCTTCTGGATGGTGGCTATAAGGTCGGGAGCGTTGTTGAAGAGACCTTTAAGATTCACTACGAGGTCCTGCATCTTGTCCATCATATCCTCCACAGCCTTGCCCGTGATGGCTTCGATGCGACGCACGCCGGCAGCCACACTGCTTTCTGAAAGGATGCGCATCATACCCAGACGGCCGGTGGACGAAGCGTGGCAACCGCCACAGAACTCTACGCTGGTGCCGAACTGCACCACACGCACCTTGTCTCCGTACTTCTCCCCAAAAAGAGCAATGGCCCCCAGTTTCTTGGCTTCCTCCATGGGGGTGTCACGATATTCCTGCAGGGGTATATTCTCACGTATCTTCTCGTTGACCAGGTGCTCAACCTCTCGCAACTGCTCCGCGCTCACCTTCTCAAAGTGGGAGAAGTCAAAACGCAGACCTTCGGCAGTTACCAACGAGCCCTTCTGCTCCACATGAGTGCCCAGCACAGTGCGTAGAGCCTCATCCAAAAGGTGTGTGCAAGTATGGTTGGCCTCAATGGCATGACGCTTGTCTACATCGACGCAAGCCATGAATTCGGCCTCGGGATTGTTGGGTATCTTGTTCAGGATATGCACGGCTACGCCGTTCTCCTTCTTAGTGTCCAGTACTTGAATGTTTTCCTCCTCGTTGACCAATACACCCTGATCACCGACCTCACCGCCCATCTCTCCGTAGAAAGGCGTCTCGTCGAGTATTGCTTCGTATACGATGCCGCGCTTCTGTTTCACTTCGCGGTATTTGAGTATGTGGCAGGAATACTCTGTGAAATCATAACCCACAAAACGGCTCTCTCCCTCCTTGAGCACATGCCAGTCGCCCGTCTCCACCTGAGCAGCATTACGGGCACGTGCCTTCTGCTTCTCCATCTCAGCCTTGAACGCTTCCTCGTCTACAGAGAGACCGTTCTCACGGCAGATAAGTTCGGTGAGATCTAGAGGGAATCCGTAGGTGTCGAACAGCGTGAAGGCCTGCTCACCGGCCAAGACGGTTTTGCCGGAAGCCTTCGTCTGCTGTATCAAGCCGTCGAGCAGACGTATGCCTGTCTCCAGGGTGCGTAGGAAAGAGTCTTCCTCTTCCTTCATCACCTTCATGACAAGTTCCTTCTGAGCGGCAAGTTCGGGGAACGCATCTCCCATCTCCTCCACCAAACAAGGCACGAGGGAATACATGAATGGCTGCTTCTGTCCCAGGAAAGTGTAGCCATAGCGCACTGCACGGCGCAGGATACGGCGAATCACATATCCGGCCTTGGCATTGGACGGCAACTGGCCGTCAGCAATTGAGAAGGCAATGGCACGCAAGTGGTCCACAATGACACGCATCGCAATATCCTTCTGTTCGTCATCCCCGTATTTCGCACTGGCCTTCTCGGCAATGACGCGGATGAGAGGCTGGAATACGTCAGTGTCGTAGTTGCTCGTCTTGCCCTGCATGGTACGCACCAGACGTTCGAATCCCATACCTGTGTCGATAACCTTCGCAGGCAGAGGTTCCAGAGAATGGTCGGCTTTGCGGTTGTACTGCATGAAGACGAGATTCCAGATCTCTATCACCTGTGGATGGTCCTTATTCACCATCTGGGCTCCGGGCACCTTCTGTTTCTCCTCTTCGGTGCGGCTGTCGATGTGCACTTCCGAGCAGGGACCACAAGGCCCAGTGTCGCCCATTTCCCAGAAATTGTCGTGCTTGTTGCCGTTGATGATGTGATCTTTGGGCAGATACTGCTCCCAGATTGCAGCAGCCTCGTTGTCTCGCTCAAGCCCTTCTTCGGGACTTCCCTCGAAAACCGTTGCATATAAATCCTTCGGGTCCAATTTCAGCACATCCACCAGATACTCCCAAGCCCAGGAGATAGCTTCCTTCTTGAAGTAGTCGCCGAAACTCCAATTGCCCAACATCTCAAACATCGTGTGATGATAAGTGTCGTGCCCCACCTCTTCCAAGTCGTTGTGCTTACCGCTGACGCGCAGACACTTCTGTGTGTCAGCCTGACGACGGGATTTTGGGGTGGCGTTACCGAGAATGATATCCTTGAACTGGTTCATACCGGCGTTGGTGAACATCAGGGTGGGGTCATCTTTTATGACCATCGGAGCAGATGGCACAATGAGGTGCCCTTTAGACTCAAAGAACTTCTTAAAAGACTCACGTATTTCGTTTGCTGTCATGATAAAATGGATTTTTCGGCTGCAAAATTACAAAAAAAATGTCAAATAGATAAAAAGTGTCGGCCGTCAACGTTTCACTATCAACTATTTTTTGTACATTTGCATCGGGTAATTGCATAAGTTATGGCTCTGAACACAAACAAAGACCTCAAACTATTCTACTCCATCGGTGAAGTGGCTCAGGAGTTTGGAGTCAACGAATCACTGTTGCGTTTCTGGGAGTCCGAGTTCCCGAACATTGCTCCGAAGAAAAATTCGAGAGGCGTCCGCATGTACACCAAAGAGGATATCGAGGAGATACGTTTGGTGTATAATCTCGTGAAGGTGCGCGGTATGAAACTCTCTGTGGCTCAGAAGGCACTCGCCACAAAGAGGGGTTCGGCACAAGACACAGCACAGGCACTTGAACAACTGATGCAGATTCGTGAGGAACTCGTAGCACTAAGGAAGCTTCTTAACGGGCTCTAATCCCATTTTCTGGAGTTCACGCACCACGTCTTCCACATCCTCCGCTTGCACTTCCACTTGCAGCACAACAGTCTTACTCTGTTGCACGGGTATCGTAGTTTTTTTCTTCTTTCCGAGCAGCGGCAGGCGACGTAGCCAGTTCTTACTCTTTTTGCCCAGGAGAATGTTCTTGTCTTCCTTGTCAAGCACTAAACTTCCGTCACCTATCGCCTGATACAGTTCCTCACGAAGTCGCACACCATGCTTTTCGCATAGTCTGTCTTCCAGGAAACTGCTGCGCTCGATATCCAGCGAGCGGAAGAATTCTGCTAGAATTTCTTCTCCTTTGTGCTGTAGGTCTCTGTCGTAACGTTTGAGTACTGCGCTTATCTTACTGCGGGCTTTCGCCGTGGTTGCATAATTATACCACTCTTTTGTGACACGGCTCTGTTTGCCGGTGAGTATCTCCACTTGATCACCGCTCTCTATGTGGTAGCCGAGTCCTTCCAATCTGTGATTCACCTTTGCTCCGATACAATGCGTACCAAGGAAAGTGTGTATGGAAAAGGCAAAATCCAAAACGGTGCTGCCTGCGGGCATTGTCTTGAAGTCACCTTTAGGTGTCACCACAAATATCTCGCTCGCATAAAGATTGAGCTTGATAGTGTTGAGAAAATCCACCGCATTCGGTTGCGGGTCGTCCAGTATCTCCTTGATTGTGGCGAGCCAGCGATCCAGTTCATTCTCGCTATCCTTTGCCTCCTTGCCGCCGTCCTTGTATTTCCAATGGGCGGCGAACCCCTGTTCGGCAATTTCATCCATGCGGCGGGAGCGTATTTGGAGCTCTATCCATCGTCCACGCTTTGACATGAGCGTTGTCTGCAAAGCCTGATAGCCGTTAGCCTTCGGATGAGAGAGCCAATCGCGCAGACGCTCCGGATGAGGCCTGTAAATTGATGAGGCAATGGAGTATATGCGCCAACATTCCTCTACTTCGTCCTCCTGACGCTCCGTGTCGAAAATAATACGTACGGCCAGCAGGTCGTATACCTCCTCAAACGGGACCTTCTTGTTTTGCATCTTGCACCATATACTGTAAGGTGTCTTGATGCGAGCCTTTATCTCATAGTGCAACCCCATGGTATCCAGCCTTTTCCTTATCGGTGCTGTGAACTCATCAAAGATACCTTTCAGGTCTTCCTTTTGCTCGCTGAGGCGTGTCTGTATTTGTGTGTAGGCGGCGGGTTGCTCGTAGCGAAAAGCCAAGTCCTCCAGTTCCTCCTTGATTTTGTTAAGGCCGAGTCTATTGGCCAGTGGTGCGTAGATATACAACGTTTCGCCAGCTATCTTATACTGCTTTGCGGGCAGTTGGCTTCCCAAAGTGCGCATTCCCTGCAGGCGGTCGGCTATCTTGACGAGGATGACACGTATGTCGTTGCTCATCGTAAGCAGCAGTTTCTTGAAGTTCTCCGCCTGCACAGATGCCTGATCACCGAAGATGCCTCCCGATATCTTTGTCACACCGTCCACAATCTCCGCTATCTTAGGGCCGAAGATGTTGCGGATGTCCTCCATTGTGTATTCCGTGTCCTCCACCACATCGTGCAACAGGGCAGCACATATACTGGTGCTCCCCAATCCGAGTTCCTCCGACACGATCTGGGCCACCGCCAGAGGATGCATGATATACGGCTCTCCGGAAATACGTTTTACGCCTTCGTGAGCCTGACGTGCAAACTTGAATGCACGCTCTATGAGGTCTACCTTCTTGCGATGGGGCGACGCAAGATAACTTTTTATCAGGCGCTGATATGCCTGTGCTATTCTTTCTTCTTCCATCATCTGCGTCTCCTATATGTCCTGCCCCTGTGTTTTGCCGGGCTTGTGACCACCTTCGGCACCGCCACCTCCTCACGCATTGTAAGCCACTTCTCTGGCTCGTAGAGATTCACTTCGTCCTCTCTGCCGATAAACACATTCACCTTGTTGAGCGGAAGTTGTAGGCTGTAGCCTTCGGGCACAATACCCGCCCGGTATTGCGGGTTAAGTGTCTTGAGTGTGTCTAGCGGTATCTCACATACAGCTGCCACCTGTCCGAGTGCCAGCTTGTGATGCACTTGCACCGTGTCCGACAGCTCGGGCAACGGCAGTGCCGCCGGTGTTATTTCATAATCGCAGTAGTATGTCATCATGTAATTGGCAGCGATGAATGCCGGTACAACATCTCGCACATCCGGTGGTAAATAGGGATATAACTTCCAGAAGTCTTTTGCTCCTCCTGCACGCTGTATCGCCTTACTCATGGTCGGGAGTCCACCTTTATAGGCTGCAATCGTAAGAGTCCAGTCGCCCAACGAGGTGTAGAGCTCCTTCAGGAGCCTTGCGGCAGCCCTTGATGATTTCACCAAATCACATCTCTCGTCCACCAAACTCGTAACCTCAAGCCCTTGTGCCTTAGCCGTTGTAATGGTAAACTGCCAAAGTCCTGCAGCGCCTTCCTTATTAACAGCATCCATCTTCAACTGGCTTTCAACTACAGGCAGATAGCGCAGTTCCAATGGTAGCCCCTCGGCCTCTAAAGCTTCCTCAATGGCGGCTACGTAGATATTCATCCTACCGAGCATTTTGCCAAATTCACCCTTTTGATGCTCAGCAGTATAATTGTTGATGTGCTTTTGCACAGCCTCATTGTAAGGCATTTCTATGATGTTCGGTAGTCGGGACAAACGCAGTTTCACCGCATCGGGTTGCGCTACGACTGTGAGTGTTGCAAAGCAGTATAAGGTTAGTGCTGTCCAAAGGTTTTTCATGTTTTCTGTCAAAATAGTATTTGGCACCCAAGCGCGGGACTTGTATCTATACGTTTGCCTTCCATTCCCTTATGCTCAATCGATGTGGGCACGATACGCAACGACAGGTCCCGTGATATGTCGAATGTGGAGAGTTCTGCATCAATATAGGCATCTACCACGCTGAGAGCATATATCGCCAGCATCACAAAGATGGAGAGGTCCCGATAACGTCTGTAGGTATTTTTCCTGTTTCTGAATATCTCCTTGAAACGCTCCTCCTTGCCCGTGATGTCGTATCCTATAGGAAGCATCTTCTCGTAGCTCTTTGTTTGAGGATCGGAGTCCATGATGTCGAGATATGCCTGATTGTAGTCCGCCAGCATCTGCGCATTCCACGTCAAAGCATAGATGCACCCAAGAAAACCGCCATAGATGATAGGTAACTTCCAATACTTACGATTGTATATCTGGCCAAGTCCCGGAACCACCATTCCCAACCACATTGCCCGAATCGGATCCGGTTTCCAGAAAGCTTTCCTGTCGTAGAGTTCTATCTCGTTATGCACATCCTGTAGCGGAACATTCATCAGGCTGTCCGTCACAGCATGGATTGCCGTTGTATCAACGAGTATAGTGTCGGCATAGAGCTGTCCGTCACCGATAGAATCCACCACCTCTTGTGCTTTTGTGCCCAGAGTTGCAGTGATAAAGATAAAGGCCAGAAGGGTTCTCAATCCTTTATGCGATCAAGCGTTTCCATAATATGTTCCATCTCAGACTCATTGGAGAAAGGGATTACAATCTTTCCTTTGCCCGTTTCCCCGCACGTGAGTTGCACCTTCACGCCGAAATAGCGGGAGAGAGTATGCTTAAGCACCTCGTACTCCTCTAAACTCTTCTGCGCCTGCCGGCCCTGGATTCGCGTCTGTGCCACCTTGATGGAACCGCCCTGTGCCAGTTCTTTTGCCAACTCCTCCACGCGGCGAACACTCATTCCACCCTCCTTGATGATGGCTTCGTATAGCTTCAGTTGCATCTTGGCATCGCCCACACCGAGGATTGCACGCGCATGCCCCATGTCTATCTCGCGGTTCTTGAGCGCCATTTGTATTGCTGCAGGAAGTTTGAGCAAACGCAGATAATTGGCTATCGAGGTGCGGTTCTTGCCTACACGGCCGGACAAACGTTCCTGTGTCATCCCGTAACGCTCCATCAAATTCTGATATGCCAGTGCAATTTCCAATGCATTGAGGTCCTCGCGCTGTATATTCTCGATGAGCGCCATCTCCATCATCTGTTCGTCATCCACAGTACGTATATAAGCGGGAATTGTTGTAAGTCCCGCCATCTGCGATGCACGCCAACGACGTTCACCGGCAATCAGGATGTAGGTATCGTCACCCATATCACGTACGGTAATTGGCTGAACGATACCTATTTCTGCAATGCTTGCCGCAAGTTCTGCAAGTGCAGCTTCATCGAAATCGTGACGAGGCTGATCGGGGTTGGGTTTTACCAAATCTACCGGTACCTCGCTGATGCTACCGCTTCCAGCCGTAATGACAGGCTCAGTACTGATAAGCACATCGAGTCCCCGTCCCAGTGAGTTGTATCTTTTCTTAAGTGCCATATTCAGGAGGCTTTTCTGATGATTTCTTCTGCCAGTTCCAAGTGGTTCTTACTTCCCATGGAGTCAGCATCGTATTGGATTACAGGCAACCCGTGACTGGGCGATTCTGCCAGGCGCACGTTGCGCTGTATGACGGTGTCGAATACCAGATCGTTGAAATGTTTCTTCACCTCCGCATATATCTGGTTGGCGAGACGCAGACGTCCGTCGTACATCGTGAGAAGGAATCCCTCTATCATCAGCGATGGATTAAGGTGGTTCTTTACCAAACGGATTGTGTTGAGCAGCTTGCTGATGCCTTCCAACGCAAAGTACTCACATTGCACTGGGATAATGACGCTGTCGGCGGCAGTGAGAGCGTTCACCGTAATGATGCCCAGCGACGGGCAGCAGTCGATGATTATAAAGTCATAATCGTTACGGATCTCTGCAAACATATTTGCCATAACACGTTCACGCTGCTGTTTGTTGAGCAGTTCTATCTCAGCTCCTACCAGATTGATGTGACTGGGCAGGATGTCAAGATTCTCAAAATCTGTAGCATACACGGCTTCCCGCACATTGACCTTTCCGATAAGTGCCTCGTAGATGCTACAGTCCAACTGAGCGGAGTCAACACCCAAACCGCTGGAAGCGTTCGCTTGAGGATCAGCATCCACCAAAAGTACCTTCTTCTCAAGGGCTGCCAGCGAGGCAGCCAAATTCATAGAAGTTGTAGTTTTACCTACGCCACCTTTTTGATTTGCTACTGCTATAATTTTTCCCATAGGGTATATGATTTTCGTTGTGTGTTCCGAATGTTTTAAAAAACATTTATGCGACAAAGATACGAATTTTATTGAATATTGTTTATTGAAGGAGCCCGATTTATTCGTTTTTTAAGTATTTTTTGCTACTTTTGCACAGAAATCACATACTCTTTAGCAGATGAAATATTACCTCATTGCAGGAGAAGCCAGTGGAGACCTTCACGCTTCCCACCTTATGAACGCCCTCCGTGAGAGGGATCCGGAAGCCGAATTCCGCTACTATGGCGGTGACCGCATGAAAGGTGTCGGAGGTACTCTCGTGCGCCACTATGAGACACTTGCTTATATGGGTTTCATGCAAGTTGTTCTCCATCTGCACACCATTCTCAACGGGATGCGTTCCTGCCGTGAGGATATCGCTGCGTGGAGCCCCGACTGCCTCATTTTGGTGGACTATCCGGGCTTCAATCTCAAGATGGCACAATGGGTGAAAACCCACACTTCCATACCTGTTTTTTACTACATTTCCCCCAAGATATGGGCTTGGAAGGAAGGACGCATACGACTTATCAGGCAGTATATCGACCGTCTTTTCTGCATACTTCCTTTCGAAGTGTCCTTCTTCAGGAAACATTCCTATGAGGTAGACTATGTGGGTAACCCGAGTCTCGACGAAGTGGAGCACTATCTCTCCATACATACCGCTCCTGCCGCTCCGCCAATGATATTGATTATGCCCGGTTCGCGCAAGGCCGAGATAGCATCCAATCTGCCCCGTATGCTCGCTGCTGTATCTAAAGTGAGCGGCTACGACGTTATTGTTTCGCGTGCGCCCCATCTGCCCGAAACGCTCTTTTCGGAGGCTGCACGTTACGGAGCTCAGGTGTCCACCGCCCCCAGTTTTTCACTGCTTCATCGCGCCAGCGCAGCGCTTGTCACCAGCGGTACCGCTACACTCGAGACGGCTCTCTTCCGCGTGCCGCAAGTGGTTTGCTACTATGTTCGCGGTGGTTGGGTTCTACGACTTCTGCGCTGTCTCATTCTTAAGGTGCCATTCATCTCGCTGGTGAACCTCATTGCAGAGCGCGAAGTTGTGACCGAACTCGTAGGTCCGGATATGACTGCAGATACCGCCCGAGAGCAACTCCTCGCCATCCTTCCCGGCGGTTCGCGCCGCGAAGAGATGTTGCGCGGCTACGACGAGATGCGCCAGCGTCTCGGCACCCCCGGCGCTCCCGCTCGCACGGCCGATCTTATCATAAACCGGTTGGCCGCACTCTCACGGCATCATCGCGATGCTTCCCGGAACAAAAACAGAACAAATAGGGGATAAATAAAA
>Ga0247611_10008587_pt1 | contig 12543 bp, 10 predicted proteins | sample 177DNAGHGhighgp2_FD_192422 | JGI IMG/M metagenome (GOLD analysis project Ga0247611, IMG submission 192422) | Sheep rumen microbial communities from Palmerston North, Manawatu-Wanganui, New Zealand - 1770 DNA GHGhigh gp2 | ecosystem: Host-associated > Mammals > Digestive system > Stomach > Rumen... | reverse complement strand
ATGTGTAATGGTATTTCTCTACAAAAGTAAGCATTTAATCGTAATTTGACAAGGATAAATGTAATGAAAATGAAAATTGTGCATTTTTAATATTTCGTTTTTCATTTTTAATATATATCTTCTCTTTTTTCGTATTTAATATTGTACTTTTGCACGGAATTTGTAAATAAGAATAATATGGCAGAATCTATTGATATCCGTGAGTTGAATATCCGGATTGAGCAACAAAGTAGCTTCGTGACAAATTTGGTTACGGGCATGAATCAGGTAATAGTTGGACAGAAACATCTGATTGATTCCCTGCTGATAGGCTTGATGAGTGATGGACATATCCTGCTTGAAGGTGTGCCTGGACTTGCCAAGACGTTGGCAATCAAGACATTGGCCCAGCTGATAGATGCTGATTACAGTCGTATCCAGTTTACTCCAGACTTGTTGCCCGCCGACGTGGTAGGTACGATGATATATTCCCAGAAAGACGAGAACTTCCAAGTGAAGCGCGGACCGGTATTTGCCAACTTCGTCCTTGCCGATGAAATCAACCGTGCTCCCGCCAAGGTTCAGAGTGCTTTGCTGGAGGCCATGCAGGAACATCAGGTCACCATTGGCGAGAAGACGTTCAAATTGCCTGACCCGTTCCTTGTGATGGCTACCCAGAATCCTATTGAGCAGGAGGGAACGTATCAGTTACCTGAGGCACAGGTAGACCGTTTCATGCTGAAGGTGATCATTGACTATCCGACGCTTGAAGAGGAAAAGCTGATTATCCGAGAGAATATCCAGAACAGCATGCCGACGGTGAAGCCTGTTACCACCGCTGAGGAGATAATCAGAGCACGCAAGGTGGTCAATGAGGTCTATCTTGACGAGAAGATAGAGCAGTACATTGCCGACATCGTCTTTGCCAGCCGTTATCCCGACCGCTATGGACTTCCCGAGATGAAGGATATGATCACGTTCGGCGGTAGTCCTCGTGCCAGCATCAATCTTGCCAAAGCCGCCCGTGCCTACGCATTCATCAAACGCAGAGGCTATGTGGTACCGGAAGATGTCCGTGCCGTTGCCCATGATGTCATGCGCCACCGTATCGGCTTGAGCTATGAGGCTGAGGCAAGTAATGTCACCAGTGAGGAAATCGTTTCGAAGATTATTAATAAGGTTGAGGTGCCTTAATGGAAGCTTCTGAGATAATCAAGAAGGTCAGGAAGATTGAGATAAAAACTCGTGGACTGAGTCAGAACATCTTCGCAGGAGAATACCATTCGGCATTCAAGGGACGCGGTATGGCTTTCTCGGAAGTCCGTGAGTACCAGTTCGGAGATGATGTCCGTGATATCGACTGGAACGTCACCGCCCGTTTCCATCGCCCATACGTCAAAGTCTTTGAAGAGGAGCGTGAACTCACGGTGATGCTTCTGATTGATGTGAGCGGCTCGCTCGATTTTGGAACGACGCGCCAGATGAAGCGTGACATGGCAACAGAGATTGCCGCCACGCTTGCTTTCAGTGCTATCCAGAACAACGACAAGATAGGCGTCATCTTCTTCTCCGACCAGATTGAGAAATATATTCCTCCAAAGAAAGGACGTAAACATATACTCTATATCATCCGTGAGATGCTGGACTTCACGCCCAAGAGCAAGAAGACAGACATCACGATGGCGGTAGAGTATCTGACGAGAGTGATGAAGCGCAGGTGTACGGCGTTTGTGCTTAGCGACTTCTATCAGAGGGTGGGTGATGACTTCGAACATGCCCTGACCATCTGTAACCGCAAACACGAACTGGTGGCTATACAGGTCTATGACCCTCGTGCAAAGATGCTGCCAGATGTCGGACTGATGAAGGTGCGGGATGCAGAGACCGGTCATGAAATGTTCATCGATACAAGTTCGAAAAAGCTCCGCTTAGCCCACACCCGGTATTGGATGGAACGTGAAGGGCAGCTTCGTCAGACATTTGCGAAAAGTAATGTTGACTGGACATCCATAGCAACAAACGATGACTTCGTGAAGTCTTTGTTGTTGTTGTTCAAGCAGCGAGGCTAAGGACAACAGATGCTAGTCTGTCAAAAGGTAATAATGAAAATGATGATACGATACATTTTTTGTGGGGTGATTCTAATGATTTGTTCAGCCTTGAATGTCGTGGCACAGGTTCAGGTTGTACAGGAGATTAACCCCATTGCCATCTATATCGGTCAGCAGGCTAAGATGTCGGTGACGGTGACCGCTCCAGAAGGCTCAAAGATTGAGTTCCCTCATTTTGAGAGATCACAGTATCTTGTTCCTGGAGTCGAAGTGCTTTCAGCTGTCGGTGACACCTCTTCCATAGATGGTAAGCTGAGAATAACTCGTGTCTTTACTTTAACGTCGTTTGATGAGCATTTGTATGCGCTACCTCCGTTGCCTGTAAAGGTTGGCGGAAAGGAATATAAAGGCAATCAGTTGGCCTTGAAAGTGCTGGATGTGGAGAATGTGGACACACTCCATCCCAATCAGTTCTTCCCGCCGAAGGATGTGCAGAATAATCCCTTCCAATGGAGCGACTGGAGTACGGCCTTCTGGCTGAGTCTGCTGATGGTTGTGCTTTGTGCCTTTGCCTGCTATCTGTTCATTCGTCTGAAGGAGAACAAGCCGATTATTGCCCGTATCCGTATTGTCAGGCGGTTGCTTCCGCATCAGAAGGCAATGGGAGAGATTGACAAGATCAAGTCGGAGAGACTGGTTTCTTCTGGCGACCAGAAAACCTACTACACCAAGCTTACCGATACGTTGCGCCGGTATATTGAGGAACGCTTCGGGTTCAATGCAATGGAGATGACCAGTTCAGAGATTATCTATCGCTTGCGGGAAAAAAGCGATCAGAAGATGATTAATGAACTGACAGAGCTGTTTACGACTGCCGACCTTGTGAAGTTTGCCAAATATGAGACGTTGATCAATGAAAACGACCTTAATCTGGTGAATGCCGTCAATTTCATCAATGAGACGAAGCAGGAAGGTGAGACGACAGAAGAACGTATCGTTCCTAAACTGAGTGAAGATGACAAGAAGAGCATGAAGAACAGAATCACCATCAAGACGTTGCTGTGGATAATCGGTGTGACTGTGTTGTGCTTGTTTGCGTACATTATATATATTATATATACACTGTTTTAAATGGAATTTGCAAATAAAGAATATTTCCTGTTACTACTGCTCCTGATACCCTATCTCCTGTGGTATTTCCTATATAGGAAGAGGAGCGAGCCGACCTTACGGATGAGCGACACCTTTGCCTACAGGTATGCTCCGAAGAGTTGGCGTATCAGGATTATGAACCTGCCCATGCTGCTCAGATGCGTGACCTATATCTTGATGGTAATTGTCTTAGCCCGTCCGCAGACCTATAATGCCTGGGACTCACGCACCGTGGAGGGAATAGATATCATGCTGGCGATGGATGTCTCGACGAGTATGCTTGCCGAAGACCTTCGTCCGAATCGTATGGAAGCAGCAAAGAGCGTTGCAGGTGAATTTATCGCCGGCAGACCCGATGATAATATCGGTCTGACAATCTTTGCCGGTGAAGCCTTTACGCAATGCCCGATGACTACCGACCATGCCAGTCTGATAAACCTGTTGCAGAATGTCAGGACAGATATTGCTGCTTCGGGTCTGATCTCAAATGGAACCGCGGTGGGAATGGGACTGGCAAGTGCCGTTTCCCGTCTGAAGGACTCGAAGGCAAAAAGCAAGGTGGTTATCCTGCTGACCGACGGTTCCAACAACATGGGAGATATTTCTCCGATGACCGCAGCCAATATCGCGAAGAGTCTTGGCATAAGAGTCTATACGATAGGTGTCGGAACGAACAAGGTGGCTCCTGTCCCGATGATAGTGGCTGGAGGTGTTCAGTATGTTAACTACCCTGTGGAGATAGATACGAAAACGCTTTCAGACATCGCCTCAACGACAGATGGAAACTTCTATCGTGCTACGAACAATCGTGAATTGAAACAGATATATAAGGATATTGACAAACTCGAGAAGTCGAAGATGAACGTGAAGAAGTTCTCGAAGCGTTACGAGGCCTATCTGCCTTTTGCACTTGCCGCTTTCCTGTGTTTGTTGACAGAGATTATTCTTCGAACAATGGTGCTTAGGAGAATTCCTTAGAGATGTTGAACCAATAAGTTGAATTAAGAGAATGTTTAGATTTGAAAATCCAGAATATCTTTGGCTGTTGGTCATCATTCCACTATTAGCCGTCGTCCGTTTCCTTTCATGGAGACAACGGAAAAAGAAACTGAACAAGTTTGGCGAGCCTGAGCTGCTCCGCCAGCTGATGCCTGATATCTCGCATTTCCGTCCCACCGTGAAATTCTGGCTGATGCTGATAGCGTTGGCTCTGATGATTGTCATGATAGCAAGGCCACAGATGGGTACAAAAGTGTCTTATGAGAAACGAAATGGAATAGAGACGATTATCTGTCTTGATATCAGTAATTCGATGATGGCTGAAGATGTGGTTCCTTCCCGGCTTGAGAAGAGTAAGATGCTGGTGGAGAATCTTGTGGATCACTTTACGAATGATAAGATAGGACTCGTCGTCTTTGCCGGTGAAGCATTCGTGCAGCTGCCGATAACGAGCGACTATGTATCTGCAAAGATGTTCTTACAGAATATTGATCCGTCGCTTATCGCTTCTCAGGGAACGGACATTGCCCAGGCAATCAATGTTGCCTTGAACAGTTTCACCCAGCAGGAGAAGATCGGTAGGGCTGTCATTCTGATAACCGACGGTGAGGACCATGAAGGAGGAGCGATGGAAAGTGCTAAGGAAGCCAAGAAGAAGGGCGTGAATGTCTTCATTCTCGGTGTCGGAGATACCAAAGGTGCCCCCATTCCCCTCGGTAATGGCGACTACTTGAAAGACTCCCGTGGAGAAGTGGTGATGACAGCCCTGAACGAACAGATGTGCCAGGATGTTGCCAAAGCAGGAAACGGAAAGTATATTCATGTGAATAACAGCAGTGATGCGCAGGAGAAACTGAACGAAGAGCTCACCAAGCTGCAAAAGGGTGAGACCAATAGCGTCATCTATAGTGAATACGATGAGCAGTTTCAGGCTTTTGGAATCCTCACGCTGCTTTTCCTTATCATCGAGATCTGCGTATTGGAGTCAAAGAATCCTTTGTTGAAAAATATTAGATTATTCAAGAAGAAATGAAGTGTCTTAGATATATAATTGTCATCATGATATGCCTTGTTGCCGGAAATGAGGCCGCTTTTGCTCAGTCTGACCGTATATCGGTGAGAATGGGTAATAAGTATTACAGGCAGCAGAACTTCGACAAGGCAGAGGTGGAATATCGTAAAGCACTGGGCAAGAATCCCCGTAACACGCAGGCAATGTACAATTTGGGTTGTGCCTTGTTACAGCAGCAGAAGGATTCGGCGGCTATCGTCCAACTCGAGAATGCTGGAAAGGCTGAGACCAGTGCTAAGCGCAAGGCAATGGCATATCATAATATAGGTGTCATTTGTCAGAGTCACCAGATGTATGGTGAGGCCATACAGGCATATCAGGAGAGTCTCCGCAACAATCCTGATGATAATGAAACCCGCTATAATCTGGCGTTGTGCAAGCATCTCCAGAAAAAGCAGAATGACAATAAGAATAATGGTGGCGGAAATGACAAGAAAGACGATAAGAAAGAGCAGAACCAGAAAGACAATGAGAATAATAAAGATAATTCTAAACAGCAGAAACAGACCCCGAAAGACCAGATGAGCAAAGAGAATGCTGAGCAGCTCCTTAATGCAGCTGTTCAGGATGAAAAAGCTACTCAGCAACGTATGAAAAAGGCGATGCAAGAGCCTCGCCGACGTCAGTTGCAGAAAAACTGGTAATAATAAAAACTGTACATCATGTTGAAAGATTATTATAGATTCCTGATAGTATGTTTGCTTTGTCTGTTTGCCGGTGCAGCCCCATCGGTACAGGCTCAGACAATCAGTGTGTCAGCTCCCTCACATGTTTCTGTGGGTGAGAACTTCCGTGTGGCTTATACTATCAGCACCCAGGATGTTGAGGATTTTCGGTCGGGTATCCATTCCTTTGACGGCCTGGAGATTATAGCCGGTCCCTACACTTCATCCCAGTCGAGTTTCCAGATGGTGAATGGGCACACCTCTTCTTCATCTTCTATCACCTACACATACACGCTTTATGCAGAGAAGAACGGTACATATACGATACCAGCGGCTCATGCGAAAGTGGGTGGTAAGACAATTAGTTCACAACCGGTGAAGATTGTCGTTTCTGGAACGGCTCGCAATAACAACAGCTCAGCACCGAGCATGCATGATGACAACAACGATGCCAGAGGACAGGTTCGTTCTGCAGGCAGCAAGATAACCAGCAACGATTTGTTTATTAAGGTAAGTGCTAACAAACGTAAGGTTCATGAGCAAGAACCGATATTGTTAACATACAAAGTCTATTCGTTGGTTGATTTGACGCAACTTGAAGGAAAGATGCCTGATCTGACGGGATTCCATACCCAGGAAATACCTCTTCCTCAGCAGAAGAGCTTCCATGTTGAAAAAGTGAACGGAAGACCTTACCGTTGTGTGACATGGAGCCAGTATGTGATGTATCCGCAGATGACGGGAAAACTGGAGATTCCGAGTATTACCTTCGAGGGAACCGTCATCCAGCAGAACCGTTCGGTGGATCCTTTTGAGGCCTTTTTCAATGGAGGCTCTGGGTATGTGGAAGTGAAATGTAACATCGTTGCACCAAGCTTGACCGTAGAGGTGGAACCATTGCCAACTCGTCCTGCCAACTTCTCAGGTGGTGTGGGTAAGTTTAATATCTCTGCACAGATAGATAAGAATGAAGTAAGAGCTGGTAATCCGGTCACCTTACGGGTTGTCATAGGCGGAAATGGAAACCTGAAACTGATTAAGCAGCCTGTTGTGGATTTCCCGAAGGACTTTGATAAATATGATGCAAAGGTTACCGACAAGACGAAACTCACAGCCAATGGTCTGGAAGGGAACATGATATATGATTTCCTTTTTGTTCCCCGTAATCCCGGTAATTATACAATTCCAGCCGTTGATTTAGTCTATTATGACATCAGCTCCAATACTTATCGGACAATTAAGACACAGCCGTTTGAGTTACAAGTTGAAAAAGGAAATGGAAAAGTGTCGTCGATGGAAGACTATTCTTCAGAGAAAGACAAGGATATCCGTAGTCTGAAGCAGGGAGATGCCCGTCTGCACGATGTCAATGATTTCTATTATGGCAGTAAGTCATACTGGATCAGTTTATTGATACCCTTCATTACCTTTGTGGCACTGCTGATTATCTTCCGTAAACGTGCTATCGACAATGCCGATCTTGTGAAGAAACGCGGAAAGAAGGCAAATAAGGTGGCAACGAAACGTCTGCGCAAAGCAAGTCAGTTGATGTTGAAAGGACAGCAGGGCGCTTTCTATGATGAAGTGATGCGTGCTCTTTGGGGGTATGTCGGTGACAAACTGAATATTCCTGTTGAGCAATTATCACGAGAGAATATTTCCGAGAATCTGTCCCGTCATCATGTCGATGATGAGACCATCAGCAAATTCCTGACCGCTTTAGACGAGTGTGAGTTTGAACGATATGCCCCAGGTGATCCTGCTGGAAACATGAACAAGACATTTGAGTCGGCAATGACGGCTATCATGAATATTGAAGATGTAATGAAGAATAAGAAGAAGCATGTTCGTGCGAATGTGATGTTGCTTGTAGTTGGATTAATGCTGTTGCTACCATCCCAGGCTTCTGCTATAACAAAACAGAATGCTGATGATGAGTATAAGAAAGGTAATTATCAGCAGGCAATTAAAGACTACGAGGAATTACTTAAGAATGGTGTTTCAGCATCTCTCTATTATAACTTGGGGAATGCCTATTTCCGTACCGATAATGTCACGAAGGCCATCATTGCCTATGAAAGAGCGCACCAGCTGCAGCCGGGTGATGAAGACATTAATTTCAATCTTCAGTTTGCACGCAGCAAGACCATTGATAAGATAACACCGCAAAGTGAGATGTTCTTCGTCACATGGTATCATTCTTTGGTGAATTTCACCAGTGTTGATAACTGGGCACGTATCTCTATCGGCTCGATAGTCTGTGTCCTGATGCTGGTGTTGCTATACTTGTTTGCTCCAAGTGTCATGTTACGCAAGTTGGGCTTCTTCGGAGCAATCTTCCTCTTTGTGGTTTTTCTGTTGAGTAATTTCTTTGCCTTTCAGCAGAAGCAGATGCTGGAGAATCATAAAGGGGCTATCATCATCAGTCCCTCTGTGAATGTTAAGAAGACACCGACCGTAAGCGGCAATGATGCGTTTGTCATCCATGAAGGCACACGAGTAGATATCACCGACACCTCCATTAAAGACTGGTATTCAGTGCGTCTTGCCGATGGCCGCGAAGGTTGGATTTTAGTGAGTCAGGTGGAGAAAATTTAATAATAAGTAGAAGATAAGCGTTTTGGATATAAATAGAATAATTGAACTTGACCGTGCCGTTCTTTCGTTTTTTAATGACGGTCACACAATGTTTCTTGATGGTGTAGCATTTGTCTTCACGTCGGGTCTGACATGGATACCGCTCTACCTTGCATTGTTCTATCTTGTCGTAAAGAATAATGAGACGATGGCTCAGATTGGATTAGTCGTCGGATGCGCAGTGTTGTGTATCTTCTTTGCTGACGGTATCTCTGAGTATATTGTCAAGCCGTGGGCAGAACGGCCGCGACCCAGTAATGATCCGATTTTCAAGTATACCGTTAATATAGTGAATAATGTACGGGGAATGGACTTCAGCTTCTTCTCTGCCCATGCATCCAATACGATGTCAATTGCCGTGTTCTTCAGCTTGTTGGTACGGAGCAGGCTTATGACATTCTTCATGATTGCCTGGTCATTATTAAACTGTTGGACGAGGATGTATCTTGGCCTTCATTATCCTGGTGATATCATGGTGGGGCTTATCTGGGGAACAACAGTAGGCTCTTTAGTCTATCTGTTGTACTATCATCTGTATCTGAAAATTGGCGCAAAACTTAATTATGTCTCTACACAATATACATCAACAGGTTATGCTTTATCAGATGTTGACATGGTCATCACGGTCTTGATGTTAACTTGTTGTGTGGCAGTAATGTGTGGATTGACAGTTATTCAATAGCATGGATACAAAACAAATACGTATAAGCGAATATAATTATCAGCTTCCAGATGAGCGTATTGCGAAATTCCCGATAGCAGAACGTGATCATTCCAAGTTGCTTGTCTATGAGCATGGGCAGATCAGCGATGATGTTTTCTATCATCTTCCAAAATATCTTCCAAAGAATTCCCTGATGGTATTTAATAATACCAAGGTCATACAGGCTCGTCTGCATTTCCGTAAGGAGACAGGGGCATTGATAGAGATTTTCCTTCTCGAACCGATTGTTCCCGCTGATTATGAGCAGATGTTCCAGACGGTCGGTTCTTGTTCGTGGTCTTGTCTCGTGGGAAACCTGAAGAAATGGAAAGAAGGAGAGTTAACAAGGCAGATTGAAGTTAATGGACAATCGTTTACACTTCGTGCTTCCCGTCGCGGGGAGCATGGTACCGGGCATCAGATTGATTTCGAATGGAATGCTCAGACTGTATCTTTTTCCGAGATACTCGAAGCCGTTGGCGAATTGCCGATACCACCATATCTGAACAGAAAGACGCAAGAGAGTGATAAGACGACTTATCAGACGGTCTATTCTAAGATTAAGGGAAGTGTTGCTGCGCCCACAGCAGGCCTCCATTTCACAGAGAAAGTGCTGCATGAGATTGATGCATGCGGGATTGACCGCGAGGAATTGACTTTGCACGTGGGTGCTGGTACCTTTAAGCCGGTGAAGAGTGAGTGTATCGAAGGACATGAAATGCATAGCGAATATATTAGTGTCCGACGCCAGACTTTGGAAAAACTCTTGCAGCATGATGCCTCTGCGATTGCTGTCGGCACCACAAGCGTCCGTACTTTGGAGAGTCTATACTACATAGGATTGAAGTTGGAGAGTTCTCCTGACTTGTCAGAAGACGAGTTACACGTTAGCCAATGGGAACCATACGAACAGAAAGGAGCTTCTATCCCGGCAACTCAGGCTATCCGGAACATCGTGGAGTATCTTGACAGACATCAGAGATCAGTCCTTAATACGAGCACGCAGATTATCATTGCTCCGGGATATGAGTATAAAATAGTGAAGGTGCTCATTACGAATTTCCATCAGCCGCAGAGTACATTGCTTCTATTGGTCAGTGCATTCCTGAAAGGAGATTGGCGAAGAGTGTATGATTATGCTTTGTCAAATGATTTCCGGTTCCTTAGTTATGGTGATAGCTCTCTGCTAATACCCTGAATGAAGGAATCCATAATGAGTAATGAAAAATGAAAAAAGGAGATAAGGTAAGATTTTTAAGTGAGATAGGGGGCGGAATCGTCTCTGGGTTTCAAGGAAAGAATATAGTCCTTGTAGAGGATGAAGACGGGTTTGAAATACCGATGGCGATTAATGATGTCGTCGTGATTGGTGAGGAAGACTATAGCACGGCACATGTCGTTTCGGCAAAGGCTTCTTCGGAACGTAAGGATGTTTCTGACGGAAAGTCTATTAAGGCAAAGATACACGAAGGACAAGAGTTAATTGAAGAATCCCAGGATGATGACGATGAGATAGACTATTCGAAGGTTACCTTTAGAAAACCAGTTGAGGAACGGAAGGGAGGCAACCAGCTATCAGCCTATCTTGCCTTTGTTCCCATTGATATTAAAGAGGTGACGCAGACACGCTTTGAGTGCTTTTTCGTGAATGACAGCAACTACTTTATGAGCTATTCATATCTGATGGCTGAAGGTAACAGCTGGACTTTGCGTTCTCATGGAGAGGTGGAGCCCAACACCAAAGAGTTTATTGAGGAGTTTGGCCGCGAAGACTTGAATGAACTCGGACACATTGCAATCCAGATGATTGCCTACAAGAAGGATAAGCCTTTTATCCTGAAGCCAGCTGTCAATGTTGAGTTCCGTGTCGATGCCGTGAAATTCTACAAGCTCCATACATTTGAGGAGAATGATTTCTTTGAGCAACCGGCTCTTTTGTACACGATTATTGAAAACGATAAAGTTCCCCGTCCATTGGTGATTGATGCAAAGCAGTTGAAGGCAGAGATGTATACTAACGGAAAAGATGATGCTGATAACAAACAGAAGAAGACTGTCGCCAAGCCTATTTTGAAAAGGGTAGGGGACGACGATGTCGTTGTCGTTGACTTGCATGCAGATTCTTTGTTAGACACTACCGCTGGCATGTCGCCTGTTGATATCCTGAATTATCAGATGGAAAAGTTCCGTAAGACCCTGGCAGATTATGCAGGGAAGAAAGGTCAGCGGATAGTCTTCATCCATGGTAAAGGCGAAGGAGTATTGCGACGCACCTTGATTAATGACTTGAATTATCGCTTTAAACAATATAGTTATCAGGATGCTTCGTTTCGTGAATACGGATATGGCGCAACACAAGTGACAATCAAATAAGAAAGGAGATAAAAGAATGAAATTCGGATTCATTAAAATTGCTGCGGCTGTTCCGACAGTCAAAGTAGGAGATTGTGAGTTCAACTTACAGCAAATAGAGAGCATTATTGCGCAAGCTGAGGGAAAAGGAGTGGAAATCATTGTTTTCCCTGAACTCTCTTTAACGGGTTATTCCTGTCAGGATCTGTTTCGTCAGCACCTTTTGCTGGATGCAGCAGAAGAAAGTGTGATGATGCTTCTTGATTTCACACGCCAGTTGGATATCATCTCCATAATCGGTATGCCGGTAATCGTTGGAGATTTGCTGTTGAACTGTGCGGTTGTCATCCAGAAAGGTCAGATATTGGGTATAGTACCGAAAACTGTCATCCCGAATTATGGCGAGTTCTATGAGAAACGATGGTTTGGCTCTGCCAAAGACATCAAACCGACAGAAATCCGGTTAGCAGGCAACACCGTTATGGTAAGCCCCGAGCCATGTTTGTTCCGTACATGTGACGACGTTCTGTTTGGTATAGAGATATGTGAAGACTTATGGGCTCCTGTTCCGCCAAGCAACCAGTTGTCTTTGTTGGGTGCCGATTTGATATTTAATCTTTCTGCCAGCAACGATCTGATTGGCAAGCATGATTATTTGAAGTCGTTGATTTCACAACAGAGTGCACGGACGATTACCGGATACGTCTATAGCGGCTGCGGCTTCGGTGAAAGTACGCAGGATGTAGTCTATGGCGGAAATGCACTTATTTACGAGAACGGTAAGCTTTTGTCAGAAGGCGAGCGCTTCTCTATGAAGCCTCAGATGAGCATCATGCAAGTTGATGTGGAGCGTCTGCGTGCAGAGAAGCTGGCAAGACAAGAGTTTAAGGAAAGCACATCAACCGCCACTATCATCAACTGCCGTTCCTATAC
>Ga0247611_10008585_pt1 | contig 12545 bp, 27 predicted proteins | sample 177DNAGHGhighgp2_FD_192422 | JGI IMG/M metagenome (GOLD analysis project Ga0247611, IMG submission 192422) | Sheep rumen microbial communities from Palmerston North, Manawatu-Wanganui, New Zealand - 1770 DNA GHGhigh gp2 | ecosystem: Host-associated > Mammals > Digestive system > Stomach > Rumen... | reverse complement strand
GTTGAAACCTCGTCATCCTCAATGTAGTACTCTGTCCACTCAATGATGGTCTCAATGTTATCACTGCTCAACGCGGCAATGGGAAAATCTTCAAGCGTTTCTTCCTTAGAATACTTGCTTGCAAGGCATACGGTCTTCTCATCAAGGTTGACCGACTTGATAAAGTACTCATCACTGCCACCGCACAACAATGTGTCAATGTTATACTTCTTGTGAAGGTTAATGTAAGAAGAATCACCATACTCCTCTTGTGCCCTAACCTGCAACTCACCAAGTTTTTTGTCCTGTTTCTTTGTCATATTCTCTCTTTTTTAGTTGTTATCGTTTTCTGTGTGCAAAGGTATAATGATTTTTTTTAAATACCAAAAATATAATGTTAAATTTTTCTAATCTTGAATTTTCCTTTTTCATCAAACCCAAACTCTATTGAAGGTAATGTTTCAAAAAACCTTACAATAGAATAAAAAATCCCTTGTACCAATAGGCAACCAATAGCAACGAATAAAATTATGCCAAGAACCGCTGAAAATATCTGGCCAGTAGCAATCACAATACATGTTAAAATGAATAATACTATCATAGTAGTAAAATTCACACTATTACGTTTTTTAATAAACGTATATATGTCATGAATCAGTACTGCGAAGAAAAAACATACATTGATAATAACACAAGTATAATACCCATTTAAACTTGAAAAATATGTTTCAAAGACTTCCATACGTTATTTTAATTTAAGAAGAAAACATTTGTACATATTGTGCTTACAATCTTATATTTGTAATTACATCCACAAGTAATGTAATTTGAATAATCATATTGTTAAAGTTTTAGTTTTTGGCTTAATGTTTCGTACATTTTAGTCGCAATAGGTGCAAGCAAATCTGCACTATATTTAACCTCTGTGAGGTAGCCAATCATTTCAAGACAAAGTTTCTCTGACTCAATCTCGGTTACTTCAATGAAAACACCGCCACGCAAAATAATCTTATCTGGATTAACCCCAACACTAATCACATCGTGCAAAACTTTAATGGACTCTTTGCTTGCGTCTGTCAGCGTATAGTCAATGCCCCACTTTTTAAGTTTTTCGTTGAAGAAATTAACCAACTCTTCGTCAGAAGAAACGTAGTGGACAATCTGAAGCCCTCGTGGAAACACTTCACTTCTGAAAACCTGTAATAAAATCTTCTTAATCATATCTGTTTTTGTTGTTAAGTTTCATGGTGCAAAGATAAGTAAAATCCCCAAACTGACCAAACAATTTGGGGACTTTAACATTTATTTAACACACATTTTTGTTAAGCAGGTACATACAGGATTGTTATAATAAACAAACCAGAGCGGCTTTCCCTACTTTGTGTTCGTTCAATAACTTTAGTAGTGGTTGTATTAGTGGTGTATTTCACAACTTGCTTACATTTGTCAGACCTAATGAAGTCATTGACCTGTTTCTCAATATACTTTTCATCAACTCCATTGACACCTGTATGAAAACTGAATACTTTAACTTTCATATCTGTTATTTTTTTTAGTTTTGTTCAATCGGTTTCACGCACATATCTTGGTCATTAGTTCTACGCGTCCATGAGCCAAGTCCAATGGTATAACCATTCTTGTGCAACTCGTCAAGTTGGTCTTGTACGTTCACATAAATTGTGGAATTGGGTGTACCCCTTTGGATGGTGCTTATACCTGTGTTATTTCTCGCGTTGAAAAAATCAAGACAATGCTTATCTGTGTTATGTACAACACCAACGCATTTTCTTAATAAATTACAATAGGCATTCTTGAAATCCTCAATGGCTTTCTCTTGGTCTTTGTCAATGGCAATACTTGTTTGTGCGGACTTGATAGCGCATTCAAGCACATAGTCAATTTCATCAATCGGAATTTGACAATCGCGCTCTACACATTCCTCACCCACAAATGTGCATTCCATTGAAAAGGTGTCATCGTCATTAAGCACAAAGCAGTTAATGAAACTCGGTTCACCACAAACATAGTCCTTGTCTTCGCCAGTTTTATCAACAGTCGCGTGAAAGAAGAAACTTCCATCAGAATACAACCTGCCTCCGTGATTGCGAAGCATATACTTGATTTTGTTAAGTTTTTGCTCGTATTGCTCAACTTCAATTTGCTCAAGGAAAGTCATTAACTGGCACGGCTGAAAATCAGTTCTATAACATTCGTCCTTGTCACCATCCTCACCACCTGTAATTGTATGATACACAAGTTCACCCTCATCTGTTTCCAAATTCAAAACCCTGTGCTCAATTCCAACAAGAAAATCAATGAAGATTGTGTCAGTCTGTCCCCAACCACCATTTGCACGTTTAAGCACAAATGCTTGAGGCTTATTTTTAAACATGTACATATCTCCTACTGGGATGAGTTTCTTTATTGCGTCTTCAATGGACTTACGCAAATTTTCCTCCTGCATAGTCCAATTCTCGTACTTTGTCATAAACGGATTGCGTTCTTCCATAACTTCATTATTGTTAGTTGTTAGTAATTCCACACTTACGGCATTCGGTCAACCTTTGCCAAAAACCACTCATTTGTCTCTTTCTTGGTAGTGTCTGCTTGGGTAGTTGTAGTTACCTTTGCCATTTGCTCCTGCTTGGGCTTAATATCGTTATTCACAATCTCTTTGCCCTCCTCCTTGCTTGGAATGAAAATGCACAGAATGATAATCGGAAGGGTGATATGCAGAAACCGACTTGCGATTTTGCGCAACCTCAAATTTGCGCGATAGTCCTCAAAACTATTCATTAAGTGCTTAAGTTCATCCCTATCTTGGTCTGACAAGGTTTCACCATACTTGCCAAACTTATAGGAAACGCGGTAGCAAGAAACGCTCTTAGTCACCCAAACAAGAAGGGCGATGATAAAAATAAACCAACAGTACCACTGAATCCACTCGTGGTCATTAAATGTTGAAACTAAGTAATTCCAAAATAACATAGTAATCTCTCTTTTAAGTTAAACCTTGTTTGTTAATTATTTTTGTGCAAAGGTAAACAAAATATCTGAATTGACCAAACATTTGCTTACCTTTAACATATCTTTAACAATTTGTATCAGTTATCACAATGGATGACACTTCTCGCGTTATCAACCACATCATAGATATAGTTGATAAGTTCGCGAACTTCCTCGTCCGAAAGACCAATCTCGTAATCGCTATTCCATCGTCCAACCTCTTCAGCGGTTTCATTGTCATCTGTCATTGACTTAAGAGCAACCCAAACCAAACTTTTACTTGCTTCAAGTTTGCTTTTCTTTTGACACTCTTTTTTGTATGCGTCAATCTGTTCAAGTGATGGGTAACGGCAATCGTCCAGATAACCCTCTGTGTATTTTCCGTTTGCCAACCTGCCCTTATAACACTTTCCACCAATAATGTAAGAGAATAAAATTACGCGTTTCTTTTCAGTGTCATAAATGAAATCACCTGTCTTGAAAAGCACCTTTTGCCAATCTTTCCAAGTCTTATGGGTTTCACTGGGCCATAACACACATGAACCCTTGCTTGACATACCAATTTCGCCATAATGACCATTAAGGCTATAAGTCTCGCAACCCTCAATGTGAATTGAGTAATATGGAAATTCCTCTATATCAAGATATGCCCTGTTGTGGTATCGCTCAAGCGTAACCACACCATCAACGTCACTCCAAAGCGGTGTGCCCTCTGGCGCAAAAAGCAAAGCGTTCTCTAAAATGTTAAAATCCTCTTTCATATCAGTTAAACTTTTTTATTTTGTTTCTTAATTACACTGCAAAGATATATAATTAAAGTGATATAACCAAATTTTTATCCCACTTTAACATTTATTTAACCTTTATTTGGCCTATTTAGGAAGATTATGGTCATACCTCATCCACCTTCTCCATTTGCCAAAGTGCGCTCCCTTAGACTTAACAACGTCTCGCAGGTGCTTGATGTCTTTTAGTTTTGCCCATTCAGCATTCTTTGTCGCGTCAATCAACGTCATGTCTGTAATTGAAGCCACCCAATAGTCTCCACGAAAACGCGTTTCGTATTTGACTTTATAGCACCCACTTCCAATTTGTTCAAATTCAAATTGTGATAAATCGTTTGCTTTCATAGCGGCATTTATTTAGGGTTCTTCAATTTCTGGCGCAGTATTCAGTGGAACATCATCTTGCATGTCCTTACTGCTGATATTAAGTTTTTTTCGACTATAATCAGCGTAAACTTGGATGATATATTTTCCACCATCTTCAAGTCTGATTTCCTCTTTCTTGATATACGTGTCATTTGGACGAACATCCGCAATTTCAATGATTCTTTCTTTGTGGTCTTGCTCAATCCTGCTCGCGTCAGTAGCGAATGCTTGTAGGGCATTAGAAGGCGTATTCCAATAACTCTCACAGGTAATTGTTCCAGATGGTGTAATCACACACTCAACATATTGGACAATCCTACTATGTACCCAATCATGGTCATAGACTTCTCCCGACCAGTTGTTGTAAATTGTAAATTCTGGATTGTTAAACCTGTATTCCTCACGAGCATTGTATTGTGCATATTTCAATGCGTCAACAATATTGTTAGCGCAATGCCATTCTGTGTGGTCTATGCCATCCTTCGTGTAGTGGGTAAGCAGGGTGAAATGACCCGCGCACTTGTCCACAAACTCGCTCTGAATGTCATTGACAAGATTGTTAATAAAATCTTCGCCATAATTGTCAAAGACGAATTTAGCCATTTGTTTCTTGATGTCAACACTGCCTTTGCCTTTGTACCAATCAAAATCAGCATGGTTGTAAATGATTGCCTCAAGAAGCGCAAGAAGCGAGTTATCAATGTACCTCTTGCCCTGTTCTTTGTCTTCAAAAATACCTGCCATATTTGTCTCTTTTTTAGTTGTTTTTAAATTAAAATCTTATCATTTTTTGAATTAGCAACCTCAACAAGATTGCCCATTGTAACACACTTCTCACCAAGCAGCCTTTGATTGCTTGAATACTTGTAGATATAGACCTTAGTAGTCCAGGGGTCTAACTTGTTCGTCAGAAACTCAATAACTTCAGCCCAAGTCTTAATGCCATTGAAATACTCGGTTCTGTCATTTGTTTTACCTGTTGAATGCTTGCTAATTGCGTATTCCATAATTGTCTCTTTTTAATTTCTGTGCAAAGATAAGGCAAATATCTGACACTGCCAAATATTTTCCCAACTTTAACATATTTTTAACATTCTGTGTTATATCACCTAAATCCAACATTTTTACCAAATCTTCTGACAATTTATCCATTTTGCTTTACTTGTCCAACTCTTCAATGCCCATTTCAATTTCACTAAACCTAACCTTTATGGGAAGGTGTTTGCACTGATAGGCATACAAAAGCCTTCCGTTTGCCCTTTCCCTCAGCGAGTTCATAAACCATTCCTTTAAAGGAAGATTGTACTCTACAAGCATGTCGCGGCAGGTATTGTCAAGAGTGGCTTCAATCAAACCAGTGTGCCAATCAGTGACTTTCTTGAACACAAACTGACCATTGCCCTCAACCCTGTAAGTTAGGGTAATCTTGTGCCACTTGCCTTCCTGCACATAATGAAATTCCGATTTATCGGTGTAGTCGGTCTTTACCCAAAACTTCTTAATAAAGATGGGTAAAAGCAAGATTATAGAACCCAATAAAAAAAGTAATATAGCCATATCTAAATGTTTTAATTGTTATCGTTTCTGTGTGCAAAGATAAGTCAATTTTCCGAAACCACAAAATTTATGCAAACCTTTAACATATCTTTAACACTACACATCATCGGTTTCCATCTCAATTTCGGTCACCTCAATGTTCTTTAAGGGCACAGTTTTCCACACGCTACCAACATGTATTCTCCTGTTAATTCGCTTCCTAAGCGAGTCAATAAACCATTGCTTAGTGGTCAAGATGGTCAAGCCATACTCCATGAGCATTTGGCGTAATGTGTTCTCAATGGTAGCCTTGATTAGACCCTTTACAAATATCATATTGTACTTCTTGAAAACAAACTGGGGCCCAATTACCACAGAATAGGTAAGGTAAATTCGTATATCACACTTTTCCTCAACGTAGGAGTCATTTTCGTTAGTTTTTGGGGCAGTGAAATAGACCATCTCTGTATTTTCTGTGTATTCTTTTGCCTTGAACCAATGGAATAAACAGAAAACAAATAAAGCGAAAAATAGGAGAAATCCTACACCAATTACAATTAACGCGATTTTCATAATGTTATCTTAATCGTTAAACAATTCGTTGTAAATTGCTTCTATCTCGTTAATGCTCAGTGTTGAAACAAGTAAGCCATCACAGAACCCATCATTGGTTGTGTAGTCAGCAAAAACACAAAGAATACCACCTGTGCCATAGACATATCCACTAAGACCTGTTACGCGAACCTGCTTGTTCTCCTTGTCGGCAATATAGACACCGCTGTCCTCACCAAACAAGACCATGCAGCCATCTGAGGTGAATACCTTGTCCTCAATCTTCCTAAGTAGTTCAATCTTGCTCATTTTCAGTGCCACTCATGAATTTGTCCATAGTAAGTTTAATTGGATGCAGAAGAATCAGATTGTCTTCTGCTTCCGCGCCATCCCAACCTGTCATACAACTTATCTCAAGTCTGAAATCAGACATACCCTTAATTTTTGCGATAAGGACAATCTTCTTTCTGTTGTCAGAATAATGTGTAATAGACACGTCTGTCCTCCGTGTTTCGGAATTGTACTGAAAGAACACACACGAAGGATTTGTATTATAAATGTTCAGAACACGCGAAATGAACTCATCTCGCTTGCTTGCGCTATTAAGAATGAAAGCGGCTTCCTCGTCCACACCATTATGTGTTGCCTTTAATACAACAACCTCGGTTAAGTTATAATTCTTTTCCATATATTACCTTATTTTTCTGTTTGTAAATCTTGTAAAATTCTACTTATTTTGCACCTCATAATGCGTTGGTCAATTTTCTCTGGGAAAATAAGCGAAAGCATGTCATCCAAATCCTCACCCATTTCCACCGCGTTAATCAACGCTTCTGGATAACCCATGAACCGCGTATAGTCATATACCATTGAACCATCACAAAGGAAAACGAAATTAACCCTTACACACTTAATCTTTCTTTGATTAACGAAACGATAGGTGAAACGCATATCGTATTCTCTCTTTGTGCGTTCACGCAATAATTCTATGTCGATTACATGTGCCATGTCAAAAAATTATTTTTAATTTTCTCGGTACAAAGATAAGTAAAAAATCTGAATTGACCAAATATTTTCCCCACTTTAACACATCTTTAACATTCTATGTTATACAACCCTAATTCCACCATTCTGAAAAAAGAGAAAGATGATGTATATAATTGCCCAAAGGATGAAGATAACACCCATCGTAATCAGCCATTTTGTTGCCTTACGGAAAAGATGGTCAAACAAAATCTCAAGTTCCTTTTTACCCCATACATTGCAAAAGACACCACCTAACCACAAGATAGTAGCCGCGAGAAAGAAACCAATTCCAAGCAGAAAGATGCCATAACTCAAACCATCAGCAATAGCATTGCCGAATAATGAGGGTAGTGTAATATCATTTAATAAAATCATATTATTGATGCCTTACTTCTTTTTAGTGTCAATACCTAACTCACTATCGGTACAGAAAGCCATGAAACCACTGCTATCATCGTAGTACCTGTTATAGGTCTTGTTAACCTCATAACGTCTGTAAACATCACCAGGCACACTTCGGTTTGCATAGAAGTGCCAGCTGCCATCTCCGTTCTGTACCTTGTAACTGATATGGTATTTTGACTCACTTCCAAAAAACAGAAATGCCGGCCCCACATCTTCCCATTTGTCAGTAATCAACATGGGATAAACTTCATCGTCATGGTTTGGAATATCACATGCCGTAAACCAAATGCTAATGGCTAATACGCATAAACCATAAAGTAACACTAAAACCTTTTTCATGTTTGTTACCTTTTTTAGTTAAACTTCAACGTCCATTACGCGCCAACGATTGCCTGTGTTCTCTTGCACCTGCTTGCGAACATCCTCGGCTTGTTCCTCATTGTCAAAGACAAATGCTTCATGCTTAAACTCGGAAGTCTCAATGAACGGATTGACCGAAGAAACATACTCCTCAAAGTCTTTGTTATAAACAATGTGTCCAATCATATCTCAAATGTTTAGTTGTTATCGTTTCTGTGTGCAAAGATAAGTCAATTTTTTGAATTAACCAAACTTTTCAACAGGTTTAACATTTATTTAACTAAAGTTGTATCAATATCATCAACCAACGTATTCATTTTAGTGTAAGTCTGACCCACAACGTAATAGTCATAAACACTCTTGCTAACATTCAAAGTGTTAGACTCGTAATCGTCAGTACCAATCTCGTTAATCCTGTATGATATATAATATTTGGTCTCTGTGATAGGAACTACACATTTACCAGCGGATATAAGTTGAGTCTCCATCTTTGAATATTTGTCGGTAATAACATATTCCCACCCCTTGCAACCTCGCTCAATCTTTTTCATGCAATAGGCGATTTCGTCTTTCTCTTTCTTGTGTTCCCAATAAAAGTAATTACCCAAAGCAAAAAAGATAAAAACCAAAAGAGAAGCAAAAAATCCCAAAAAACCATTTAATAGGTAATCCATGAATCCATCTGGAGTGAATTCGTTGAACATCTTAATGTATGTTCCTACAAATGCGGCAACACACAAAACGATTGTAAGTATAATCAGAAAACTATCCATTCTTATTATAATAATAAGTTATTCTTAATCCGTATTTATCCCATACCACTTTCTTATCCCATATATCCAAATCCTTAAACCATTTGGAAAAATGTTTAAACCATCCGAAAACATACTTGAGACAAAACCTATATGATAGGTAACAAAAATCATAGAATAAAAATATAAACCCAAATCCCAAAACCGAAATCCAACTGAATGAAACAAAAACGAAACACTTTTTGAAGTCCATTCCACATTCGAGATGTTCAACAAACCTGTCCCAAAGCATTTCGATGACAATTAATAGAAATGCCCCAAAACAACCAAGCAGGTATAAACCAATGCCCAATAAAATATTAATGATAATATCCATATATAAACCCAATAAATTTTAAATGTCCTTCATAAGATACCAAAGTTCCAAAGCCTTTCCAATTTGCATGACTTCGCTTAATGTCAGATTTTCGTTTTTTACAAAATGGTAGTCAATGCTTACTTCATCTGGTCTGCGTTCCAAGAAAAGTACACCATTTTCAGTGTTTGAAACACCAACGATTGAATAACCGCTTTTTTCTCCCACGCGCAAGATTTCGTTCTTAAACTCGATTATGTCATTCCGGCCAGTTCCGATATTGTTGTTAACAAACGTGATAATCGCACTAATGTAATTCTTTTTGGCATTAAGTACCTCTTGCTCGTTTTTAATGAAATATCCCATATCTTTTATTTTTTATTTTTTAAACCTCTCACTGAAATCCTCAACAAGTTCTTCAACTGAATTGAATGCACACGCGACGTATGGATGACCATCCCTGTCTTCGTAATCGTTGAATGTCTCAAAAAGATAATCGTAAATCTCACTCATTGGAATCATCTGCTCCTCATCTTCCTCTACCACATCACAAGGCTTGTTGTCAACCGCATACTTACCTTCCTTAGTGGCTTGCTCAACGCGCTTCTTGCACTTTACAAACTCGGCAAGGTTTCTAAATACAGGTCGCGCCAATCCTCTCTCACACAAGTTCCACATATCCAAGTTACGCTCATAGAACCAACGGAAAATCTCGTTTTTGTGGTATACTTCATCGTCAAACTCATTGTTTGCAGGTACATCATAATCAACCTCCTTGCTAAGGCTGAACATCTCCGCGTATTCCTCTTTTTCCTCGTCAGTCATTGAGCCAATCGGTCTGAAGTAAGGCATGGCAGAAATAATCTCACCATTAGCCAAAGGCTCTAAAATATCAGCATAGTAATAACCCTCACTACCACCCACTTCACCTACTTCATCCCAGACATGACCTCGGTTATCGTAGTCATACCATACACGTACAACAGGCTTGAAACCTAATATTCGCCTATCCAGGATTTCATTGAATAACTCGGTACGCTCCTCATCACTTAACGTCCTGTAAGTACTGCCAAGCATACCTGCAACCTTATTTACTAACCTCTTTTTATCTGCCATAATCTTTCTTTTTATTATTTATACTGCAAAGGTATGTAAAATCCATGAACTACGCAAATAATTCATGGACTTTAACTTTTATTTAACATTTCTCTACATTAGCAATTTAAAGGGTCAATCAGTCCTCTTGCATTAATACAAGGAACTTTAACATCAAAATATGGTTTACTCATTCTCTTACCGACAATGCGTAAATAACCGCCATTACAATTAATAATGTGGTCACAGATTTCTTTGTTATCTTTTTCTTTAATTAAGTTGGCATACCTGCCAGTTTTAGTCCATACTCTGAATGATGTCCTAAAACTCTTAATCAGTTTGTTTTCCTTATTATATAAGCCAATCAAGACATTTGGCAATTTGCCCCAAATATTATAATCAAAAATGTCATACTTTGAAACAATAACAATAACATTGTTATATGAAATACCTACATAACAACCATTGCCCGCGTTATACAACTTGTGGATACGTGTTCCAATATCACATAACGCATCCTGTATCATCGTATAATACCTCCATCCACTTTGAAATTTAAATACTCCATATTGTTCAATGTCCAAAGTGGGGGTTTCTTCTGTTATGTTAAGGAAATCATTCCTGTATGCGTCACAAACCTTCATTCTTTTTTTCTTGTCTTATCCTTAAAGTTTAATCTTTTTATAATTCCCAGCTAACCACAACAGGTTTTGCAATTTGTGAACACTATTAACCTCAAGCGTGAAAAACTCAAAGCTTAACCAACCTGTTTTTAACCTTACAGGTTCAGACAAAAAATTATTTTCTTGTTCTTGAGCATGAAGGAAGTATTGCCTGTCTTTCCCGCGACTTCCTGTCAAATGAACTTCGTTTTTTTCATCAATATACCAACCATCACGAATGAAGCCGAATTTTTCCACAATGATATTGTCAGTAAGTCGGATAGGTTGCAAATCCTCTTCCTTGACTTCATATTTTCTTTTGTTTGCCTTAAGTACAATCAGTGGATTGGTTGAAACAACCTCACACTTTGCACCTTTGTGAGCAACAAAGTTGCCCTCTCTAAGTTCCCTAACGTCAATCATAATATTGTAAAACTTTAATTAATCAACACTCATAATCTTAATGCCCTTGCACATCGCCTTAATATCTTCCTCAAGGGCGAAAAGTCGCTTGTTGGCTTTGTCTTTTTCTTCAAAAATCTGTCTCATTGTTCACTCGGTTTGCTTAATTCTTGTTCTACCATTGATTTAGTAAGTGCCATTTGCTTGGCTCCTTCACTTTCCGCTTGGGCAAGCGCGATTCTCATCTTTTTCTCTTGCTCTACAATATCGGCTTCAGCATTCATTTTCAACTGAATAATATTTTTTAAGTTTTCATAGTGACGCTTTGCACGTTCCCCTGCTTCCCTCTTTTCTTCTTCAGTAGGGCCGCTGGTATCTTTGAGCAAAAAGACTTCAACCACCTGCACATCCTCAACGTCAAACCACTTGCCAATCAAATTATCACTTTGCAGTATGTGAGCAATCTTTTCAGCAAATACTTCACGCTTCTTAAACATGAAACTATTATTGTTGTGAAGATTAACCATACGAACCGCCAAATCAATCTTATCACCAAAAAAGTCGCGGAATGAACTCTTTCCAATCATATAGACAGGAAGATAAAGCAGTGGAATTGTCTTCAGATTGAACGCGCAACTTACAGAAACCTCAATGCCATTTGCAAACAAAGTGGTTTTGTAAGGATTGAACTTGATTGACAAGTCATCGAACTTGCGGATAAACACACCTGCCAAAATCCAAAGCAGAACACAAATTGCCAAAGCAATAAATAAACTGTAATCTTGCATAACTTATTATTTTTATTTATTATTTAACTTGTTTGATAATGCAAAGGTAAGTAAAAAATCTGACATGACCAAACTTTTGCTTACCTTTAACACTTTTTTAACTCTCTCCCTTATTGCTCGTGCTTTAACTGGTCAAGAACATACTCCACAACCGCAATCTTGCCCATTCTTCCACTACTTACATCGCCTTTATCAAAAGTAATCTCGCAATTCTTAACGTAAGGCTCTTTAGAGTCAATTTTCCCATCAATGTCAAAAACAATCTTCATGCTCTTATAATTTAAATTGTTCTACTTATCCTTGTCTGAATCAGAAATCACTACCTCTGGCCCAAACTTGTTGAAACGCTCAAGCCTGTCAAGTTCAGATTTCAATTCCTCTGGCGGTGTCTGCTCAAACCATTCTTCCAAACCCCGCACCAATTCAGACTTACCCCTTGGCATAACCTAATCCACCAACTCGATAAAAGTGTCCAT
>Ga0247611_10008584_pt1 | contig 12545 bp, 18 predicted proteins | sample 177DNAGHGhighgp2_FD_192422 | JGI IMG/M metagenome (GOLD analysis project Ga0247611, IMG submission 192422) | Sheep rumen microbial communities from Palmerston North, Manawatu-Wanganui, New Zealand - 1770 DNA GHGhigh gp2 | ecosystem: Host-associated > Mammals > Digestive system > Stomach > Rumen... | reverse complement strand
AATTATGTCAGACAATTCACACAATTTGGCCAATTTCCCACACAATTTGGTGAATTGTGTCTGATTTTTGCACAATTCAGTAAAATATCAGACAATATTATACACATGTGCAACACATGAGTTGTGCATACAATTAAAACAATTGCAGCTAATCTTGCATCCATTCATGAAGGATATCCGTCATTTTGGTAACGTATTTAAGCCTTTTGTAGGCCACAATATATTGATGAAATTGTATATCTGGTGTATTTTGGCTGTCTTGGATTAAGATCTGATAAAAGAATAGCTGCTGATGAAGGGAGCTATCAGCAGCTTTTGAGGGTTGGCTACATCAAGTAGCGAAAAATAATTACGACTGCAAGTAAATTATAACATATATTTGTAAATTGTCAGATATTTTGATATATTTTAATTGAAATATAGCAAAGACATCTTAATCTTAACCAGAGCCCCAGAAGGGTTTGATGTGGTTGGTTACCTCTACTTTGCTATTTGTTGCTGGAGGTGTTTACATCTCCAGCTTTTTTATTATAAGGAGGTTAATATATGGGAAGAAAAACATTAACAGCTGCAGAAGTTGCAGCAAAGGATCTAAATCTTAATAAGAATCAGTTAGAAGCTCTTAAAGCTTATGAAGCATCTGGTAAGGATATTTCTAATCTTCTAAAAAATAAAACAGTTTACCAGATAGGCAATAATTTAGGAGATAATGAATTAATCAGGCTTTATTTTAAGGAGGTATAATATGCAGATTAATCTATATGCGTACTCTAAACGCAATAAATCTACAGCTTTAATATCTTCAGTACCTTCAAAAGTATTAGATGCACAAATTAAAGATAAATGTACAGTTGAAAATCCTATATTAATATTAGATTTTGAACCAGTAGCTTATAACTATGTATATATCCCTTCTTGGAATAGATATTATTTTATTTCAGGATGGCAATATATTGTAGGTGTTTGGGAAATTAGCTTAACAGAAGATTATCTGGCCAGCTTTAGATCAGAAATATTAGCAACTTCTGCGATTATTGCATATGCTCATGGAGCAGCTGCAAATATAATTGATAAAAGAATACCAGTTAATGCAACAATGACAGCTTCAGCAATTAATACAGCTTCATTAAGTGGTGTTAACTGGCTTACTGGAGGACTGGGATCTCCTATTTTATCAATTACTGGTAAAGGTTCTTCAGGTGTATATTATATAACCTATACAGATACATTAGAGTTATTAGATGGTGTCGATTCTTGGTTTAATGATAATGTACCAGACTTTTTTACAGCTATTAAGCAATTATTCTATGGTGGAAGTGCTGCTAACTGTATAAAAGATTCGTTAACGCTTTGCTGGATTCCTACAGCATTTATTAAAACTGAAGATATATACTTAGGCAATTATCCAGCAAGAAAATCAAACAACACACCAATTCAGGGTAAGCTTGTAGTACCTATTGAATCTCATAGCTGTAATATTTCTATTCCTTGGAGATATTCAGACTGGAGAAGATCAGAGCCTTATACGCAAATCAGATTATTTTTACCACTAGTTGGTAATGTATCAATATCTGCTGAAGCAGCTAAAAATGATGGAAGCTTAGATGTTACATATGCTTTTAATAATACTTCTGGAGATGTTAACGTGAAAGTTGTAGGCCATAGTTCAGGCGTTATTTTAAATACATCTACAGCTTCAGGAGCTGCTGCTTTACACATTGGAGCATCAAATACTAATGTCGGAAAAGTTACAGCTTCAGTAGGTGGAGGAATTGCTGCAGTAGCAGCAGGAGCTGCTACAATTATGACTGGAGGTGCAGCAGCTCCTGCAATACTTGGTATAGCTGGAGGACTTTCTGCAGCAGCAGCTGGTACAATATCGGGATTAGGTGGATATACAGACGGATCTGGAGGACTTGGAGGAAGTTCTGCTATCGCACTTGGTACTGAAGTTAAATGTCAGGTATTAACAAGAGAATTAACAGATCAGCAGCTTAATCTATCTCTTAAAATGGGAAAACCATTATTTAAAAATACTGCAATTGGAAATTATACTGGTTATGTTCAGACTGAAGGCTTTCAATTTGCAAGCTCTAGAGCTTCTTCAGCAGAAAAAGATGCTATTAATAGATTGTTAGATTCTGGAATATATGTGGAGTAAAGATTATGTGGAATTATGTAATTACAAGTCATGCTCAAAATCACTATACTTTTCAATCTAATGCAAGGGAAGTATATGAAATACTTCGGCAAGATTTAGGATATACAAATGAAGCTGCAATAGGTGTAATTGCTAATATGGAGCATGAAAGTTATATAAATCCTGGCCAGCAAGAAATAGGTTACGGAGGATCTGTTAAAAGAGGTTATGGTCTTGTACAATGGACACCAGCAGATACAAAAATTCTAGCTTATGCTCAGTCAGTGGGAGGTAACTGGTATGATGGTGATCTTCAAATGGATTATTTTGCTATCAATGTACCGGCAAGCTGGAAAAGCTCTTATTATATTTCTTATGAAGATTTTAAGCTGCTTACAGATCCTCATGAAGCAACTAAAGCATTTTTTGAAGCTTTTGAACGTGGTACTTGGCATGATTCGTTATACGATTATTGCGATTATTGGTATGATGTACTTATTGGAGGTGAAGATCCACCGATTCCACCAACGCCACCAACGCCACCTCCTCCAGCAGAAGATGAAACTATTGCTATGTATATAGCAAGCAATTTAACAAATTTAATTTAAAGCAGCTTAGGCTGCTTTATTTTATATTCATTGAATTTTCAGAATATTTTGATATATTAAATTTAGGAGGTAATCAATCATGAAATTTTCGGAAAAAATGTTACTTATCAAATCAGGTGCTACACTAGCTGATGTTAAAAAGCTGGAGGAAGAAGAAGCTTTAGAGATTGAAGAAGCAAAAAACCATCAAGAACATGAAGAAGAATCTCAAGAAGTTGAAGAAGAATCTTCAGAAGATGCTAAAGATCTTCTTACAGCTCTAGAAGCTGCTACTTTAGCACTAGAACAGTCAAAAGCTACTATAGAGCAGCAGAAAAAGGACTATGAAAAGCTTAATGATGAATTTTTAAAGCTTACTAATAGTCAGACTGTAAACGATAACGTAACAAAAACTGGTGCAGATGTTTTTGCAGAACTATTCACTAATCAAACAAAGGAGGATTAATTATGGCAGTTAATTCAATGACTTTTCAGCAGTCAGCAACACTTCTAAATGATGTGTTAGAACAGATTACTGGAAAAAAGAGCTTAGCAGCTGTTGATGAATCAGAGTTTGTCAGTGTTGCTACAACACTTCTTCAGACTGGTTACGATCAGCTGAACACAGCAGTTCAGGAAGTAATAGGTAGATCTATCTGGGTATCAAGAGCATATGATCCTATTTATCCATCAATTATGATGGATGAGGAAAAGTGGGGCGGTATTACAAGAAAAGTAACTACCCTTGATGGTGAATTTATTAATGATCAGGGATATCCGCTTACAGATGGAACTTCTATTGATCCATTCCTTATTCAGAAAAGAAAGAACGTACAGTTTAATTTCTATGGTGGAAACACTAAAGAAATGCTTGTTACTACTCCAGAAGAACAGCTTAATACAGCTTTCCATAGTTCTGGAGAATTCGGTTCATTTATGGCTGCTCAGGCTGTACAGCTTCAGAATCAGCTTAAGCAGAAGATTGAAGCAGAATCTAGAATTGTTGTTAACAACATGATAGGAGCAGCTATTAATGCAGGTGGAGATCGTGTAATGCACGTTCTTACAGAGTATAAAGCAGCAACTGGTAACACTACTATTACAGCTGCTAACTACTTATCTGAAGCTGAATTTGTACCTTTTGCTAAGTGGATGTATGGAGCTCTTACAACTAAGAAGCGATTCTTAGCAGAAAGATCTACTAAATTCCATGCACAGATTAATACTTATGCTGGAGTTACACTTACTAAGCCTATTCTTAGACACACTACAGAGCAGTTCTTAAGAATCTTTATGCTTTCTCAGTTTATGGATCAGATTAACAGCTCTGCTTTATCTGGTATCTATAATAAAGATCTTCTTTCTATTGGAAGATATGAAAGTGTTAACTTCTGGCAGAATATTGATGCTCCTTCATCTGTATCTGTTACAGCTAATGAGCTTCAGGCAGATGGAACTTGCGCAGCTGGTACTCCAGTAGTTTCTGATATTGTTTTAGGATGCTTATTTGATGTAGAAGCTTTAGGTATTACTGTAAAAGCTGAATCAGTAAGAAGCATCTATAACCCTAGAGGAAGATATTTTAACAACTGGTATAACTGGATTGTTCGCTGGTTCAACGATCAGACAGAAAACTTTATTGTTCTTTTGCTTGATTAATAGGAGGTTAACAAATGGCAGGAATACCAATAACTTCTAACAATTTAAATTTAATTAGAGGTACAAAAGTTCCTGATGATGTTTGTTACGATTCTATTACATATGAATACTGCTGGAATAGTTTATATGACAGATTGTGTTCTAGATTTGATTTTAAAGTACCAGATCACTGGGAGAAGGATTACTTTGAATTTAATCTATATGCAGATGGTTTTGTAGGCGTATTTGATACAAATAAGTATGCAAGAACACCTAATCAAAAATACGGAATTATTCCTTCGCAGGCTACTGTAACTGGTATTGGAGTACAGTACCAGCCAACGAAAATAATAACTGCTAATCCTTACTTTTATATGCCAGCTCCTGAAACGATATATCAAGGAGCTGGACTTATAAAATTAACGCATAACTACATGGGAGTTCTTCACATTGTAGATTTTTATGCTGAGAAGTTGGCAATATTATTTTCTACAGTAGATCAGTCCCTTATGAATAGCCGTTTTGCTTATATAGTAGGAGCTAATTCACCAGCAGCAGCTGCTACCCTTAAAGCTATTTTTGATCAAAGAAATAGTGGAAAACCTTTAATTGTATATGATTCTGATAAGCTTAATAAAAAATCTGATGCTGAAAAGAAAGTAGATGTCGCATCTATTGGTGCTAAGAATCCTTTTAACAGTATAGATTTAGAAGTGGGCAAGAATTATATTACAGATAAGTTATTGGCAGACTATAGAAGGTTACTAGCTGCTTTTGATGAAGAAATAGGTATTCCTAATAATCCTATTGATAAAGCGGAACGACTTGTAACTAATGAAGTGGAATCTAATTCAGCTGATACAGTAGCAAGATCTACTAAGATGCTTCAGAGATTACAGTTATCTATTAAAAAGACTATAGAAGTTTTTCCAGATCTTGAAGGAAAACTTTCTGTAGAATTTACTAAATATGATACTGGAGCAACTGGAGCTAAGGAAGCTGGAAAGGAGGTTAATTATGCTTAGTAAATTAACTATAGCAGGAATTAACAGCTTTACAGATGGTCATGTATTTGATGAATTAGAACTTCCTGAAGGGATTGATAAAGAAACTCTGATTAGTGAAATTATTCGTGAATGTAGCGAATTTTCTGTAATATATACAGAACCGATTTTTCTAATGCATATGATTGGTGCTTGGTCTAAAAAGTGGTTTCATAACTTCGAAAGATGGTGGAAAGCTTATAATTTTGAATATAACGCTTTATACAATCTGGAAGTAGAAGCAACTTATACAGATACTGGTACTGATCATACTTTAGGATCTACAAGTTCAAATAATACTGGATCAGTAACAAATCAAAAAGCAGCTTATCCAAACGAAAATTTCAATAATGCTACTCGTGATGTTAATGATTTACATACTAATTCTTTAGGAACTTCAGATGTAGATCATCACAATGTACACACGGAAAAGCGTTTTGGTAATCAGGGCGTAACAATGAGTCAGGAAATGCTGGATGCAGAGTATGCAGTCTGGCAGCGTAACGTATATCAAATGATGGCAGAAGTTTTTGCTACAGAATTTTGTATAGTAATTTATGATTAGGGAGGTTAATATATGATACCTTGGAATATTAAATATCCTACTCAAAATGGTGAAATGATTAACCTTGACTGGATTATTTCAGAAGTAAAACGCCTTAATCAAAATATGGATGAACTAGAAGCCAGGGTTCTTGCTGCTGCTCTTGCTGCAACTAAAGAGTATGTAGATCAAGAACTTGCTTCTATTCGTTCAGAATTTGATGATTTATCTGAAGAAGTAGCAAATCTTAGAACGTATTTTGATCAAAGAATTGCAGATCTTGATAGCCAGTACAACACATTTATTCAGGCCGTACGAAACGAACTGAATTCAATGACAAGGCGTATTGAACAGTTTGAACAAACTGTTCAAAATGAAATTATTGCAGTTAATGCTCTTACAGATCTTAAGATAGAAGCAAACAATGAATATATCTTAGATGAAGTAGCAAAGGGTGTAGTTAATGTTAAAGTATTAAATTATTTTACTGGTGAACGTGTTACTGTTCAATCTATGTTTGATACATTAGCTCAATTACATCTTGAAAATCCTATTAGTTATACAGAGCTTGCAGCAGCAGGCATTACTTATACAGCACTTGCAGCTTTAAATATGACTTATACAGAGCTTGCTGTTAAGGGTAAGAGCTTTATAGCACCATAAGGAGGTAAATTATGACACAAACTAGTTATTATGAATTTAATAAGCCTGAAGGAACTGATCTAGTAAATCCTTTAGTAGATACAAATCCTAACTGGGATAAGTTGGATGAAGATCTTCATGAATTTAATGAAAGAAGTATTGCTAATTGTACAGAAGTAGTTTCTCTTGGAGTACATACTATTTCAAGACTTGATACTACTGCTAAATTTTTAAAGTGGATTGCTACAGCAAATTTTACAGCTGGTGAAACATTTACAGTAGATGGCCTTCCAGTAGCTGCTTCTACTCCAGCTGGAGCTACACTTGCAACTAATGCATATGTAACTGGTTCTGTGGTACTTGCATGTTTAAATGCTGATAATACAGCAATGACTGTATTTGTATCAGGTACTACAGTAGCTACTGATTCTGAACGTCTTGGAGGTGAGCTACCTTCATATTATGGTACAGCTTCAGATGTAGCTGATAATACTACTGATATTACAAATCTACAGAATCAGGTAGGCAATACTTCAATAGTAGGTATTGGTGATGGTACATGTACTGGTGCTATTGATGCATTAAATAATGAGTTACCAAAAAATGATTTTGCTTCGGGCATGCCGACTGGTATTAGCTTGTGCAAATATGGTAATGTTGTTATTTTTTCTATGAATAACTACAATACAGGAAATACAAGCGCACAAACAAAAATTATTACGAATTTAATACCTGCAGATTATAGACCTTCTTCAGTATACACATCAAGACCTAGATTTGCTTGTATCACTGCAACTGGTACTGGTACAAATGCAACAGCAACACAAACAGAGGTAGCTTTAAATGGTGATGTAAATATGTACGATGCAAATGCACTTATCAGCGGTACCGGAATATGGATTACAGATTAATCTGCATTTAATTGATTTAATATGTACATGTACATATACATGTGTTATTATAGTCCTAGTGAGAAAATCACTAGGACTATTATTTTATATTTAAGGAGGTTGCAAATTATGAGTTTTGCAAGTAAACACAAAAAGGGCGGTATCCAGTGGGGTATTGACACAACAGATTTTGAATACTTTAAGCTTCAGGATCTTTACGAAAAGGACGGAAAAGATGCTACATACCAGTTATGCGGTGTATTCATCAATCGCAACAAAACAGAAAAAGAATTAAAAGAGTATGGAGCATCTGTAGTAGCTATCTTAGGTGATAAGTTAGTTAACCTTCCTTCACATATGGAAGAAGAAGTAAAGGAAATTATGAAGGATGAAGAAGATGTAGCTGATATTAAAGCTGGTAATGTATGGTTTAGAATTAGATCATATGAATCACACGGAAAGACTTGCTACAGCCCAGACTGGTTAGAAGAAGATGAAGTAGCAGCTATTAAAGAAGCGACTAAGAAAGAAAAGTAGTATTAAATTTTACTTAGAATAATTAAAAGGCTGCTAACTTAAGCAGCCTTTATTTAGGAGGTAAAGATGATTTATAGAATTAATATTGAAGTCGGTTATAGAACAGTTGCTTTAGATTTTAATACAGCTGAAGCAGCTGGAATTTTTGCTTCTACATTTTTATCACACGTAAATACTAAAGCTGGTGAAACAAAATCAAAACTTAGTTTTGAAGTTATTAATCCTGAAGTAAAAGATGAGGATGAAGAAGATGAATAACTATAAACAAACAGCAGAATATGCTTTTGATGTATTAGAGCATTTCTATAACATACACGAAAATCAAATATTATCGTTAGGAAAAGAAAATATTTTTATCCTGCTTCCTACAGAAATTTACAACTCACTTGAAGCTAAGGATGAAAAACATGTTTCACAATTTCCTATAGCATTTAGAGATATTAAGCTAGAAGAATATTCTGGATCTAGAATTTTATTTTGTTTAAAGGAGGTCTAAAATGGCAGCAATATTAAATAGGAGTATTAGAAAAGCGGTACTTATTACACCAGAGCAAAACGATAAACTAATTAAGGTTGCAGAAGATAAAAATTTATCTCAAAATGATATTATCAACAAGGCACTTGATGCTTATCTTGCTAGGTTTAAATAATATTAATTGGGGAGGTTTAATATTATGAATCCTAATGTTCAAATGGTGCAAAGACAAATAAAAGCCTTTAATAAACAATTTTCTAGAATTGAAAAGGCTGGTCTTATTAGTAATCAGGGTTTAGCTTTAGTTACGGATCTAATAGATTATGATCGCATGACTATGAAGGGTTTTGCTAAAGCTGGTGCAAAATACTTAGAAAACATGACAGAAGAAGAACTTCTAGCATATTCTGCTGATATAGAAGATGCTTATGATATTTTAAAATGGGATAAAGAAATGAGCGAATTCGAGTTATCAGCTAAAGATCCAGAAAGCTTACTTTGGAAAATGTACAATGAACTTGATGCAAACGGCCAGCCTTTTGATTCTGATGATGTAAAGGATGTAATTGACGGAGTTTATGAAGTAGGCTTTAAAGAAATGGCTTCTAAAATGTATAAGCTGCTAAAAAATAAAGATTATGGCCTATCTGATTTTAACGACTGGTTTCAAAGTAAAAGGGGTCTTGAATAATGGAGCGTACACACTTAAGACGTGATAAATTTTGGACTTTTGATATTGAAACTACAACAGTTATTACAGATATCATAAGAGGAAAACCAGTTAGACAAGGCTTTATCTGGTCTGGCCAGTTTTTTGACGGAGTAGATTATATACAAGTAAGAAGCCTTCAGGATGTAATAAAAAGACTTCAAATAATTGCAGATGAAAATAAAGAAGAAAGTCCTTATAAAATTGTAGTATTTGTTCATAATTTAAGTTACGAGTTTCAATTTATTAAGGACTTTTTTAATTTCACTAAGATCTTATGTACTGATAAAAGAAAAATAATAGCAGCTGAAACTGATCAGATAGTTTTCAGATGCAGCTATTTTTTATCTAATATGAGCTTAGAGAAATTTATGCAGTTTGAAGGAGTACCTGAAGAATATCAAAAGTCCAATATGGATTATTTAAAAATTAGATATCCTTGGACGGATCTAACAGAAGATGAATACATCTATTGTAAAAATGATGTAGTAGGCCTTCATATGGCAGTAGAACATAGAATTGCAGATTGTACTAATGAAGATATTAATAATCTACCATTAACTTCTACTGGTTATGTTAGAAAAGCATGTAGAAAAGCAGTTACTGCTAATAAAGGTAATCGCTATAGGTTTATTAGAGAAAAGCTAGATAAAGAAACTTTTTTAATGCTTCATGATGCATTTAGAGGTGGAAATACGCATGCTAATAAAATGTGGGCAAATAGAATCAATTATCTAGTAGGACAAAGAGATATTACAAGCTCTTATCCTTTTGAGCTTCTAACTAAACCTTATCCTACTAAATTTTTTGATTTAGAGCCTTATACGCAAAAAGAATTTGACTATTATATTAATCACCCTAAAAAGTGGGCTACTATATTTGAGGTTGCTTTTACAAGGCTAGAACTTATTAATCCAGATGCAACGCCAGTTCCTTATATTTCTACTTCTAAATGTGAAAAGCTTCAATTTTTAGATCCTGAAGAAGAAGCAAAAGCAAAAAAAGAAAATAAAAAACTATCAGAAAAATCTGCTAAGCGTGGAAAAGTAGATAATGGTAGAATTTTATCCTGCTATGGCTGCTCTATGATTATTACAGAGATTGATTTTAACATAATTAAACATCAATACAAGTGGCAAGATATAAAAATTATAAGAGCTAAAGTAGCTAAAAAGAAAATGCTATGTAAAGAATTAAGATCTAAAATCATGGAATTTTATTTTAATAAGACTACTTTAAAGCAGGATGAACTAGATCCTAACTATGATGAAGATAAAGCATACCAGTATGCTAAATCTAAAAACATGCTTAATGGAATTTATGGAATGCACGTAACAAATCCTTGCAAATCTGATTATATGTTTGATCCTAGAACAAAGGCAATAATAGAAGGATATCTGGATGATGAAGGCAATTTTCACGAAGGTAAAGCAGATGAGCAGCTACTGCTGGATAGATATTATGGCAGCTATTCTAACTTCTTAAGTTATCAGGTAGGCGTATATTGTACAGCTTATGCAAGGCAGTCACTTCAGGAAGCATTAGATGCATGCATCAATAAAGCAGATCCTAACAAATCAGATGTAATATATTGTGATACAGACAGTGTAAAGTTTTTGCATCCTGAAGATCATGAAGCAGATTTTGAAAAGATTAATGCTAGAAAAATCAAAGAAGCTGAAAAAAATAATGCATATGTTGATTTTAACGGAAAGCGTTATTATTTAGGAGTTTTTACAGATGAAGGAATAGCTACTAAATTTAAAACCTATGGAGCTAAGAAGTATATGTATAGGCTTAAGGATAAGAAGGATGTAAAAATCACAATATCCGGAGTAAACAAAAAGAAGGGTAAAGAAAAATTAAAAGCGGATTGTAAAGATAATAAAGTATCATCACCTTTTGATATAGAAAAGGGTTATGTATTTCATGGTATTAAAACTACCAGCTGCTATAACGATCTATCTGAAATTCATTACTATGAAGCAGAAGGTAAAAAAATTATGTATGCAAGTAATATAGCTATGTATCCAAGTAGCTATACTTTAGGATTATCTGGTGATTATGATTATCTATTACAAAAATACGCTGAAAAGATGGAGGTTTATTATGATTAGAGTAAGAAATAAGAAAATATATACACATGGATCTTTACAATTACTAACTACTGAAGTTGTTTATGTTTTCAGTTATATAGCAACTTTATTTGCTGGTGCTGCAAATATATCTTATGAAGAAGCTGTTGATAAACTTGTTGAAGTTGTTAAAAGTAATGGAAAAGAGGTATTAGAGGATGAAGGAATATAAAGATGTTAAAAGAGCAGCAGAAGCTGCTCTTAGAGGTTTAATTAGAACAGTTTACCAAAATCTTGATAGTAAAGAAGCTGATAATCTTTGCATTGAGTTATCAATGTCTTTAGTGACAGCTACATTAAATTTTGATGAAGAACATGATATTTTAGCGGATCATTTAGCTACATTAATGAGCTCATATATGATTTGTATAGGTGATACTGTAATGAAATATAAAGCTAACTATGATAAAGGTGAAACAAATGAAGCTGATACGATTTAAAAAACGAATAGGATTATGTCAATGTAAAGGCTGCTTAGACTGGTACAGTAATATAGTAGATGTATATCCAGATAATGATTCTTTTTATTATTCAGCGTTTTTATGTGAATATCATGCTTTAGAAGCAATTAATGAACCTTTTATTACTATTGGGAGGTTTTAATATATGGATATTCCAAGAAATGGCCTATTTTTAAATATTACAGATGATTTACTACATAACGTAAATCTTATTTTTGGAAATAGAGGGCCTGGCAAAACATATTCTATAATCTGGCATAGATTAGAAAATGCAATAGCTGATAATACTAAGCATAAATTCATATGGCTTAGAGATACAGATACTGTTATTAAAAAATTAGCTGCAAAGGGTTTTACAGCTCCAATAGAAGCAGATCATCCTGAAGTAGGAGTTAACAAAATAGTAAAAATTGATGGTAACTATTGCTTCTTACATAATCAGGGTGAAGAAGATGAAAAAGTACTAGGTTATCTTATGGCATTAAGCACTTTTCATAATGCTAGAGGATTAGATTATTCTGATGTAGATACAATAGTATTTGATGAAATGATGCCAGAAGAAGGAACTATTATAAGAAAAGGTCAGGGTTCTTTATGGCTTAATATGTATGAATCTATAAACAGAAATAGGGAGCTTAAAGGGCAGCCACCAGTAAGAGTTATTTTCTTATCTAACACTAATTGCCTTTATTCAGAGATCTTAGAAGATTTTGGCCTATCTGGTATAGTTGAGCATATGCAGCT
>Ga0247611_10008580_pt1 | contig 12553 bp, 13 predicted proteins | sample 177DNAGHGhighgp2_FD_192422 | JGI IMG/M metagenome (GOLD analysis project Ga0247611, IMG submission 192422) | Sheep rumen microbial communities from Palmerston North, Manawatu-Wanganui, New Zealand - 1770 DNA GHGhigh gp2 | ecosystem: Host-associated > Mammals > Digestive system > Stomach > Rumen... | reverse complement strand
GACAGTGGGGTATATTGAGGTTGAATGAATAAAGAATTTGATGTAGAGCAAGCTTATGCTGCGATAACAGAAATAACTAATGAATTACACCTATTATTTAAAGATGAAAAAGATTTTGATTATATTTATTTAATTTTATTATTTATATTACAAATGAAAATGCAACGAAAACTTACAAAAGAAGAATCGTATGAAATGTTTTGTAAAGTTTTTGACATTATTGAAAACAATAAAAAATTAAAAGAGCTGTTTGGTTGATTAATGAAAATAATAATAAATAAAAAAAGGAGCAAAATGTTAGGTTTGTCAGAATATAACACAGAATATGAAATTAAATCTTTTATTAATTTAATTTCAAAAACCTGTGATGAATTAATGATAGAATTATTAAATGAGCCGGAAAATTTTAGTGAAGGATTAATGAACCCAATACTTTATGTACTTTATAAACAAGAGTTAATAAAATTATTTAATAATATAGAAGATATAGATACAAATGAATTTACAAATATTTTAAACTTTAACAATTTAAATGATGAAAATTTCTCTTTAGAATACCTTATTCAAATTAATAAAATGGCAGCAAAAATAACCATTCAAAAATATAAGAAATATTTTGAGAATGTAATAGAAAATCGTCATTATGAATGGAATGAAATTCAATCAATTGTAGTGCAAACATTGACAGAATATTTAGAGAATAATAAAGATAAATAATAATTTTAATTACTATTTTGAAAAGTCAATCTAAAGGTTGACTTTTTCTTTAATTTATGATATAATTAAATATCAAGAAAAGGAGGGATATTGTGTCAAAAAATGTATATGACATCAACTCCATTGAAAGTTTAAGTTTTCGCGAAGGCGTGCGTACTCGAATTCAAATGTATTTGGGCAGCGATGATCTTGAAGGAACGTATCAAGCATTAAAAGAGATAGTTAATAACAGCACAGATGAAGCGCTCGCTGGTTTTGGAGACGAAATCAAAATTACTGTTAATGAAACAGAAAACTGGGTATCAGTAATCGACCATGGGCGCGGCGTCCCTTTTGGTATGCGTGAAGATGGTGAAAACGTATTGGTATCTATTTATTCTAAATCGCATACGGGAGGTAAATTTAATAATGATGCCTATAAGAACGCATCAGGATTAAATGGTATTGGCGCAAAATGTGTATGTCTTTCATCAGAAAAATTTGAAGTTCAAAGTAATCGTGATGGGAAAACCGCATGTGCTTATTTTGAAAAAGGTAATTTAATTGACTATAGAGAAGGTAATACAAAAGAAAAAAATGGCACATATGTGCGATTTAAACCTGATAAAGAAGTATTTAAAAATGGTGAAATAGGATACTCCTATGAACGCATTTGTAATGATATTCACGATATTTCCTATCTATACCCCGGCATTAAATTCATTGTTTCAAATGAAATAGAAGAAAAAGTATACTGCGCTAAAAATGGTATCGTTGATTTTGTTAATGATAATGTAAATAAACCGCTCCAAAAACATATATTAACTGCGTTCGCAGATGATGGCACTGATAGCGTCGAAATTGCTTTTCAGTGGGGCACTAAGTATGAAACACCATACGTATTTGTAAATGGATTACGATGCCCCGAACTTGGAACGCCAGTAACAGGCGCTCGCGCGGCAATAACTAAAACTTTTAATTCACTTTCGGAACAGAATTTTGATGGTGAGTATATTAGAAAAAATCTATTTTATGTCATTAATTGTAAGGTGGCAAATCCTTCTTTCGCTAATCAAACTAAAACAAAGATTAATAATCCTTCTTTACGAACGTTAGCAACAACAGCTTTTACTACGGCATTAAAAGAGATGAATACTAAATACAATAGTGAGTTTAATACTATTGTTGAAATGCTAAAGAAAGTAACAAAAGCAGAAGAAGCCGCTGAAAAAGCACGTAATGCGGTTTTAGGTATGGAGCGTAAAGAAGCCGAACATAAAAAGCAAAAGATTACTTCTTCCGATAAATTTAAGGATTGTGAAAAGCACGGTCAAGACTCAATGTTAATTATTTGTGAGGGCAATAGCGCTCTTGGTGGCCTTATGCCTGCTCGTGATGTTAATACTGAAGCACTATATGCTGTGCGCGGAAAGGTTAAGAATCTATTAAAACATCCGCTCGATGAGTGTCTTGAAAATCAAGAAGTTTCTGATATTATTATGGCACTTGGGTGTGGTATTCAAGATCGTTATAATAGTAAAAAACTTAACTATGGTAAAGTAGCTATCGCAACCGATGGTGACGTTGATGGCTACAGCATTATGTGCCTCATCGCGACATTATTTTATGTATTAATGCCAAAATTTATTGAAGAAGGTAGACTATGCTGGCTTCGCGCGCCGTTATACAAAATTGAAAAAGATGAACAAAAACTATTCGCTTATAATGATGAAGAGTTAGAAAAGATTCGGCAAGGTCGCACGAATTGGGAGATTACAAGAGCAAAGGGCCTTGGTGAACTTAATGCGGATGATATGGAACGCTCTATGCTTCATCCTACAGAACGAAGACTTGAAGTATTAACAATTCACGATGCTGAAGCCGCGGCGGAAAGTATTATGATGTTAATGGGGCCAGAAGTTGAAAGTAGAAGAGATTTCTTGTTTGAGAATGTTGATTTTAGTATTTTAAATAGGTGAAGTATGATTAAAATAACAGATATTCTTTTACTTATAATAGCATTAGTATATTTAGGTTATTCTATTTGGGATAATATTCAAATGGATAAAATATTAAATGATATTGAAAAAACAACAAAAAATTCAGAGGAAAAATAATAAACTGGCAGATATTAAAAATTAACTTTGTAATAAATATGAATACGATGAAATTTTGGTATCCTAAATTTAAATTAAAATATTTTTTTTCAATATGAAAAGTATTGATTCTAATATTTTAAATGGGTAAGATAATATGGAAAGAAATTTAAGCTACTGGATAAATTTTGAAAAAGAATATAATGGAAAATATTATAGATTTATAAAATGCCCTATTTGTGAACCTAAAATTTTAATAAGACCTGATAGCCATATTCCAAAATATTGTCCCTATTGCGGCAGACCTTTAATGTTTTTAAACCTTGAATGGGATGATACTGTAATGTATATAATTGACAATAATCAAAAATTATGATATAATAAAATAAAGAATAAAAGGAAGTGATTATTTGATTTACGAAACAGATTTTCAAAAACAAATTGAAAATGCCTTCCTTGCTTATGGCGCTTCGGTTGCGCAGGAACGTGCAATACCAGATGTGCGTGATTGCCTAAAGATTGGATTGCGTCAAGGACTTTACGCACAATATACTAATAAACTTACTTATAAAGATAAATATCAAAAAGCACAAAAGTCAGTTGCCGCGGCAATGTCTCAGTCATATGTGCACGGTGATGCCGCAATGTATGATACATTTATTCGTGCAGCCAGACCCTGGTCTTATCGTTATCCTGTAGAATCGGTTCAGGGCAACTACGGTAATCCTTCATCTCCTGATAGTCATGCGGCTGCGCGATATGTAGAAATGAAGGCTGCTGAACTTTCTAATATTTTCTTTGATGGTTTAAAGAAAAATGCTATTGGAGAACAGTGGTATGATAATTATGATAGCACAGAACTTATTCCATCAGTATTTCCTTCAATTGGATATTGGAATATAGTAAATGGATGCTCAGGTATCGCTGTTGCATTAGCTACTTCTGTACCTCAATTCAACCTTTCAGAAGTAAACGCTGCTCTTATTAAAATCATTAAAAATCCCGAAGTAGATTTTAATGAAATTTATTGTGCGCCTGATTTCGCAACTGGCGGCACAATTATTAATGCAGCGGCGGTAAAAGAAAGCCTAAAGAATGGAAAGGGCGAGTCTATTCGACTTCGTGCAAAACTTGATTATAATCCAGATAAGAATATGATTTGCGCTTCTGAATTACCATATGGTGTTTTTACTAATACAGTAATTGACCAACTTGCTGAATTAGTAAATAATAATGAAAATTATGGTATTGAAAAAGTAGTAGACCATACTAAGAAAACAGCAGATATTCGTATTTATCTTACAAAAGGCGCCAATCCTAAAAAAATGATTGACAAACTTTATAAAGATACCTCATTAGAAAATTGGTTTTCAGTAAATATGATTATGCTTCACGAAGGACGTTTTCCACGCATTTTTGGTTGGCGTGAAGCTTGTGATGCGTATATTTCGCACATTAGAATATGTGAGCGAAATATTATTCAGTTTGATCTTAATAAAGCTCTCGCGCGTCTTAATGTAGTAGAAGGTCTAATTACTGCGGCAGCCTCTATTGATGAAGTTGTAGCTTTAATTCGTTCTTCTCAAACTCCTGCGGAAGCATCTTCTAAACTAATTGCGCGATTTGGATTTAATGAAGAACAAACCAAAGCCATTCTTGCAATGAAACTTTCTTCTTTAACTAAAATTGATGCTATTAAGTTAAATGAAGAACGGGAAGAACTTAATAGAAAAATTGAAGAATATAAATACCTATTAAATGAGTCTACAGCTTTAGATCAAAAATTAATTGATATTTTACAAGAAGTATCTAATAAGTTTGGAGATGAAAGACGTACTAAACTTATGAATCTTGTAGAAAATGATGCTGAACCCATTGAAAATGCTAAAGAAGAAGAGGTTGGTATTTTACTTTTTGACAATAATATGCTGCGCGTTGTACCAAAAGAAAATTTACAGGAAAGCAAGCGCGGTAGGAAGGGAGCTAATATTAAAGCTCCAAAGGGTGCTAATTTAATTAATACACTCTATACCACTAATTTTGGCTCTATTGCGGCAGTAACTAATCTTGGACGTTTATATTCATTATCACTATCTGATGTTGAATATAATAAAGATTTTTCCATTTATGAACTAATTTCAATCCAAGACAGTGAGAGAGTAATGTTATTAATAGATGTAACATCATTCAACGCGTATCATTCTTTAGTTACAATAAGTAAGCAAGGTTATATTAAAAAGTCTTTAATTACTGAATATGGTTCTCGCGCACGAAAAGGTATTGCCGCGGTTAAACTTGAGGAAAATGATTCACTCATTGGAGTATATCTGTCTAATAGTGATACAGATAGAATTTTCATCACAAGTTCATCTGGTTATTATAATTTTTATAAATTATCAGAAATTACCGCAACTGGTCGAGTAACTAAAGGTGTAAAAGCAATAAAATTAACAAAAGATGAGAGTGTACAAGCCGCAACAATTATAAAAGATAGCCTCGAATATCTTGGTATCTTTACAATTACTGCTACTGGGAATGGTAAAATTACTCCTATTGGTGATTTTACGGAAACTTCTCGCGGTGTTAAAGGTAATCAAGTTATGAATTTGAAGAATGATTCTCTAGCTTCAATCTACGCCGTACCGTTGGAACAAGAAAAAATTTTTATTTCAGCGAATAATAAAGCTGTAGTTCTTGATATAAAAGCAATTCCAGTACAAAATAGAGTTACTTCTGGGCCTAAAATTATTAATGTGGGAAATACTAATAGTAATATTGAAATTATGTGAGGTTAAAATGGATAAAGTTTATATTTCTCTTTTTACTGAAATGGCTCATGCCACAGAAGTAAATGCTGAGCGAGTATTAGAGTACAATAAAAAGAAAGGCGATTTAAAGGGGTACTCCGCGGCAAAAACTATGCGTAACGATTTTGCCGCGCTATATGACCGTTTTCGTTCTCCTGATTTTGACTCAACTACTTTAACAAAGGCAGATTATGCGAAATTACTTGCTGCTGCGGTTATAGTAAGCCAGCAAATTGAAAAAACTATTGAGGCGCAGAAGAAAGCGCTACAAGGTTATAAAATTGATACTATCCCTAAATTAGATAGAATTGTAAATTGTAAAAATGATGAAGAAGCTATGAAATTAGCAAATGAAATTTTTCAAACAAAAGAAGAAGTTAATAATTGACTTTAAATGAAATTTGTGTTATAATTTTTACATAAAGAGGGCGGAAACCCGTTCTTTATAAATAAATAAAATAAAAAAGAAATAAAAGGAGATTATGAATTATGGCAACCGTTAATAGTGAACTAGTTCTCAATTGGATGAAGAAGCATTATGGTGAGGAGCATACCAAGCAGGAAATTGCTGAAGCTCTAAATATTTCTATTCCCGCGGTCACTGGTACAATTAATAGTCTAATTAAGAAGGGTTACGCAGAAACTTCCCGTACAGATGATGTTGTAGTTGCTGAAGCTACTGAAACTAAGAAGGCGCAGGTAAAGACCATTAAGTATCATCGTCTTACTGTGGCGGGGCTTGAGTACGACCCAGTAGCTGAAGCTGAGCAGAGGGCGGCAGAGAAGGCTGCCAAGAAGGCTGCAAAGACTGCTGAGTAATTAAAGAGCGGTTAGCCGCTCTTATTTTGACATCAAATTAAGATTATGATATAATAAATAAAGTAAAAGATAATAAAGGAGAAATAAATAAATGAAAACTCTAACAGATCAAAGTACAAATAAGATTAATGTTATTGGTAAACTACTAGATGTAAATGCAGCTGATGGTAAGCTTGGTGATGGTCGTTATTATCAACGCGCGACTTTTACGGTACGAGTAGAGCAGGAATATAACGGAATGACTGAAATTAGTGAAGTTCCGATTAGTATTTTTGCTACTCAGTATACAAATGCGGGCGCACCCAATCCCGGTTATGAAAATCTTCAGAAGTTAAAGGCAATGAAGACTGTACAGGGGTATGGCGAGGCCGATGCTGATATGGTGCGTATTAGTGGCGCACAGATTAGCGAGAATAATTTCGTCAGTAAGAATGGCGCTCTTATTAATGGTTGGCAAATTCGCACTTCTTTTATTAATAGTGTTAGTAATGTAAAGAGTATTGCTTCTTTTAATATTGACATTTTCATTATGGACATGCATCCAGAGCTTGACCGCGATGGTGAAGAAACTGGTCGTTTAATCGTTAAGGGTGCTCTAGTCCAGTATGGTCAGAATGTAGATATTCTTGAGTTTATTGTTGAAGGTTCCGATCGCGTAGAATACGTGTCTCGAAATTGGAATGTTAATGATACAGTAAATATTGGTGGTCGTATTCGTGTTACATCTAAGGAAAGCACTCGTCCAGCATCTACAAGTTCTTGGGGCGAAGAGATTCCTGATACTACTACGCAGCTTGTGCGCGAACTAATTATTACTCGTGGTAGTGACGAACCTTATGATGAAGAATTTGCTTATGACGCAAATGAAATTAGAAAGGGATTTAATGCTCGTAAGGCTAAGATTGAGCAAATGCAAATTGATGCAAAGAATGGTAGTTCTACGAAGAAAGCCGCTCCTGCTCAGTCTTCTACTCCTAGTAAGTATAGTTGGGAATAATATATTCCCAACTTTATGAAAGGAGGGGATAATTTATGGCGAACGATATTGATATTTTTTCCCTAGAACCATCTAAGATTTCGCGAGACCTTAAAGGTAAGTATCTGCTATTATACGGCGCACCAAAAGTTGGTAAAACTTCTTTCGCGGTTCAAGCTCCACGCGCGCTAGTGTGTGCTTTTGAAATGGGCACTAATGCACTGGCTGGTACGCGATTTGTGCCAATGTTGAAGTGGACAGATTTTAAAAAGGTAGTTTCGCAATTGCGGAAACCACAAGCGCGCGAAATGTATGATACAGTTGTTATTGATACTGTCTCTATTGCTTTTGACCTCTGTAATAAGTATATATGCCAACGCGAAGGTGTAGATACTGTTAGAGATGTTGCTTGGGGACAAGGATGGGGTATGCTTAAACAGGAATTTCAAGAAGCATTCCGTGAAATTACAATGCTCGGATTTGGTTTAATTTTTATTGCCCATGCAAAAGAAAAGCCAACTGAAGCTCGGGATAGCGAAGGAAATACTATTTCTGCTATGGCTCCTGACCTTACTTCATCGGCATACACTATTGTTAATTCAATTGTAGACTTAATTGGCTATATTGCTGTTGAATATGATGAACAAGGACATAGTGAGCGATATTTATATACTCGACAAACACCAACAGTATTTGCTGGTTCAAGATATAAATATCTTGCTCCTAAAATTAAGTTTGGTTATAATGAATTAGTTGATGCTATTGGCGACGCTATTGAGCAATCGGTTGAAAAAGATGGTGCAGAGGTTACAGACCACACTGTAATTAATCAAGTTAAAACTCGTCCATTCCCAGAAATTATGGAAGAGGCAAAAACTATTTGGATTAAATATCTTGATAACGCAACCAATGATGAAGAGAAAGAACAACATTTGAATGTAATGAAGGATATTATTCGCCGTATTTTTGGTACGGAAGATTTTAAATTAAGTGCGGCGGTGCCTTCTCAAGCTGATTTGATTGAGTTATTTATAGATGAAGTAAAAGAGTTAATTTAAAAAGAGCCGCAAGGCTCTTTTTTATTGACTTTTTTTATAAATTATGTTATACTTATTTTAGATTAAGTATAGGAAGTGAATTAAATGGCGACAACTTTAAAATGTTTTGGATGTAAAGAAAAATTTTTAAAAGATAATATGGTTCAAATTTTTTCTATTACAGGTAAAAGTTCAAATTGGTATTGTAATAAATGTGCTAATGAAAAGGAAGCACGTAACAGATTTTCTGATAAAGTATGCCAAATTTTTGGTCTTAAATCGCCAGGGCCGCGCATTTGGACAGAACGTAAACGCTTAAAAGATGATTATGGATATTCGGATGATCTTATTGTTGATTGTTTAGATTATATTTATAATGTTAAGGGAATGCGAAAATTAGCAGAATCTTTAACATTAGTGAAGCCTGAGATGGTAAATGAAATGTTTCTGGCAAAACAAAAGCGAGAAATGGAAAGTAATAAAATTGCTGAGGCCGCGGCAACAACAAAAATTAAGCATAATTTAGTAATGACTGAAAAGATTAAAGAGCGCAAGAAAGTATTCTTAAATCCAGACGATTTTCTTGATGAGTAAAGGAAGGGGTTAGAAGTGGTATTATCTGATAGTGCGGCAACACGCCAAATTCTTGGATGTTTAATGTTAAATCCGCTTCTATTATTGGAGTATCCAGATTTACAGCCATCGGATTTCGATTTACAGGTGGCCAGAATTTGTTTTATAAATATAAGAAATTTATATGAAAAAGGAGCAATGAAATTAACGCCCATTGAAATTGACCAAGAGATTAATCAACATGGCCAAAGTGCGATGGTATATAATTCAGAACATGGTTTAGAGTTATTAAAATGCGCATATGAATTTGCGCAGTTAGAGAATTTTGAATTATATTATAATCGTTTTAAAAAATATTCATTGCTTCGCGTTTTAAATAAAAAAGGTTATGATATTAGTAAATATTATCAAGAAAAAATAGAAATTGAAGACCCAGCAATAGAAGCTAAATTACAAGAGAATTTTGATAATGCAACATTAGAAGAAATTCTTAATAATGTCGAAGGTAATTTTAATTTAATTCGTGAAGAGTTTCTGCGCGGGAAAAATAGTCAAGGTAATCCCGCAGAAGGTATTTTTGAATTAATTGATGACCTTCAGAAAGCACCCAATATTGGACCAAGTTTGGAAGGCGAAATATTTAATGCCGCTTGTCGCGGTGCGCGACAAGGCTGTTTTTATTTAAAAAGTAGTTCTTCTGGTAGTGGTAAAACTCGTACATCAGTATTTGATGCTTGTCATATCGCTTATCCAGTTCGTTGGGATGATGAAAATCAATGCTTTGTACGAATGATAGATTGTAATGGAGAAGAAGTACAGCCAAAAAAAGTTTTATTCATCGTTACCGAAATGGATAAAGAAGAACTACAAACTATTATGTTAGCATATTTGTCCGGTGTAAATGAAGCACATATTTTAACTGGTCGTTATGAAATTGGTGAACTTGATAGAGTTAAATATGCGGCAAAAATTATTCAACAATATAAAGATTATTTTTATATTGAAGAAATCAGCGAACCAGATTTAACAAATGTAGAAGCCACAATTAAAAAATATGCTACAATTGATAATATTAAATATGTATTTTTTGATTACATTCATTCAACAGCAAATATGATTAGTCAATTTGAAAAAAGCGGTATTAATGAAGCTTCAATCTTGATGATGATGGCTAATCAATTAAAACAATTAGCTAAAGATTACCAGATATTTATATTTTCTGCAACGCAAGTAAATATGGGTGCGATGGCAGATGATGGAGAATTTAAAAATGAAATGAGCATTCGCTCATCGAAAGCTGTGGCAGATAAGTGTGATATTGGCTGCGTAATGAGTAGAATTGGCGGGAAAACGTGGAACAGTATTTCAGCATCATTTAAGCAATATGTCAGAAATGGAACTCTTGATGGTCGTTATATTAATGATGAAAATTATCGCCCAACTCACGTAATTGATATTTATAAAATGCGGCGAGGCCGCTATAAGAATGTTCGTATTTGGGTTAATCTTGATTTAGGTACTGGTAAAAGAAAAGATTTATTTATGACTACGGCAGATAATAATCCAATTGATATTACAATTGATACATTAGACTCTGAACAATTGGAAATTATTACAGATTGGAGAGATAATTTAATTGATGGTAAACTTTAATGAAGCGGATAAAGAAGCATATCTTACAACATTGAATGCGAGAGATATTGTTGAATCAATTACTTTACAAGATGTAAAAGATTTTCTTGAAAGTTTAGGAGTAACACAAATCGAAATAAATGAGGAAAAACAATATCTTATTTGCCCAACAATTTGTCACAATCCTTTACATGAAGCAGAGTCGATGAAGTTATATTGGTATCAAGATAATAAAATTTTCAGGTGTTATACCGAATGTAATGAAGCCATGTCTATTTTTGAATTATATAAAAGATACATGACACTTAATCAATATCCAGTTACACTTTCAGAAGCAGAATTATATGTAAAACAATTTTTAAAACATATTATTGTCGCGGCTAAAAAAGATACCACTTATGATGAAATGATAGCAAAATATCGCTATAATTCTACTATTCCTCAATTAGAAGAATATCCTTCTTCTTCTTTAGATTGTTTTATTAAATATTATCATCCTTCTTGGCTGCGTGATGGTATCACAAAAGAAGCAATGGATAAATTTAATATTAAATTTTCTGTGAGTCAAAACAAAATAATTATTCCACATTTTGATATAAATGGTCGTTTAATTGGTATTCGTGGCCGAGCACTAGAAAAACAAGAAATTGAAGAACATGGTAAATATAGACCAGTACAAATAGGCAATATTTTATACACATTTCCTATTCAATTTAATTTATATGGAATATATGAGCATCAGCAAGGTATTCGCGCGCGAAGATCGGCAATTATAGCTGAAGCAGAAAAATCCGTTTTATTAGATGAAGGTTATTATGGGAAATATAGTAATTGTGTTGCTTGTTGTGGTTCTAGTATTAATAAATATCACATTAGTTTACTAACAGATATATTGGGAGCCAACGAAATTGTTATTGCTTTAGATAAAGAATATGATGACTGGCATTCTCAAAAAGCTGATAATTATAGAAAAAAAATAGAAGAAATTTGCCAAAAATATAAAGGCGCTGCAGAGTTTTCCTATATATGGGATTTTGATAATGTACTACAAGAAAAAGATTCTCCTTTTGACAGAGGAAAAGAAGTTTTTCAATATTTATATAAAACACGAGTAAAGGTGAAATAAATGAAATATAGACTACGAAATAATTATACTACAGATTCAAATAGAGCAATCGAAGAAATTCTTAAGGATAGAGGAGTAAAAAATATAGAGGCTTTTATCCACCCGACTCAAGAAAATGAAAATAATCCGTATAATTTAGATAATATTAAGGAAGCGGCAGAAAAACTTTTGTATCATTTACAAAGAGATAGTTATATATGTATTTTACAGGATAGCGATAATGATGGGGTATGCTCCGCTGCAATGATATGGAATTACATTAAAGCTATTTATCCTGATTCTAAATTATATTTTACATTACATAATGGAAAAGCTCACGGTTTAAGTGATAAAATTGATTACTTTTTAGACGAAGCACATTTTGATTTATTAATAATTCCAGATGCTGGTAGTTACGATATTAAATATTTTTGGCAATTACATGATGTTAATACCGACGTAATTTGCCTTGACCATCACCCAATGATGTATTATGAAGATGGACAACCAATGATTAATGATTGCCCTTCTGCTATTGTTGTAAATAATCAGTTATCAGAAAAATATCCCAATAAAGATTTTTGCGGCGCAGGTGTTACATATAGATTTTGTAATGTACTTGATGATTATTTACATATTAATTTATCTCATAATTTTATTGACCTCGCGGCGGTAGGTAATATTGGAGATGTAATGTTTCAGGGCGACCCAGAAACTCGATATATTATTAAAGAGGGCCTTGCTAATATTAAAAATGAAGGTTTGTCCGCAATGATTGAGGCTCAAAGTTATTCTTTAAAAGAGCGAGCAGT
>Ga0247611_10008578_pt1 | contig 12556 bp, 5 predicted proteins | sample 177DNAGHGhighgp2_FD_192422 | JGI IMG/M metagenome (GOLD analysis project Ga0247611, IMG submission 192422) | Sheep rumen microbial communities from Palmerston North, Manawatu-Wanganui, New Zealand - 1770 DNA GHGhigh gp2 | ecosystem: Host-associated > Mammals > Digestive system > Stomach > Rumen ... | reverse complement strand
AATTATAAATGCATTAAATGGTTTAATTTTTATATATACAATTCAAAATTTTGAAGATACTATTCGAGATATTAATAAAATTATTGAAAAAATAAATAATATAAATTATTTCCATGATATATCAGATATTATTTCAAAATTAAAAAATATAGATGCTCATATTTTAGATAAGGATTTTATTGAAATTTTAAATCTATTATATAGGAATGAGCAAATTTTATTTAATTTTTTGAATTCTAAAAAAGAATCAGAAGCCAGAGATTTAATTGATGGTTATTATGAAGAGGAAAATGATTATTTTCCAATAGAATTAAGAGATATAGAAATTCTTATAAATGGAGTTTGTTTTATTCAAGAAATTAAAAATAAATCAAATGAACTTACAGTAGTTTTAAATAATTTTCATGACATTTTAAAAAATAAATTGTATAAAGAAATAATATCAAATTTAATTCATATTGAAAGCAAAATGTTTGAATTTGAGGAATATATAAAAGTACAATTTGGGAAAAAAATTAAAAATTCAAGTAATATTGATAAATTTCTTAAAAATGGAATTATTAAATTTGAAAAAAAAAATATTGAAGAAGAATTTAATTATATTCCTGATCAAAAAATAACAAAAAATGAATATGTTTCAAATATAATAATTGAAGAAAAAACTATAAAATTTGAAGATTTTAAAAAGATAGTTAAAAAACAGATGACTAAAAATATTTATACATATGGAAAAAAAAGTATTGATTTAAGAAAAGTAAAAAAAATATTAGAATTAATAAATGAAATTCTAAAAGAACTCAATTTAAATATAAAAATAGTTTTTGAAAAAGAATATAAAGAATCATCTTTAGAAATTATAGATAAAACAATTTTAAAAATTCCTCAAATGGAAAAAGATTTAAATGAATTAAGAAGCAAAAATGCAAAAATAAAAAAAAAAAATTTCGAAACCTTAAATAATATTCCTTCTCTTCAATTTGTAAATAATATTGATTTATACGATTTTGATTTGGATAAAAAAAAAATACAAAATTATTTTCCAAATATACATGAATTAGATAAGAAAGTTGATTCAAATATCAAAATACATTATAATATTATTTGCAATGAATGTAAAATCTCGCCAATTATTGGAACAAGATATAAATGTAAATCTTGCAATAAAAACTATTGTGAAAGTTGTATGAGAAAAAATCCTAAGCACAACTTCATTAAAATTGATGATTCTATAGAACTTAATGAAATATCAAATTATTTTCTAAATTTATTATTAACTACTCAAATAGATTCGGAGTATTCTACTTTAAAAGGTATTTTTACATATAAATCTTCAAAAGATAATTATGAAATAGATATTTTAAAAATTTTTAATAAATTTTTAACAAATTCTAACAAAAAAAACTCTGCATTTACCTTTTTAAAAAAACTTCCTTTTTTCTGTAATTTATTATTATGCTATGAAAATTGCTCAGAATCAGAAATTTATTCTTTTTGTATTAGAGCCATTAATTGCAAAATTAATAGTTTATTTATTATTGTCAGACCTGAAGAAATGAATATAAGCACTGAAAAATTTTTTTTCAAAACTTTTAATAGATTACTTGGAAAAAAAAATTATAATATAAATTCTTGTATAATAATATTATATATTCACCAATCTTCTCATATAATAAAGCAACTAATTAGAATAAAAGAGAATCATGGATATCCTGATATATCACAATTTTTACAAAATATAGATAAAATTAAACTTAATTTAGAAGATTTACCTATAGAAATATTTACTTCTGATTCTCCAAGGGTAGGAAAAACCACACTTATTGAAAAAGCAATCGATGAAAAAGGGCAAAAGTATCGTTCATTTTCTCTTGGTAATATAGATCAAAAATTTTTAACATATATATCATATACTTTAAATCGTGTCAAGGAAAAAGAATTATCAATTATATTTCAGTTATACCAAAATCCAGATGAAAATGTCAAATTATTAATTAGAAATTTTTTATTTAAATTTCTTATTTTAAAATATTATGAGAATTACAATTATTTATCAAATGAAAATATTAATATTTTTATTGAAGTTTCTTCCGATTATAAGAAATTTGATGAAGATTATAAAATATTAGGTTTGTTCAAAAGAAAAAATATTGATTTGAAAACAAATCCTAATTTTTATAAAGAATATAAAGTTTTGACTAAAGGATATAATTATAATAAAATAAGTAAAATTCTTTCATATTTAAGTCTATTAAAAGATGGAGAAATAAACAATACCTCATTTAAAAGATTTATTCAAGGAATAATAAATTTTATATTTTATGAATCAAAATTTAATGAAATGATTAACCTTTATTTTATTAAAAAATTTTCAGAAAAATTGCTACCAAATTATGGGCAAATACAAATATTTATTAATTTAATAAATGATTTAATTATTAATTTTGAGCAATGCAAAGAAATGAGCCCAGATATTTTGAAAGCAGAGATTGAACAAAAAAATGAATTAGAAAGCCTAAAAAATATAAGAACAAAAATTATTGAATATTATATAGATTTAGTTGTAAATTTTTCTTCTATTTCTTATGAATCAATTTTGGAAAATCAAGAAAAGGCCGCTGAAAACCAAGAAAATATAAATTCTAAATTATCAAATGAAGAAAAGGATAAATTAATTGAAAAATTAAATAAAAAAAGAATTATTTCTTATAAAGAAATAAAACCAAGTGTGGTTTTATTTAATCCAAAAAGCAATATGGAGGATGATTACAAATGCTCAATAATAACTTCATGTGATGAGAAAAGCGATGAATATAAACAATTAGAACTACTTTATAAAAATTATTTAAAGCAAGATGCTTGTTTATATACTATTACTGAGTATGATGATCTAATCAAAAATTTTTTCATAAGACAACTTTATAGTATATGCTCAACTTCAAATTCTAAAAGAGAAGAATTAAATAAAGAAGAAATGTTTAAAAATTATGAATTCACAAGTGATAATTATATAAAAATGATTTTAATATATTTAAGAATAAGAGCCAAGGTTCCACTTATTTTATTGGGTGAAACAGGATGTGGAAAAACCTCTTTAATTATGGCTTTATCATATTTTTTAAAGGATAGATATAAACTTATTCAATTTAATATTCATTCTGGAATATCTTATCAAGATATAATATCATTTTTACATTCAAATGGCTTATTAGTAGAAAGAAAAAGCGATAATGATATTAAATTATTTGAATTAATAAAAGATGAAGAAAAAGAAGAAGTTTTAGAAAATTCAAAAAATAATGATGAAAATATAATATTATTCCTTGATGAAATTAATACATCCAACAGTTTAAATTTATTAGTTGAATTATTTACTTCTAACTCATTTATTGGTTATTCCTTAAAGGAAAATGTATATGTGATTGGGGCTTGCAACCCATATAGATTAATGCTATCAAAAAATGAGGAAATTGGTTATATGAATAAAAAAAGACATCGTATTAGGAATCTAATATATACAGTTAATCCATTGCCTTTATCCCTGATTAATTATGTATTTGATTTTGGAAATCTTAGAGAAAAAGAAGAAAAAATATATATTAATTCTTTTATTAATTCATTTTTATTTAATTCATTTGACAAAAATGAAGAAAAAGAAAAAGAGAAAGAAAAAGAAATAGAAAAAAAAAAAGAAATAAAAAAAGAAGTTGAAAAAAATGAAGAACCATCTAAAAAATATGAAAAAATATTTAATATTATATGTGAGGCTGTCTATTTTTGTCAAACATTTATCAGAAAAAATAGTGAAATAAGCTCTGTAAGTTTAAGGGAAATTCAAAGATTTAAAAAATTTTTTGAATTTTTTTTTGATATAACAAAAGAAAAATTCAAATTGAATAAAAAAGAAAATATTCAAGATTTATATTTAAAAACTGCCAATTTAGCTTTATATTTATGTTATTATATTAGAATAATAGATCTTGAAAAAAGAGAAGAATTATCAAAAGAATTAAACAAATTATTAGGATTTGAATTCTTGGAGTATCCTTATGAATTAGAAAATTATATAGCAGATAATATGAATCTAGGCAAAGGAATAGCAAAAAATAGAGCTTTGCTTGATAATATATTTACTTTATTTGTTTGCTTGAATATTAAAATACCTATATTCATATGTGGTAAAGCAGGATGTAGTAAAACTCTGAGTTTTTCTTTATTATACCAATCAATGAAAGGGGAATATTCAAAAAATGAATTATTTAAAAGATATCCTAAATTATACGTTAGTTCTTATCAAGGTTCATTGACAAGTAATTCTTCTGAAATTCAAACTATTTTTAAAAGAGCAAAGAATATTTCAAAGAAAGCAAAGAAAAAAACAGATAATAGTAATAATGAAAAAAATGAAAATGAAAATGATAAAAATAAAAATGATTCAAATAATAATGAAAAAACCGATGATAAAAATGTTAAAGGTGAAAATAAGGAAAATAAAAATGATAGCAATAATAAAAATGATGATAATAATAACAATAATGAAGAAAATAGGGAAAAAATCATTTCTGTCATTTTATTTGATGAGATGGGACTTGCTGAAATCTCCCCAAATAATCCTTTAAAAGTTATACAATCAGAATTAGATAATAATGATGAAATAGGATTTGTTGGAATTTCAAATTGGTCTTTAGATGCATCTAAAATGAATAGAGGAGTTCATTTATCAATTCCAGAGCCTGATAAAAAAGATTTAATTGATACTGCAAGTATAATTGCTACTGGAATTAATGATGAAATTAAAACTATTAGTGAATATAAGAAAGTTATTGAAAACTTAGCAAAATCTTATTATGATTATAAAAAACTTTTACTGGAAAAATTTATTATATTTTATGATTTTCATGGGGCAAGAGATTTTTATAATCTAATTAAAATAACAGCAAGAATGCTAAAGAGCAATAAGCAAAATTCAATAGAAAACATTGCTATGTATAGTATTGAAAGGAATTTTGGTGGACTAGAGCTAGAAGATAAAGGAGATAATAATGATATAATAATTTCTAATTCAACAAAGAAATTTAAACAAATTTTTTCTAAGTACCAAGAGATCAATGAAGAAGACATAGATAAATATGATGTTTATACTTGTGTTCAGAAAAATTTAATAGAAGAAAATAATAATAGATATCTTTTATTAATTAGTGATAAAGCAAAAAATGATACTTTAGTTGGATTTATTCTCAAGAAATTAGTATTAAATTATAGATTTATTCAAGGAAGCAAATTAAAAGAAGATCAAAATGAAGGATATGTTTTACAAAAAGCATGGTCTATTATAGGATCTATGGAAAAAGGTGAAATAATAATTTTAAAGGATATGGAAATTTTATATCCTAAATTTTATGATTTGTTCAATCAAAATTTGCAAAAATATGGAAATTCATTATATGCAAGAATTGTTTTGGATTCCACTACAAATGAAAGGCATATTGTTAATGATAAATTTAGATGTATTATTTTATTAAATAAAAATAATATTAATGAACAAGATCCTCCATTTTTAAATAGATTTGAAAAACATATAATTTCTTTTCAATATCTTTTAAATGATGAGCAAAATCGTATTGCCGAAGAATTATATGAGGAAATAAAAGATTTAACAACAATTCCTGAAAATAAAGGAACTAAACCCCTTTTAGTAAATATTAATATAGAGGAAATAAGAAGTTTAATATTGGAATTATCAACAAAAGAAGAAAATATCGAAAAAAATATAAATTTAGTTTATAAAGTATTGATTCCTACATTTTCACAAGAAAATATTTTATCTTCGATTTTTTCTCAAGAAAAAAAGTATATTAAAAAAGAAGATTTGATGCAAATATATGAAGAAAATAGTCATACAAATGTCTATAAATATCTTGAGAAAATCAAAAAAAATAAACTAGTTATTTATACTTTCTCTCCTTATTTCAAAGATTTATTTAAAGAAAATGATAATGCTAAAATTAAAAATGAAATATTTGGAAATATATGTAAAGATAATACACTTGAAATAATATTCAATGAAAATTTATATGAAAATATGTTAAATTATTTTTTTGAATTATATTATGAAAAAAAAAATTGTAATTTATTTGTTATTCATTTTAAAGCCAAACATTCAAAATATTTAAAATATATTAAGTTCTTATTAGATGATTTTCATAAAAAAGTTAAAGAAAATGACAAAAAAATATTTTTATTTATAATTCATATTAAAAAAAATAAGCCTGTTATTGAAGAATATCATTCATATTTCTTTTCTTTCCTCTCAGAATATCAACAAATAGCAATAGATAATATTGTAGAGAAAAAGAATATATCAATAATAGATTTATTTAAAAAAACGAACTAAAGCTTATTATTAACCAAAGAACTTTTTGATATAAATATAATAATTAAAAAAGAATTTTCTAGACAAATTTTCGAAATGAATAAAAATAATAATAATTCTTTTATTGATAAATTGGATAATTTATCAGATAATGGCATTTTGGAATCAATAATTAAAGTTATTCAAAACTTAATGAAAAATTCTGATAATCTTTTAAGACAAAATTTCGTCGATTATTTTAATTTAAATGATAAAGATGATGATTTTATAAGTTTTTTTGTAGAAAAAATTGAAAAATTAATTTCTGACAAAGTAGGAAAAATAATTAAAGAATTAGAAAATAGTGGTTATTTTGTATCTTATATTTTTGAGAAAGAAATTCCTGAAAAAATTAAGCAATCAATTATTCAATTTATTAATAATGTAAATTTGCTAAATTCTAGCAAAGAAAATAATCTTGATATTCATTTGCTTGATTTAAAAATTCCTGGAAGTAAATTATTATTTCAAAATTTCTTTAGTTTGTTAAATGATTGTAAAAATGAATATATAAATAAAGAAAATGAATGCAGAAAACCCATAAAAAAAAATCAGAAAAAACTAAAGTTAAAGAAATTACATTAGAGATGTCCATTTTTCGAAAAAGCAATATTTGAAAAGTTGTTTATGGAAAGAAGAATTATTATCAGATAATATTTTTAATGGCTATTACTATGAAATAATACATGATTTCTTCTATTTATTATTTTATAATAAAGAAAAAAATATTACCATAAACAAAAAGCAAGAAGAATTTTTATTATTTTTATATAGCAAGAAAAATCCCAAAGAAAATATATTAGATAGATTTTTATATTTTTTCTTATGGGCAGGAAATTATCAAGAAACCATTTTTAAATTGCTGGAAATTTTTGAAATATTAAATAAATACTTCTTTATAAGTAAAAAAAAAGAAAATAATCAACCAGATATTTTAGAGCATATAAAATCATTATATGATTCTGTTAAATTCCCAGAAGATAATAATGAAAAAAATGAGCAAAAAGAAAAATCTCAAAAAGCAAAAGTTAATGAAATATTTTATAAAATATCAGAGTTAATATGTGAAATAATTATTGATGTAAATATAATTAATTATAGTAGTATAGATGATTTAAATGAATTATGTACAAATCTTAATAATATTTATCAAAATTTTTCTCAATTTAATATAACTTTAGGTCTTTCATTTAAAAAACAATATTCCATCAATTCTATTGTTAAATTAATTGAATATTTTATAAAAAAAGAAGAAAAAGTTATAGACAAAAATATTTTAAATAAATTTATACAAAATATATATAAAGAATATCAATATATTTTAAATAATAATATTAATGATGCAGTTATAACATTCGAAAATCAACTAGAAATTATAGTTAAATTATCTGATGAATTATCAATGGTAATATTTGAAAATAAATTATTAGAATATAATAAAAATGAAGATTATAAATTAGAATTGGTCAATATTTTATTTAAATATCCTAATTTAATTAAATATTCTTCTTTATTTTTTAATTATATTTTTTTACTACAACCTATTAAACCAAAAAAATTTAAAGAAAATATTGAAGAAAATGAAAAAAAAGAATATTTTAAAAAATTTGGTGAAATTAAAAATTTAAAAAAAAATAAAATTTTAATGAAAATTGAGCAAGAAGCAGAAACAAATGAAATTTTAAAAGAGATTTTGATTTATATTTTCGAATTAAGAATTAATTCATATTTTGAAGATTGTCAAAAGAATAAATTTATATAAAGCTCTCCAATAAAAGTATTATTAGGATTAAATTTTGATTATTTTATAAATTGTGTATATAATATAGATAAACAAGAATATGGGGAATTAAAAAATATTGGAATTATTTTCTATTTTTCATTTATCAGATGCTATTTATCTTGTTTTGTTAAATTACAATTAAGAAATAGAGAAATAGGAGATTTAAATATATTCCACGAATACTTATTAAATAAATCTAATTCCAATTTAGGAAAGCTAATTTTATTATATATATCTAAAATATTTTTCCTTTATGATAAAAGAGATTATTATTTAAATACTTATTTAAATGATGAACAATTTAATTGGAAAGAATCTATTTTGAATCAAAATGATAAGGTAAAATTATTTTCTATTTTAAATTATGAAAATTCAAATCATTTATTATTAAATATATGGACTGAAATACATAGTAAAGGCAAATTGTCTCCTGATTTACTAAAAGAAATAGAAATATCTGATTTATCTTTGATTATTAATTTTTGCTATAATGAAATAAGTCAAAAAATGAATGAAACAAAAATTGTAGTTAAATCAGAATTAATAGAAAAAATCAATCAAATAAAAGAAAGTTTCAATTTTAAGCCAAAAATAAATTATAAAATAAAAAAAATATTTGAAACTATATCCAATCCAGAATTTTTTAATAGAGACAAAGATATTCAATCAAATTTAAGATTATATTTTATTATGATTAAATTATATATTACAAGTTTTGAAGGATATAAAACAAATTTAACTTCACTTATATTTTCTCATAGTATCATTGAATTAATTAAAATATATTTTAGTAATAATTTGGTAAGTGATTCATTTATATCAATAGAATGTTATTATAAAACAAAAGAAATTTTAGAAGAAAATAATGACAAATCTGAAGTTTTGCCCATCTATATATGCACATGTGGAAAAATATTTTTAAAGCATAAAGAAAAATGTGAATGTGGTTTAAAAATTAAAACTTTAGTTTTTCATGAACAAGATGATAAAAAAAAATTTGAAAATGAAAACAAAAATAAAAATAAATTATCTAAATATAAGAGGATTACTTTATCAGAATTAAAAGAAATTAAGGTTTCACCTTCAATAAAAAAACAATTGTCTTTTGAGGAAAAGTTATTTATTAATGAAAAAATAGATGATAAAAATTTTACCAATGTATTTATTAGTTTTATTTTTTTATGTCAAATATTCATTGAATATCAATTTGAATTTATATCAGATGAGAAATATAAAATAGACTTCAAAAAAATATTAGATTTGAATAAATCAATAGAAGCTTATTTAGAAGCAAAAAAAATAAAAGTAAATAATTTTTATAATATGTTTATAGATTATTATATTGAATTTTTAAAAAACAATGACTATATTAAAAAAAAGGAATTATTTAAAGATTTTATTAAAAGAATATTAAACATTGAAAGTGCAGATGAATCTTTCAAAAATATAGAAACAAATATTTTAACAAAATTAGTTATTATTAATGAAGAAAATAATGCAGAAAAGAATTCCAACTTTTTAGATATAAATTTAAAATATTTATTAACAGCTACAAAATATCCTGATATAGATGAATTAAAAGAGGCTAGCAAAAAAGAATCTTTGCCAATTCTTAAAACATTTACTAGTTGGGAAAAAAAAGATGAAATAAATGAATTATTATATATTGAAAAAATAAATAATTTCATAAATACATTTTCAGAAGAAAACTATAATTTAATTAGCAGACAAAAAATTGAAGATGATAAATAAATTTCAAGAATTTTGTGAAGCTTATGATGAAATTACAAATGCCCCTCCTTATATTATGTCAATGAGCCAACCTGTTAAAACTATATTAAATGAAAAAATTGAAAAAACAGCAATTTATTTGTTATATGAAAATTTAATTAAAATTCAAAATGATTTCTTGAATAAAGTTATTAATGAATTTAATTCAAATAAAGATAATAATAAAGATATTTTAGTTCAAAATGCAATTGAACAAATACAAAAAAAGATTATAATACAAAATGCAACAAAAGCAGATATTTTTGAATTCAAAGTTAAAAATAATATTATTTTATCCTTTGAGGAATTATTTTCATTTTACTCGAATAAGGATATTTTCAATAAATATAATAATAAAATTAATTATTCTAACTACTCAAATATAAAATTTGAATTGCCTAAAATAGAAAAAGAATTAATAAATATTATTTTAATAGGAAAAAAATTATTTTCAGATGAGCAAATTTTTTATAAATTTTATTTAGATCCTCATAACATTGATGAAAAAACAATAAAATTTAAAAAGTTTACTGATATATATGATAGAGAAGATTTAACTGATGATGAAAAAGATGAAGTTGCTTCTCGAATTGAAAGTTTAAAAAGAATTATTATTCCTAATCTAGAAATACTTATAAATTATTTATTAAAGCAAACTAATTACCAATCAAAACAATCTATAAGTGAGATTAAATTACATTCAAATTTATATTTGAATCAAGATTTTATCTCAGTGTTTATAAAAATATAACAATAAATAAGTTAGTTAGCTTGTATGAATTTTTAGAAGAGCAATTATGGGAAAGTATATCTGATAGATATGTCAATAAATGTTTCCATTGTACAGGAAATTTAGAAAAAATAAAATCACAAATTAATCAATTCATTAAAGAAGAAGATACAAGAGAATTAAAAAATGATTAAAATAAAATTAAAAATATTTAATAATTTAATCCTGTTTTATAAGCTTATGATTATTTTAATATTTTTTCAATATTTAATAAATGTCTAAATCAATAATAAGGTTAATTCTACCGAATTAACTTTAAATTCATGTAAACATAAATAAATTAATAAGAATATATTTATAAATCAATTAATCCATAGGTTTCATTCGTAGATCCAGAAGGCACTTACCGAAAAAGCAACAATCGGAATATTTGTTAAAAAGAACACATGAATTTTCGTTCAATTTCATCAGATTTTCAGAACTATTAAATTTTTGAACAAAAATAGCATAATTATTTTTGAAATCTTTAAGAGATTGATCTAAATTGCCCATATTCAAAAAATATTCTGCAATTAAATAATTGTATTTATAATTTGTCATATTTTCAAATAATATTGACTCAAAAAGGTGGCCAGAGTCCTTAATCATTTTATAATTTGGGATTTTTTCTTTCAAAATATCATTAACATTTTTTGTATCTTCATAATCTTCATTTCCAACAACAAGGTTGTAAACCTTTACATTTTTTTTCCACGTCCTAATAAAAGGATTTGATAATTCTTTATAATCATTGCTATATAATGGTAAACAATTAGTTAAACAATGGGAAATTTCATGTAGAATTGTTAAAATCAATCCTACTAAATAGGTCATCTTTTTCTGTTCATCATTTTCACCATATATATTTTGAATGAATAAATTAGTTATGAAAATTTTTTTGGAATAAATAGTTATCCCAAGATAACCTTCTTCCATTTTTATAAATTTAATTTTTTTCACAACTTGTTCATATATATCTTTTAAGGCTTTTAAGATATTATCTTCAGAGACAAATGTTGCATCTTTTCCGAATATTGTCTTACAAGTTTCTAAGTATGCATCTCTAATAGATTTAGAAAATATATATTTTTCTAAAATATCGAAATTTAATATGAAATAAAAATCACTTTTATAATTTTTAAAAAGTTTAATAAAAGCATCATCCCTTTTTGCTTCTAATATTATTTCTTTAAATTCTTGCTCATTAAAATATGAATCTGTGTAAAAAATATATTCTAATAAAGAGTTATAATCATCTTCTTCTATTTGACTAGTGAGCAAGCTCAAATAAATATGCTTTTTAAATTGGCACAGAGAATTATTATTTAACATAGGGAGATAGATAGGTTCAGGTATTAAATTCTTAATATTTATAAAAAAATTAATTGCTTTTTCTTGTAATTTTTGTTGGCCTGAATATAAAGTATCTAATCCTTTATCAATAAAAGAAATAAAAGTTTCATTGTCCATTTCTGTCCCGAATTTATATTTAAATGGACATTGAATTTTATTCCTTTTGAATATATAATTATTGAAATTTCCAACTAATTTTTCTTGCAATTGTTCTAATTGTTTCATATTTAATATATCATTTTTATATACCTCTTTCTTAAATTCTTTTATTTTATCATTTTATTTTGCAATACGTATATCCTTTGCTTCTGAAATTTTATATGCGACCTTTTCTCTCAGCAATAAATTTTCTTCTTTTTGAGAAACTTCTTTTTCTCTTTTTTTAACATTTTCTTCTTGAATTTTAAGCTTTTCTTCTTTATCTTTAATTTCTTTTTTGCTTTTTTCTATTTTTTTAATTTCTTCACTGAAA
>Ga0247611_10008577_pt1 | contig 12556 bp, 4 predicted proteins | sample 177DNAGHGhighgp2_FD_192422 | JGI IMG/M metagenome (GOLD analysis project Ga0247611, IMG submission 192422) | Sheep rumen microbial communities from Palmerston North, Manawatu-Wanganui, New Zealand - 1770 DNA GHGhigh gp2 | ecosystem: Host-associated > Mammals > Digestive system > Stomach > Rumen ... | reverse complement strand
AAGCGAATCTCTATCTTATCGTTCTCCGTCACCTCATCGCGATACACGCGCAGCACCGTTCCTACGCCGAACACACGGTGACTCACCCGATCGCCCTCTTTCCATGAAGACGCAATAGGCGTCTGGGCATTGGATATTGGAGATTGGAGATTGGAAATTGGAGATTTGGGAGCACTAGGAATGCTAGGAACTTGGAAGAAGCCCTTCTCGGCGGAACGGACACGGTCTTCCTCCCTTGTTTGCCGGGAGGACGCTCCGGGACGCGTGAGCTCAAAGAACTGGCGATCGATATCATTGAGGAAGCGGCTGGGCGAAGCAAAATTGAATGTGCCGTTGCGGAACCGCTGGCGGGCAAAACTCAGATGACACTGCTCCATCGCACGCGTGATAGCTACATAGAGCAGACGTCGTTCTTCTTCGACTTCGTTCGGCTTGACGGCAAACTGCGAAGGGAAGAGGTTCTCTTCCATGCCAACGATGAACACCACCGGAAACTCGAGTCCCTTAGCCGCATGAACGGTCATCAGTGTCACGCGCTCCGACGTGTCCGTCAGGTTCTCGTCCTGATCGGTCTGCAGACTGACCTCAGAAAGAAAATCGGTGATCGGCGTATAGTCGATACCTTCGTTGACGCGCTGCTCCACAAACTCACGGATGGCGTTGAGTAACTCCTGCACGTTTTGTGCGCGGTCGATACCTTCTTGCGAACGATCCAACGCCAAGGCAGTCATCACGCCCGAGGTGCGCAGAACCATCTCCGTGAACGCATAAGCGTCCATCGTCTCGCTCTGCTCACTCAGACCGTCCATGTAGGCGGCAAAAGCCTGCAGTTTCTTGGCCGTTCCTGCGCTCACATCGAGTCCTGTATCGTCCGGCCGACGCATCACGTCGAGGTACGATTTATGATGCTCGATGGCGTTGAGCGATACTTTCTTCATGGTCGTCTCGCCGATGCCTCGTCCGGGGAAACCGACGATACGCAGCAGCGCTTCGTTATCACGCGGATTGACCGCCAGACGCAAGTAACCGAGCGCATCCTTGATCTCCTTGCGCTGGTAGAATGACGTACCACCATAAATCCGGTAAGGGATATTGAGTTTGCGCAACTCATTCTCGATCACACGGCTCTGCGCATTCGTGCGGTAGAGCACCGCAAACGAATCATAGCCTTTATGCTTTTGACGCTGAATAGCGGTCGCTACGCCCAGCGCCTCCGTACGATCGTCCATGTACGGCTGTAAGTGCAGCGGTTGCCCCTGTTCCTTCTCCGAATAAACGGTCTTCTCGATCTGGTGAACGTTCTTATGAATGAGCGAATTGGCGGCATTAACGATCGTCTGCGTGGAGCGGTAGTTACGCTCCAACTTAAACAACTTGGCATCGGGGTACTGCTGCCGGAAATTGAGGATATTGCGTATATCCGCTCCGCGGAAGGAGTAAATACTCTGCGCATCATCGCCCACCACGCAGATATTGTTCTGCGGCTCGGCGAGCATCTTCACCAGCAAAAACTGAATATAGTTCGTATCCTGGTACTCATCTACCAAGATATATTGGAACTGCGTCTGTATCCGTTCGCGCACCTTCGGGAAGGTGCGCATGAGCACAAGCGTGTTGATCAACAGATCATCGAAGTCCATCGCGTTGGCTGCCCTTAGACGCACCTGATACTGCTCATAAACGGTCATCATCTCGTACATCCGCGCTTCGCGATCCTCGCGCAGCAACTGTGTGTTCGCGCCATATTGCGCCGGACTCACGCCGCTGTTCTTGAGCATAGAGATACGCGCTTGTACCGCGCCGGGTTTGTATATCTTCTCGTCCAACCCGCGCTCTTTGCAGATGGCCTTTAGCACTGATTTGCTATCCGTTGTATCGTAGATAGTGAAGTCGCGCGTGAAGCCCAACTTATCCGCTTCCGGTCGCAGCAGTTTCGTGCATACATGATGGAACGTACCCATCATGAGATAGCGAGCATCTGCGCCCACGAGTTTCTGGATACGCTCTTTCATCTCCCGCGCAGCTTTGTTGGTGAACGTCAGCGCCATGATACGGCTCGCCGGCACACCCTGCTGGAGCAGGTACGCGATACGATAGGTCAGCACACGCGTCTTACCCGAACCGGCACCCGCTACGATGAGCGATGCCCCTTCGGTATATGTCACCGCCTCGCGTTGTGTGTTATTTAGTTGGTCTAAAAAGTCCATGATTTACAAATCGAATGCAAAGGTAATACAAAAAAAAGATATACGCAAGAGTTGGCACAAAAAAAATGCAGAACCGTTAAATTTCTGCACTTTTCTTTTTCCATTTGAAAGCTCCGTAGGCTATCAGTAGTAGTCCGAATAGTATCCACGGCGTGTCGCCGATAGGAGAGTGGAAGTCATACTCACCGATGGCATTACCGTTATCGTCTTCTTCATCATCTTCGTCCAGACGTCCTCCCTTTCGGACGTGCGGTTTATTGGCAGACGCAGAGGTCGCAGCGCACCAACCGCCTTCGCTATTCAGCATCTCAAAATTCGAGGCACTGATAGCGGAGAGCGAACCGGAGGCCAATGGACGTTGCATACTCATACTCATCGTGGTCGATGTGGTTTGTATCGGCGCCACGTAAGCAGAGGTTGTCCGGAAAGCGGTCGGCTTGCAAGGTTGGTACGTAACGGCAAGCAGACTTGTCGCCACCCACAAACAGACTAATATACCTATATATTTCCTCATCTAATCACCATCCTTTCCGTATTACTGCCTCGCTGTACAATATATACGCCTGTAGGCAGATGGATATTAGAGATGAGGTCATATTCGTTCAGTTTCATGATTTTGCGTCCGAGTACATCGTAGATAACGGTTCCCAATTGGTTATTGGTAATGGATGATTGGTCATTTACCTCTTCGATGTCCGTCGGGGTGTCATGTTGTTCCTCGCTACTCGATACGCGCTTGTATCCGTTGATGAAGTAACGGATCTGGTCATTGAGCGGGGTCTCGATTGCAATCTGCAGACCGTTTCGTATAAGCACACTATCGTTGCTCACCGCGTCATACAGGTAGAGCGGTCTTTCCCAATTGCCCGTCATGGAGAAGGTCAAGAGGGTGTAGTTATTGATGTCGAACTTCGCATCGATTGTCGAGAATACCACCGGCACGTGGCTCAGTGTGTCGCGGATATCGAGCATTAACGCCTCGTTATCAGCAATCGTATACAGACTGATCGGCGTAGAGAACGCACCGCTATTATAGTAATGCTTACCGGAAGAGAGCGACAATGCATCTTCACCTTTGACAAAACCGCGACTCGCGTCGGCTTGTTCGCCCAAGGTCAGGTGGGCTTTCTTGACGCCACGATTCGTCTCGTTCGCGGCCGTGATATACAAACGTTTGGTTGTTTGGGCATCTTCGTGACGAGCCATTAGTCGTCGTACAGGAGCATCGTCCTTGACGTCCTCATGACTAACAATAATACCCGAACCGGTGATTGCTACCAAGGCACTCGGTTTGAGAGTGACAGGCAGTGTCTTCGATGCTTTACACGTACTATTCGCCACCAGACCTACGGCGCGTTGCGGCGCTATGAAATACTGACCTTTCGCTGTTATCTCTTTGACGGTATAACTATTGCTGGTACCGTCTATCAACTGATAGGCCGTGAATTTATATGTACCACCGGTATGCTCCAGCACATCCGCATTATCCAAACACAACTGATAGACATCAACGAGGGCCATCGTTGGATTACCGAAGAAGAAGAACTCCGATTCGGTCGCATTCCTCAGCGTATATGTGATTCCTGCGCCTCCGGCATCCGTCAGCGCTGTTTTATCATACGCCAAGTTATGCTCAAGTTCGGCAAAGGCAGGACGTGCCGTACCATTCTCCTGTTTCATCGTATAGGGACCTCCGGCTTGATAGGAACCTCCGTTCTTACCATAGGAGTAATAGGTATTATCCGGTTTCGGAAGACATACGACGATCTCTCTATTCTCGACATCATAGGCATCATAACTATTGATCACCGTGGCGTGTCCCGGCCGATAGATCGTATCGATCAGGTTCGTCTTCACCCAATCGACTTCGTTCTTCGAGCTTTGCGTAGTGTACGCTATCGGGTTGCCCTCCTCATCCGTATTATAATACGCGAGGCGCACGGTAGAGTTATAGAAGCCTTGGTAGAACGCGAACGGGTATTTACGCGGGTTATACGACAGTCCGCCGACACTGCCTAACGGGAAGGACTTCGGTGCGAACTCTACCGTATCTGTCGATGCACCCGTTGCCGGGTTGGCTTTGTTATACGTAGCCGCATTGAACGGCACGTACAGGTCACCGGAATTAACATGCTTCAATGCCGGGGAGAAAGTCTGCCAGTTATCGGTCTTGAAGAGCACGTCGACAAACGCTTTCTGGTATTCCAGACGCTCTTGACCTAACATCTGCGAGCGCGGTTTGAAGAGGATTTGTTGACATGTATTGCGCTTGTAGCCGTATTCGAGCGTGTCTTTCTGATCCACTACCAAATCCATGACGACAGGCAGTTGTCCTTCGGCTACCTGCGGGATGATCACTTTCGTATCAGCCATCGGCACAATAGCTTTGAAGCCATCACTCGGTTTGGATGCCATGACTGGTGTCCAGTTCAAGTCATCATTCCAGTAGTTCGTACCGCTGAGGTTCGCCGGCGTCCAACGCACGGTATCCGGGGCGATAGCTAAGATAAACTGCGAGTGTCCGGCCAACTTTAATGGATCATCGGCACTATATGTAGCCGTCTTATCCGCTGAATAGTACGGTGCTTCGAAACGATACCAGTAACCTGCTTTAAGGGGGAACGTAGTACCGGCTTTCGGCGTGTACGTAATGATATTATCTTTGGAGTAATAAGTCACATCCTTCGGTGCACTGCCAATAACGGTCTTATCCTGCTGATAATAGAATGCATCACTTGGATTAGCCGATCTCCATGCAGGATCGTTGGTCTCGATGAGTTGAGTAGCCTGCCATCCGATGATAACCGCATTGGCATCATTATTCGTAGAGATCTCAGCAATACGTACCTTAAGATGCTCATTGGCATCGGTCTTCGACGCACGGATCACAGGTACAATATACGTATCACCCACACGGCTATCGTAACCGAAACGCAACTTAGCGAGCGGTTCCTTAGAGTGCAACTCCAACCAGATTGTATCATTACAGATTGTAGCCTGTACAAGCGTATCCTGACCGGATGGGCCGGCATCATCCCAAGTAAACCAACCACTGGCAGGCACCGGCATAAGATAGAAATAGCTATCCATCTTATCGCCCATGTAGATATCACGATAGTCCAGACCAAGCTCCAACACACCATCCGTGATAAGTTTGTTAATCACATCGTATTTGCGACGGGCACGAGGTGTCAATACTGTCGGATCTGCCTGCGACCAAGCGAAATCAATCGGGCGCACCTTACGCCAGTCGTATTGCTCACGAATGGGGTTGTCCGGGTCGTTCGAACGGAAGGTCTCCATTGCATCAGAGAACTCAGCACGCGTACAACCGTAGCGGCGCTCGAATGCCAAGTTGGCATCATCATCCGTTCTATCCCGCACGCTGTCGTGCGCATGCATGAGGTCGAACTTACAGATCGTATTCAACACAGCATGTCCGGCCAGCGGAGATGGCAGATTCAAGTGTATCGAAGCGCGATAGGTCTCGTTGGCTTCCAGCAGTTTGAGTGCATCGCTGGAGGCATCATCCGCCTCAATCTCTGCACGAGTATGGTTTGTCCAGGTTGTGCCATCCACTTGCAATTCGGCTACTTGCTTGATGTTGATCACACGGAAAGTAGCACAGCTCTCATCAGCGAAGGTAGGTTTATCATCGACGCTATTCATGATAGTCATCGCAATACGGAAAGTGCGGTTATCCGTCGCGCTAACCGGCAGAGCTGTATTGAGATAGATGACCCAGTGCGGAGCCAAGTCCGTACCTTCGTTCACGAAGGACTTGATATGCGGCGTGGAGTAAGTTCCAAAATCAAGATTGCTCTGACTGGTCACCTCATCACGCGTCTTGACGTTGCCGGTCTCATTGAGGAACGCAGCCTTGCGAGTAGCTGCTGGATCTCCGGTTATCTCCAGTAATTCAAGCGCACGGTCTATAAGTTTACCGCGTTCAGTAGAGGTCTTGGAAGAATCGTCACTCTTATCCGGGTTATAGGTTCGCTCCGGAATAAGCACATAGCCGTAGTCATTGCCCCTGGTGGACTTCAAAAATGTCTTTGTTACGGACTCTGTGGCCGTAAAACCATCCTTGAGATAACCCGGGAATATCTCGGCTCTCGGATCGGTCTCATCGGTTAATTGCGTATAGGTTGCTCCGCCATCGGTCGTCTTACTTGCCAATACCGGCACGTAGCCTCCGGCTCCGCTGTTAGCAGTGTTATCCCATCTTTGGAATTGGTATGCCACCAATTTGCCTGTCTTATAGAGCGCGGTATCCGCAGTGTAATCAATACGCGCCTGTACATACACAGAGTCGTCCCTAATACAGGTGGATTTATTCTGGAAGACAGAGAAGGAACGTGAGCGCTCGATAAAATACATACGATCAATGAGTATATATGCATTACTTTCTGTTGTGCCGGTAAGGGATGCCGTACAGCGGAAATAATCATAGTCCGATACCAACTTACGGTCAATCGGCAATACCGTTTGCCACCAATCATGTGTAGGATTACCATCACGGTTGCACTTAATCTCACCGGTCTTGAAGCGATAGATAGCAGTCCATGTTGAGCCCCCATCTTTCGTACCCTGCAGTTCTGCGGTAATCTGCGGTTCGTAACTATTGTCCACCGGATTACAGAGATCGAAACAAAGGAATACCTGTTGGTTGGAACAGGTCAAACCCGGATAGACAAAATTGAAGATTGTAGTCGGTTTCTCTGCCGCTTGGATGCACAGGAAGTAGTTATCGCGCGCCGAGATGATATGACTCGGGTTGGTCGGATCAACGAACTTATTAAGGAAGCAGTACTCACCTTTCATCGGCAGCATAGACGTGCCATCCACGCGACGGTTTGCCGGTATTTGGTTCTCTTCATCTCCGACAGGGTAGTGGTAACTCAACTCCGTCATATTCCACGGCAACTTATGGTAATACGCCGTGGGATCATCCGTAGCAGGGGCAGGGAAATTCTCGAGGCCAAGGGTAAACAAGGTCTCGTAGTTACTCTGTATATCTTCTTCGGATATGATAGCCTCATCGTTACGCGGACCTTCTGTATTCGGGTTACGCGTTACGACGGTAAACTTCGCAAGTTGAAAATGCTCCGTACGCAAACGGTACTGAATGGTCTCATTTGCTGCTCTGTGCACATTATCATCAAAAGCCAGCGAACCATCGGCCAGCATGGTATAACCATCAGCGTCTTCGTCTGATGCGCGTTCCACTTCCACCCATGTACTGCCATTGTACTTCTCCCAACGAGGAGTTTCGTTATAGGTACGCGCCTTCGTTTCAGATACTTCGTAAATAAGCCAAGCTTGATAGGCAGTATTATTATTACTTTGTCTGTAAATACGATAGTCAAACGTACCACCAGACCACTGACCGGAAGCTAAATAACCGGTATGGTTTCCACGCGTAGAATATATCGTTATTAATTCACCAGAACTAAACCCGGTGGGCATATCACCTCCGCTTCCGCTATAGGTTCTTAATTCGAATTTAGGCTCACCTGTTGCGCCCCATCCATACCATCGGATATTTTGCGTTCCGCTTCCTCCTTCTGAGCTGTATGCAGTATATAAGTTATAAAGTTTGTTATCGCCAAACTCAAAAGTATGATACCATTCCGCCGCACTAAACAAGTGAGAGTCTTTATTCCTCTTCAGGGTAAGAAAATACGATGTATAAGTACCTCCGTCGTTTAATTTATCCTCCAACAACTCTTTAAACGCATCCTTGTCAGCCGCGGCACCGGTAATAGGCAATGTTGCCGGAATCTCACGACTAGATTTTCCCAAGAAATAGGCCGTACCGTTTCTCGGATTAACAAGAATGACGGTCTTTGTGGCATTTTGAGCCATGCCATTCAACGTCGAGACATTGAGCAAGGTTAATTTATACTTCTTCTCTATCGTTTTTTCCTTACCAATACGGGCATAATAGTCGTTTTTTCGCAAGTCATCGTCGCTCAAATCCGTGCGTGTGCCGATTTTAGCATCCGTTTGTGTCGGATTGGCATAATAGATATACTGGAGGTGCTCCTCGTCAATCGAGGCATTACCTTGTTGTACGGGATATCGTTGCTGTAAGGAGAACTCACGTCCAGCCGGCACAATCACCACGTGTTCCTCCATCCATTTGGCGCCATTACCATCACCTTTATAGGTAGCCAATGTGTCCGCCTGCTTTTTCGCAGGTTGGATATCGAATACATTACGGTAACTCAATGTCGGTTCAGTTAACTTTGTCAGGTTCTGCTTAACATATGCAGGTGTGGAAGAACCAGTAGTTTTGATATCATAATATGCACTCACATCGCATGCTACCTTACCATTCTTTGTAATACTCTTCGGATAATATACGGATGGGATCTTCGTTCGTGTTCCCACCTTGAAGTGCTCCATAGTACCAGCCGGCTCGAATTCCGTATTGCCTGCATTGATATCTCGAATAATATCCCAACGACCACGCGAAGCAGCGGAAGTGGAATAGTTGATAGGCATAAAGTTCTGGTTTCGCACATTAGTCGGTGCATTCAATCCAAAATCCCAGGTGTCGTCATGCTCCAAGTCTCGATCCTTGTAAGCGCCCTCATAGATGAACCAGCGGTAATACCCCCAATGGTCACGGTGAAGGGGCAAGGATAACTCCTCGTCCGGAATGGCATATAAAGTATAGTTTTTCTCATATACCTCCTGCAACTCCTCTGCCGTAGGCTTATGACTGAAAGCATACAGGCCCGCCACACCGGAACTCTTCCATAACTGCGAAACCCAGATGATACGCGTCACTTCCGACCAGTCACCTTCCTGCGTAGAGTGCAGATAACGATAGGTATAATGCACTTCGGCGATACGATCTACAGTCGCAGAGGGATTGTACTCATTCGCCACAAGGCGTACCGTTTTCTTATCCGGTGTAGATGCAGTCAACCACGAGCACGTGGTAGTTGTACCCGGCTCGTACGCGTTGACTATTAACTCATTATATTTGACGCTCGATATTTCTTGAGGCGTTTGTGCCGTTAGATCCAGCGTTTGCTCCTCCAAAACACCACCTGTCTCGTAAGCGCCATTATAATGCAATGTATCTGCCGTTACACTGTAGCGGGCTTTGATATCAAAATCTTTGGTGTCTTCGGTACCAATAGGCGTTGTACCATCCGCTTTCTTTCCATCGTAGAAATACGGGAACTCCCATCCGTCCGGACGCTCATCCATCGTAAGCGTCGTCGCATACTGAACATGGAATGTCTCACGCGTCAATTGAATAGAGTCTACATAATGCGTCTTTTTGCTTTCATCCTCACCCAAATACAGGTGAACATACAGCCAATCTACGTGATCCAGATAATCTCCTTCTGTCGGTTCGCCATCGCCTGTCTTGCGCAACACGCGACACTCGGGTTGATCTACAGGTGAAGCTCCAATAACAAAGATGGTATCTACCCATTCGTTATCAACCAGGCTGTTCTTTGTGTCGCTTACCCACAACAAAGTGGAATCACGCCAGCCTATAACCGGCACTTTCACATCCGGCGTTCCCGGATCACCATCGTCATCTATCTCCGTCGAGTCTCCTGTGAGTGTCCACATCTTCATATGCGACTGACCGTTATACGCACCTGCTCCGCGCGGATTGGATTTCCATTCGTAGTGACCACTCATATGATAAGTAGAAACCAAAACACTTTGGTCATCTATCACTTCCGGCTCAAATGTATAGACATCCACGCGGGCATATCGGCTACGGAAACGATCCACATGCGGGTAATAAGCCACCTGAGAAGAAAAACGAATCTTTGTGGTATCCGCGCTCGTTTTCAGTCCAAAGATATAAGAAGTCGGATTGGTTTTGAACACCAAGTCATCGCCAGTCTTGCGATCCCATACCGATATACGCTGCGACTCCGACGGACGGGCCTCAAATAAACGATCAAATTCATATAACGGGTCGTACGTCAGGTAACGGTATTTATCTACACCGCTCTCTTCGGTATAGAAATACATGTAACCCTGAATATACCGACCGGTGGCGTAGATATCCTTCGCCGTATGCCACATCGTACCGATAGAACTGAGGATTAAAGTGTTATAGGGCTGACCGGCAATCTCAGGATCACCCAAAGCCAGATAGAGCGTATCCTTCCCCGGTAAGCGTTCTTGCGTCCAAACGCTTTGAATCGTACGGGTATAGTCTTTATTAGGCAACTCGCGGCCCGTCGAGCTCCATAAACGACCGGCAATCCACATCGTCGCATAGTTAGGCTCGGTATAGGCCATGATCTTATATTCCGGTGTACCGGCTTTGGCAGCTACAGTATCTACTCCGAGGTAGTATCGCTTACCTCCATATACGGTAGAAAAAGTAACATAGTCATTCCATGCTACCGACACTACCGGATCGTCATACCAACCACCGGGAGTAGATTTCTCTCCTTCAGCAAATACGTGTATGGACGCACCTGCGAGCAGGAACAGACTAAACAAAAAGAACAGCCATTTGCTGGCTTTATAGGAGTAGGATGTCTTCATTTCGCACCTAAATTATACAGACTTTATTCAAAAACGGTGCAAAATTACTGCTTTTTTCTCATGTGCGCAAAGATATTTTGTATTATGCCACATCGATATTGCAAAATGCAACAAAAAACGACCTTTTCGGCCGTTTCTTGCATAATTTATTAAAAATAGTAATCTTTTTATAAACTTTTGATATACTTATCTGCCTCGATGGCGGCTTTAGCGCCGGAACCTGCAGCTACTACCGCCTGACGATAATGCGGATCGGCGCAGTCGCCTGCGGCAAAAACACCAGGTAAACCTACCCCCTGCCCCTCCCTATAGGGAAGGGAGAAACACTGCGTTCCGTTATCTTTGACGATGATGTACCCTTCTGCATCGCGGGCAACGTAGTCCTTGAAGAGTTCGGTATTAGGATGATGACCTATCGCCAAGAAGAAACCGTCAATTGCTATATGGCGAATTTCCTCGTCGGGTTCGCCTTTGCGGAACACGAGATCGGCACCTTGTACCTTGCCCTCGCCCGTCAGTTGGAGCGTGTTATGCTCAAAGAGAACTTCGATCTTGGGGTTATTGAGCACGCGCTGCTGCATGATATCCGAGGCGCGGAGGAAAGGCTTACGAACGATCATATAGACTTTCTCGCAGAGTCCGGCGAGGTAGTTAGCTTCCTCACAAGCCGTGTCACCGCCGCCGACAACCGCTACAGTCTTCTTGCGGTAGAAGAACCCGTCGCAGGTAGCACAGGCACTCACGCCGCGCCCGCGATATGTACGCTCGGACTCGAGACCGAGGTATTTGGCGCTGGCACCGGTGGCGATAATAACTGCATCGGCTTCGTAGAGGTCTGTGTCTTCGACCCAAACCCGGTGAGGGGTTAGGGGTGAGGGGTTAGGGGCAAACTCCACTTTGGTCACAATGCCAGACACGAACTGCGTACCGAAACGCTCGGCTTGACGACGCATGTCGTCCATCATTGTGAAGGGCTCGACGCCATCGGGATAACCGGGGAAATTCTCCACTTCGGTGGTCGTCGTCAACTGTCCGCCGAGTTGGGGACCTTCGATCAGTACCGGTTGTAAGTTAGCACGACTCGCATAAATTGCTGCCGTATAGCCCGCCGGGCCAGAGCCAATTATTAAACATTTTACTCTATTCATAGTCTCATATCATTTACAAACGTATCTTTCTCCGGCGTGAACTCCCATTTTTGCACACCGGTGATGTATTTGGGTTCTTTGAACTTCAGCGTGGTATTTTTCTTGCCCTCTTTGATCTCCACCTGCAGGGGCATCAGATCACTGTTCCGCACGCGGAGCGTGAAGCGGTTGATGCCGATGGATTGATCTTTGGGCGAGAGGGTAATAAGGGTCGTTGCACCATCATTAGCCGCTTTCTCCGTCACGTTGCACACCGGCACGATGGCCTTGGCGTACAGCAGCGGATTGGATTCCAACAGCTCCTGTTCGGTCGGGTTGGTCAGCGTCAGTTCATCGGTCTCGGGCGAGTACATGTACATCGTTTTGCCATCATACGCCGCCTCAATATTGAACATCGAGAGCCGGAACAACTGCCCCTTCATGGTCAATGAGCCGGGATAGTTCATCGGCGCATTGACTTCTTCGGCCACCGTAATGGTGAAGTCCGACTGCAAGGTCTTCGTCTCGAGGTTCGTCAAAAACGAACTCAAGATGGTTAATATTGTTAGTAGCATTTTCATTTGACGCCTAATTCTTCGAGCAGTTTATCGAGTTGGTCGAGGTCGGTGATGAGGACATCGCGTCCCTTCGGTCCTTTGTTCGGTCCAACGATACCGGCAG
>Ga0247611_10008576_pt1 | contig 12556 bp, 9 predicted proteins | sample 177DNAGHGhighgp2_FD_192422 | JGI IMG/M metagenome (GOLD analysis project Ga0247611, IMG submission 192422) | Sheep rumen microbial communities from Palmerston North, Manawatu-Wanganui, New Zealand - 1770 DNA GHGhigh gp2 | ecosystem: Host-associated > Mammals > Digestive system > Stomach > Rumen ... | reverse complement strand
CCGGCGACAGCTCAACAAGCCTGTGTATGTGGTTGCCTATGCCGCCAATGCGGTAGAGCTTGCAGTTGCGGCTGTTGATGATTGACCAGATGTAACGGTACATGTGCTCGCTGGTCTCGTCGGGGATTGTCATCTCACGGCGGTAGGTGTTGATGACTATGTGATAGATGGAATTTACGGCACTCATGTCAATATTGTTTTGTCTTTGCAAAAGTAGTGAAAATCATTTACAAGGGCAGGGCAACTGTGGCGATGAAGTTCCTCTAACGAGGCACTTTTTCATTAGATGGCACAAGGACCAAGCTGCGAGGGTCTTCGACCCTCTTGCATGGTCTTAGTAATAAATAGCCTCTATCGAGGCACTTAGCGTCTTCGACGCTCATGGCCCCATCAACATTAAACACAGGTTTTTGCGGGTGATCCGTTTTTTATTTTTGTTTCCGAGGTGCCGCATTTTTTATTCAAAAATTGTGTTTTTAAGAGATAATCACAAAATTAAAAGCATTTTTTTTGGTCAAAAACACTTAAAATATCAGTATTATTCGTAAATTTGCAGCTGTTTTCAAAAATGGCTACATTAATATCAATAATAATAGGTTGTTTGTCGATAGGTATAATCCTGTCGGCCCCCATGGGACCAATAGGCATACTGGTAGTGCAGCGCACAATGGAGAAAGGCCGCAAGAGTGGCCTTTACACTGGTGTGGGTGCTGCTGTGTCCGACCTGTTTTATTGTCTCCTGGCAGGACTTGGCCTAGCCTTTGTGACTGATTTTATTGACGCTCACCGTGAGCTGTTCCAGATAGGCGGTAGCATAATACTTATCGTGTTTGGAATCTTCATGATATTGCGCAGTCCAGTCAGGGGTCTCAAGCATGAAGATGCCAAGAAGGTGAACTTCACCCAAGACGCTATTACCGGTTTTGTGTTCACCCTGTCTAACCCATTGATTATCTTCCTTATATTCCCATTGTTCACTCGCTTCACATTCCCCTCGGCCGATTATAAATTCTATCACATTATATTAGGGTATATATTCATTGTGCTAGGGGCATTGTTGTGGTGGTTTGGAATTACTTATATCGTTGACAGGCTCCGCTCGAAGTTCAACATCCAGAGCATGTGGCTGATTAACAGGGTGATGGGTGGTATCATTCTGGTAGTGGGCATCTATGGGATTGTTACTGGAGTGCTGTCTTATTTTCACATCATCTCGTGATGCACAGTAATGAGTTGCTAGTGAAGAAACTCCCGGAGCTCGACAAGATGTCGCTGGCTCAGGTGTCGCACTATCTTGATGCAAATGTAGAGCACGAAATCGTGGGCTGTGTCAACTGGCCCGAGCAGTTCCCTTATAAGCCCTTTTGCTCAGTGGTGGTGGCTGTGTCGCTCTCACGGCTTTATGTGCTGTATTCTGTCATTAGCAAGGACTTGCGTGCCGTGAACACTGCCGACCTTAGCCCCGTGGCTCAGGACAGCTGTGTGGAGTTCTTCTTGCAGGTGCCAGGCTGCGAGGAGTATTGGAACTTTGAATTTAACTGCATAGGCACGCTCAATGCCAGCCACCGCGTGGAGCGTGACAATCCCACCCGCCTCACTGCCGATGAGCTGGCGTCGGTAGAGCGTTACTCGTCGTGTGGCAATGAGGCTATCCAGGAGCAGGAGGGCACATTCTGCTGGGATCTTGTGGTGTCGATACCATTGTCACTAGTGGGTCTTGATGGCGACAATTTGCCTGATTATGTGCTTGGCAACTTCTGTAAGTGTGGTAGCAAGACGGCGCATCCGCACTATGTGACGTGGAGTGCTATAGATGGCGAGAAGCCCGATTTTCATCGCCCCGACTGCTTTGGCAAGCTATGGCTGAGCCAGCCCGAGCCCCCAGAACCGTTAGAAGCTGAGACATCACAAAGCCCTGCTGCTCCCACAAAGCCCAGAGGACTCAAAAGACTTTTTCTTGCCCTTTTGGGTAAGCGCTGATGCTGTGTCGCGATGGTGGGTGAAGCGATGCTGAGCATGTATCCTTCTCATTATGGTTGATGCCGAATAAGAGAACGCCCCCCTCATTGCAAGAGACAACTTATGCAATGAGGGGGGCGACTAATCAGGTGGCCACGTCAGGGCTTACTTCACGTACTTCTTGCCGTTCTGGATATACACGCCGTGCTCGGGAACGCTCTGGAACACGCAGCCGTCAATCGTCACCTTGGGGGGCAAAGGTGATAATCGAGATGGTTGTCCTTATGCTCATGTGTCTGAAAATTAGTCTGTAAAATGCTTTAGTTCGCTGGTTTTTAAAGACATAAGAACATAAGTACATATTGTCGTGTTCTTGACTATCTATTTATGTATTCTTATGTTCTTATGTCTATTGACATGAATCGCAGCACAAGCTTTTATGTCAGCGCACCACTTTCTCGCTCGTGCGCGTGCCGTCGCTCCAGGTCGTCACCTTGATGCTGATGCCCGGCTGCGGCTCGGCGCTCTCCACACCGGCGAGGTTGTAGTAGCGCACGCTCTGAGCCTGCCTGTCGCCAGCGACGGTGGTGATGGCAGTGTAATTCTTCAACTGCTGAGCCTCATCATATAGGCAACCGTTATAAACTAGCTCACCATTCTCATAGACTGCTGAAAGACCTGCCATAGGCCATCCCTCTGCTGACGTAGGGAATGATTTGAATGGCTCAAGCAAATCGCCATACTTGCAATCAACACCTATGCCTTCGATAATCTTGAACTCATTTAAGTCTATATCATATTCTACATCATAGTTGACATGATAGCCGTTACGAGTTGTGGTGCCAACTTCAATAGTAAAGGCAGAAGAATTGACCTCTTCAACACAATTCAACTGAGCAGAGAAATAAACAGCTTCGTCTGGCAAGAAATAGAGATCGTTATTGTTAAAGTCATAGATCTTGTCAAAGGATATTGTATATCCATTTATATAGAAAGGCAGTTGATCATCAATATTTAAGGTTACTACCTTGTCTTCTTCGTTCACATAAGCCACCAAATATGGCTCCATAGCATTACCCTGCTTGTCATGGTCGGTACGATAAAGCATGTGCCCTTTTTCATTTTCCCCATTAAACTCAAGTGTGTAAAGTTTTGTCATCTCAGAAGATGGATCAATACCTTCTCTGCTATGGTACTCTACATACTCCCAAACTACTCCCTCACGCACTAGGGGCACATACTCATTCTCGGCTGCGCTGGCGCTAGTCATCATCATTAACCCCAGCAATAATAATGTAGTCTTTTTCATAATAGTTCTTGTTTTAGAGTTTACTAATTCCTTGGTCGATTCTCACAACCGCAAAAATAGCAAACAACGGTTAATAATGCAAATTATTCGTCAACATATTGTGTGAATTCCACCTTTGAACCTAGCTCAGCAGTGAATTTACCAATAACTTCAACGTTTCCAGACTCAATCTTGACCTTGGCTCCGCTCTGGAACACGCAGCCGTCAATCGTCACCTTGCCGGGAGTCTTAACCGCAAAGGTAGCTCCGTTCTCAACTATAAAGCCCTCACCAAGGAGAACGTTATCTGTAGCGTCTATTTCATAGATAGCTCCATTCTTGATTGTCACATTTCCATTTGTGGCATTTGGTATTATTGATTTTCCTGCACTAAAAGAACTGGCATATACATATTGCGAGTTGTTGATATTGCAGTTCTGAAGTTTCAGTGGAGCAATGTAAGGAATATGGTCATGATTGTATATCATTACTGTGGCAGTAGGAGACAGATTAAGAATAAAGCCAAAATTACCACTACCATAAAAACTGCCAACGTTGCCTTCATTGTCGCAATAAGAGATAATATCGGATGAAGTCACTCCGTCAATTAGGTAATTCTCTCTTGAACGTCTAACATTTATACCTTCATATTGCTGTGGCTCACTTGTCCACATCTCAAATTCAGGATCACCTAACAGATTATGCGTCAGCATAACATGCGTACCTACATTATGAGGATTATATAAACATTTAGACAAAGCTTCTAAAACACCTATTTTATAATTTGATGTGTTTATTATTGCTTTTAAAAAATTCTCTTCTAGACATGCTGAATTAAAAATATAACCAAATCTGGTATTTCCTAGATATGCCACTCCACCATAATTGTTTCCAAGAATAAAAGACTCTCCAAAATTGTATTTATTTTGGTATGTTAATGAATTAAAACTGTGAGTGTTATCGAATGGCATTGTACTGCATGCTATACTATATCCTATCGCTGGTTGATACTTATTCAACAAGCAGTCTAACCCATTCCCAGTCTCTTCACGAGTAGGGTAAATGCTTATGTCACTATCTAAAGCCGAAAACACATGTCTAATGTATGTTGTGTCATTATCATAAACAGCTATTGATTGTCTGTCACCATGTGCATAAAAACTCATATAACCATATTTTGTTCTATTCAGCTCGTTTACTATGTCTGCGCCTTTTGGATATTTATAATTATCATTTTGCTCCATTAGAGTTACTGTATCAAATAACTGATTTGCATATTCTCTTGTTTGGTTAGACTCGTTTTTCATACTCTTTCCATGTGAGTTTGAGAAAAACGCTCGCAAAAGATAATCTCCATTTTCACAACAGGGATCCATTGTATATCTGTAAAGTTTGTCACTATAATTATTAATCTCACCCCTATTTTTTGCAGGCAAACGACCGACAAAAATCATAGGAGAATATGAGTAAACACCATTATTGGCAGAACCTTCATTGTTTTTTTTATAGACCTTATACTCATTGTCATAGTAATAAGAAGAATCTGGTTTATATTTTTTCCATATCTGATCTAAATCACTAAAATACATATCTGTCGGAACATGTCCTTTTTCCAGATTTGTTTCTGTAGTTGTTCTTACATATCTTATTGGTATTGCTGCAGATTTGCCTCCAAAAAGAAGAAATCTAGTAGGATTCTCATCATTATTATATGCGTACTTAAGGTACTGCCTTACGACTCCTGCTGTGTCAGGTATTACAGACACAAGATTGCCATGATCGTCGTAACATTCATCACCATTTGGGAACAAGCCACTGTCAATTAAGTCTTCAACGCAAATCGTGCCTGCAGATAACCCTTTCTGCCTTTTCATTGCTATTATCTTCTTAAAAGAAGGCTCAAGGTTCTTGTCGGTAATGATACAGTAGTTATAGGTAGGAAGAAATGAGTTTTGTGATAGCTTATTGGTAGTGACTGGTGCCTCATTTTCTTCAACATCTATTTTATTAACAACACAACTTTGTACTAGTTTCCGATCTTTTTTTCTTATTTCCAAATTACTGCTTGCATTTATTGGTGCAGAATTGTTATTTATATCATAACTTAAAGACATTGAAACTGATGTTGCAAGTTGTACCTTATTCATCACAGGATTATATTTTACTGGTAAAAATTCAATGTTGACCACTTTACTGCTTCCTGATAAGTAATAGGGTTCACTTACACTACATTGATTCTGAGGATAAAAAGTGTTTGACTGATATATTACAGTATCAGGCAAAGAAAATGTTGCTGTTGTGTCACAGATAGCACGAGGCAATTGGCATGGAAAGACGGGTCCAGAAACATCCAGTTCAATATAACTATTAATCTGACATTGAACACTATAATTATTAGCATTATATGGGACTGAAAAAGTAAATACATCACAAGGGAGAAGCGGCTGTGACTCAGTTCCAGATGGAGTCAATCCCTCAAAATTCACTATTGCATAAGTCGTTCCATTGATGGTGTCGTAAGTTACTGACAACTTGCTGGGATCATAAGTTACCGTATGAGTAATCTGTCCTGCACTTGCCAGGACTGAACTCAAGGCAAGCGCTGTAAGCATGATTAAGAATTTCATTTGTTTCATAATCTCACTCCTCCTTTCTTTACTTGGTGAGAATCATGCGCTTGCTTGCCACTTCGTTGCCGTCGGCTACGAGGGAGTAGATATACATACCGGCGTTTAGCTCGCCGCCGTTGATGGTCACGCTCACGTTGCCGCGGTCGTCAACTGGAATGGTCTTGAGCAGACCGCCCTGCATGTCGAAGACATAGAGCACAGCCTGCGTCACATCACTGCGCAGCGACATCGTGATGGTGGTAGATGTGGTGAAAGGGTTTGGTGCATTCTGGTACAAGGCATTCCTCATGAAGTCGTCTGCAATCTGCGAGGGCTGGCTGTTGCCAACGGCTGGCGACTGGGCGTTGATGACCGCTTGGTTCAGCTCGGAGTTCTCGGCTTTGAGCTGCTCAATCTGCGTGTTCAGCTCACCGATGGCGTTGACCAGCAGTGGTATCATGCCTATGTAGTCGATATACATGTAGCCGTCATCATCGGTATGCACCAGCTCTGGATACACTTCCTTTACTTCCTGCGCAAGGAAACCGAAATGAGGCCCATCGTTCTCAAGGCTCTTGTGGAACTTCTTGAAATACTCGATGTCTTGCAGCTCTTTCTCTGTCAGTCCACCTGCCGGTATATCATCAGGGAGGCCGTTGCCACCAAATGCATTCTCACCAAAACGAGGCAGAAGCTTGTAGCTGACAGGAGAAAGAGAAGTTATCGTCTGCAAGCTGCTCTCAAGTGGAGTGATGTCGGTCTTGAAACGGCTGTCAGAGGCCACCGATATACCTGTGGCGACCAAGTTACAATTGAAGTGAAAGTCACTTCCTTTATTAGTGTCATAATAAAAGATTGTGTCGCGGCACTGGCTTGCGGATGTGTAATAAAGACCTTTTTTGCCTTGCAACCACAATTGGTCAGTATCTCCGTCACCGTTTTTAACTTCACCAATAGATACATTTGTAGCATATTTGCTACTTGCATCACCTATTGTGATTTTTGCACCAGAGTACAAGAAACCGTTTCCTCTAACGCTCAAGATTATTGAGGTGTCTTTTGACCAATCCTCAATTCCAGCATAGATGTCATTTACATAGTTTCCCACCTGCACTATGCCGAGCGAATCGACATAGAGCTGAGCGTTAGTCACAAATGGTAAGCACACAAATAGTGCTACAAAGAAAATTAATGATAAACGTTTCATAATTAAAAAAATTTTAAGTTAATAGATGGAAAGAAATTTGATTAATACAATCTTCAGGACATTATATTATTTATAATCCTTACATTACCGTGAAGTTTCCAGTGTAGGTATATCCATAGATGCTATGGATGGTGATGGTGTAGTATCCGGCTGGGAGACCCGTGTAGGTGGTGCTGGAGTTGCTGCTGTGGCTCTCGCCCTGCACATAGCAGTAGGGAGTGCCCAGCGTGTCAACATACTCGATGTCCAGTGTACCAGTGCTGCCAAAATATACTGTGAGCTCGTTAAGCTCTTCATCGTAGGTCACCCGTGGCGGGTCAACATAGATTTGGTTGTGACCTGGTCTTTTCTTGTCTTGCATTAGAACCTCATGTGGTTCAATGAACATCTGCATTGAAGAAGTCAAGACAAAAGCAACAATGAAAAATGCCCTTTTTAGCATAGTTGTAAAAGTCTTTAAAAGTTTAAACAATTTTTTTGCTGCAAAATTACTGCTAAAAATACTGTCCAACCAAACAATTATGCTAAAAATAATCGTGTTAATTTTCTTGATAACTAGCTAATTACTAGGCTTTTATGTGTTAAAGAGTATTTACATCGCTGTTCCTGTCTTAGACATATCGACATCTATACATGCATCAAGGTGTTCTATTTGGTTTTTCTTTTTAAGTTTTTCTATATACTTCGTTAATGGCTCTTTTGACCCTATTTTTCTTGAGATTCTTGAGAATCTGGTTGACATTGCATTAGGAGTCTTATCAAATAGGACAGCTACATCTATATAAGAGAAGCCTATTGAAACAAGTTCAATAATCTTCTTTTCTTCATCATTTAAACTAGGATTTGCATCGAATAATTCTTGAATCACATTTCCATAATGTGTATCAATGTATTTTTTTATGTTGGCATACAGATCGGCATCTTTCCTGTAAGAAGAAACTGTCTCATTGAATATTTTTTCAAACTTTTTCTTTGGCTCATTTGAACTGGCTATTGTTAGTGTTTTCATCACATTAATATGTGAGACTAGCAGTCCTCTCATTGCTGCATATTGGTTATGAGACACTTTCAAGTCATGTTCTGTATTGCTAAGAGCATCAGAATTTTTATTTAGTTCAGCCAGAATTTCAGTCATTTTTTTGTTCGACTCCACACTCTGAGCCTTGAAATGCGATTGTATCTTCTTAATTATCAATCTGCTGCTCAATCTCATAATTATAACAACAACACATGAGACGATTATTACAATTATAATTGAAAGTCCCCATTTTGATTGCACATCAATAATCTTCAGGTTCTTAGAGTTTATTATATTTTTATTACTTTCAATATCTGCTGTTACTAATCTACTAATGTTGTCATTCGACTCCAGCGAATCCGCCAGTTGATTGTATAACGCATTATACCTTTTGAAATTTTCATAGTCATTTTTAGCATTATAATAGTCACAAAGGGTAAGATATCTGTTTAGTAGTAATTGCTTGTCATCTGTCTCAGATGTCTTACTCAAATAAAATAATGCTGAATCTGTTTTTCCTAAACCAGAATACGCTCTTGACACATTGTAAAGACAAAGATAGTCTATATCTTGGTCATTTCTACCATTCACACAAACCAGAGCATATTGTAATGCTTCCGAATATTTTTTTTCTTGTAAGTAACTTTTAGAAATTGCATTTGTTGCCTCAAAAAACTCATAGTCATCTCCAATCTCATTTGCCAGCTTGATGGCTCTGTTGAGGTGGCTTCTGGCTTTTTCTTGGTTTGTGACACGATATATATTACCAATATAACTATTGCACAGCATTATGTAATACTTGTCCTTCAATATTGAATAATATTTAAGTGACTTTTTGAAACAGGACATATCAAAATTTCTTCCGATATGATTATCATAATAAAGTACTCCCATGCGCATGTTGATTTGCGCGAGGTTGCGGTAGTCGGTGGTGTCGGCGTTGTCATCAGCTTTCTTGTACCACTTTATCGCCTCGACGGGGTTGCCCATGTCCTCGTAGGCACCACCTTTATATAATAAGGCGCGTGTGTAGTGCTCACGGTTGTGGTTGTCGCTGTAATAATCTACTGCTGTGCTGATTAACGTGTCGCTAGTGAGTGGGATGTTGCAGCGGAATTGTGCCTGTGTGAGCAGCAGGGCGTGGTAGGCGAGGTTCTCGTCGTCGCCTAGCGAGTCGCGGTCGATGGCATTGAGGATGGCCAGGGAGCTGTCGGGGGCGGTCCACATGAGCGAGTCGGCGAGCACTAGCCGCTCATCCACACTGCGGCCGCAGCCCATCGCCATGGTGACGAGCATGAGAGCGAGCGATATGTAAAGCAATTTCCTCATTAGCGATGCAAAAGTAACAATTTAAAATTATAGGAGCAAGTAAAGAGAAAGAAATTGCATGTGTTCAATAACGCCTTTTTTAGAAAAAAACTGAGATAATCAATGGTTGGTTATCTCAGTTACAGTTCGTTTTCTATCATCTCAACTTCGTGCCTGAACTTCTTTTCTATCGAGAGCCGCTGTTCTATCTGCTTGCAGGCATGCAGCACAGTAGCATGGTCGCGAGAGAGCTTCTGGCCTATGTTGGTTGATGACATCTGTGTCTTTTTCTTGGTGAGATACATCACTAGCTGGCGAGCGTCGCTGATCTCACGCTTGCGCGACTTGCCATAGAGCAGCTGCTTGTCGATGTTATAGAAACGCGACACGGTATCGGCTATCAGCTCAAACGACAGCTGCTTCTTGCTCACGTTCACCGTGTTGCCAATCACCTTCTTTGCCAGGTCGAGGTCGATGTCCTGATTAAGCATCGTGGCATGAGCCAGCAGTGCTACCACTATGCCCTCCAAGTCTCTAATGCTCTCGGTCACATTCTGTGCTATGAATTCTATCACCTCATCGCTGAGCACCAGGCCATCTTGTGAAGCTTTCATCCTGAGTACCGCACGACGCAGCTCCAGGTCGGGCTTGTACAACTCTACCGTCATTCCCCACTTGAAGCGCGATATCAGTCGTGGCACCATGCCATCAAGGTCCGAGGGGCAGCAGTCACTCGTCATGATGAGCTGCTTCTGGTTCTGGTGCAGGTGATTGAAAATGTGGAAGAATGTATTTTGAGTCCCAGTTTTTCCTGCTAGCTCCTGAATGTCGTCGAGTATCAGCACATCAATGCTTTGATAGAAATTAATGAAATCATTAAGCTTGTTATTGATGCGAGCAGTGGTAAATTGCAGCTCAAAGATGCGCGACGTGGTGTAGAGCACGCGAGTGCGGGGACGCTTCTCCTTGATTCTGATGCCTATAGCCTGGATGAGATGGGTCTTGCCTACTCCTGTGGGTCCAAACACAAACATGGGGTTAAAAGTCTTGCAGTTGGGGTCATCGGCAATAGCCTTGCCCACACTCACGGCAAGCTTGTTACTCATGCTCGTGCAATAGTTCTCAAATGTGTAGCGGGGATTAAGCTGAGGATCAATGTCGTCAAGCTCGGGGCCGTCGTCAAAGGGGTTTGCCACATGCTGGGCTTGACGCGCGATAGCGCTGTTGAGTTTTGCGCTAGCATTGTCGTGAGCCACTGTCACATTTGAATCTGGACTGTCTTTTATTATATTATAGGAGTAGAAGAGTTTAACATCGTTGCCATAAACACGGCGCAAGGTGGCGCTGATCAACTGGAAGTAACGATCCTCAATCTGCTGAACAAAGAACTGTGAAGGCACTCGCAAGGTGAGTTGGTTGTCCACGAAATCTTGGGCAACAATAGGCTCAAACCAAGCTTTGAATTGCTCGGCGTCCAAATTGTCGCGAAGTATCGCCAGACATTTATTCCACAATTGTATGTTTTGATCTTCGTTCATTTTAACTCTCTATTTCCCTATAAGCGCGATGTTTAAAACAACTCGAGGTCATTATTTCTCCCAAGTCATACTTTTTGCAATCGTCACTATAACGGGCTTGTATTAGCAGTACAAAATTCGCATTATATTTCCATAAAAAAAAACAAGAAAAAATTTGCTTTTCTTGAAACAATTATAATAGCATTGATTTTCAATAGCTTGCAAAAGGCTGTTTAAACAAGAGGCAACACATTCCCACACAATGCTATATTTCAATATTTTAGAGCAACCTACCACCCAAAACGGTAATCATAGATTCTCCTACTACTTTTTTTAAATCCCTTTATTTTGTTGATTTTAAAAATCAAATTTAAAAATGAAGAAAATGCTTATTTAGAATTGTTCCAAATAAGCATTTCCCATGGTTTCTTATTTTACCTCAAAACACTTTTATTGTTATGTACTTCTTGGGGTTAGCCTTGAGGTCAATAAGCAAGGAGTCAAGGCTCATGACAGCGCCATTGGCATTGTCATATAACTGCCTGTCGTTCAACAACAATCCCAGCGAAGAGTTACGGTCGTTGAGCTTATTGTTGAGCTCGGCAGTAAGGACCTTCAGGTTAGCCAGCGTAGCATTCAGGTCATTGATTGTGGTCTGTAATTGTGCTGTTGGGAGGTCGTTAACCTTATTGTTCAGGTTTGAGGTGAGGGTCTGAATATTGCTTACAGTACCATCGACTTTGGTAGCAATGCCACTAATCACCCCAGGCACGCTGCCGTTGAGATTTTGCGACAATGACGACAAGTTGTTCATCAGCACAGTCAGGTCCTTAGCGCTAGCATTGATCTTGGCGGTGATTTCGTCAAAGTTTGACACCGAGTTGTGCAAAGCGGGGTTGGAGGTCAGCGTGTTGACATTAGCAAGAATGTCATTTACCTTGGGCATAATCTCGTTCACCTGCGGCATGATGTCATTGCCCACCTTTTCCATGAGGCCTGCCTTCATGGTGCTGGGAATCATATCGCCCACCTTGTGATAGGCCTTGCCTTGAGCAAGATTTATCACCAACGATGGTGATCCCAGTAGCTGGCTGTTTAATGACACCGACGACCCAATGGGAATCTTCAACTCATCATCAAGGCTCATTTTCACCTCTATCTCGTTAGTTTTATAGTCGAAGTTGAGCTCCTTGACTAAGCCCACTTGGTAGCCGTTTACCGTTATAGGAGACGACACTGTCAAGCCATCAACCTTCTCAAATCGCGTTATGTAATAATTCTTTGGTTCAAAAAGGTTTACGCCTTTCAGGAACTCAATGCCCCAATACAATAGCCCTAGGGCCACTACAACTACCGCTCCTATAATTATATTTTTCTTCATTTATCTTATGTTTCCTAAAAATGATTGAAAATTATTGTGATTATTCTGTTTTCAAACTGCAAAATTACAAAATTATTTCATCACTTATACACAATAATTCTAAAAAAGTCAATTCTGTCAATTAAAAACGATGTGAAACGGCTGTGAATTCTAATAGCAAGTGCGAAATTAGTCAAAATTATTGATATTTTTAAAGAAACTTGATTTTGGTGTATCGAAATCAAGTTTTTTTCTTGGTCTCCGGTTGAGCTTGTATTGTACCTGTTTAA
>Ga0247611_10008575_pt1 | contig 12557 bp, 12 predicted proteins | sample 177DNAGHGhighgp2_FD_192422 | JGI IMG/M metagenome (GOLD analysis project Ga0247611, IMG submission 192422) | Sheep rumen microbial communities from Palmerston North, Manawatu-Wanganui, New Zealand - 1770 DNA GHGhigh gp2 | ecosystem: Host-associated > Mammals > Digestive system > Stomach > Rumen... | reverse complement strand
TTTTTATAATGAAATTTATTTTAGTTGATTTTACAAACTATAAGAAAGCAATAGAAATACAAAATAAAATTTTTCCAAAAGAAGATGGAACAATAAATATTTTAGCATCTTTGGATAGAGATTTATTTAAAAAAAAGACAGGAATGGATTATGAGGATGATAATGTTAAATATTATATTGCATATGAAAATAATGAAGCAATAGGAATAACTGGATTATATTATTATGATAATGTATCAGCATGGCTTGGATGGTTTGGAGTATTGCCTGATAAACGAAGAAAATCATATGGAAAAAGAATACTGGAGAAAACAATGGAATTAGCAAGGCAAAAAGGTTTTAAAACAATGAGATTATATACGGATGCTATTGAAAAGGCTGACGCCATAAAATTATACAAAAAAATGGGGTTTGTTGGAGAAAAATATTTTGCAGAAGAACTATTATACGATTGCTATATATATTCAAAAAGTTTATGTAATGAAAAAGTAGATTTATGGAACAATAAAAAATTAGGATTAGCATATCAATCTCAATTAGATCATCTTTCAAAGAAGGAAATAAAAGAAATATTAAATATGTATGAGTAAAAAATATAAAAAATTGTCACACTTTAAAATGTAGAGACTATAATAGTTAAAAATAAAGGTCATATTAGTCAAGACGATAATGTGTTTGAATTACCAGAAATTTTGGATTTAACCAAAAGAATGATAATTCAATAAAGTAATTTATTAATTTTAAATAGGGTTGATAATTTGTTGAAATTATCAGCCCTTTATTATATAATAATAAAAAAATAAAAAGGGAGGAAAATATTATGAGTAAAGTATTAGTAAGTTATTTTTCAGCAAGTGGCGTAACAAAAGGTGTTGCAGAGAAGGTTGCAACAGCAATTAATGGAGATTTATTTGAAATTGAACCAGTAGAAAAATATACTGATGAAGACCTAGATTGGACAAATAAAAATAGTAGGTCATCTATCGAAATGAATGAAAATATAAAACCAGAGATATTAAATAAAGTGCAAAATTTAGAAGAATATGATACTGTTTGTTTAGCATTTCCAATATGGTGGTACAAAGAACCAACTATTATTGATAAATTTATAGAAGAAAATGATATGTCAGACAAGACTATTTATGTATTTGTAACAAGTGGGTCATCTACAATTGATTCAACATATAAAAGTTTAAAAAGCAATTTTCCAAATTTGAATTTTGTAAGTGGTAAAAGATTTACAGGAAATGAATCTAATGAAGAATATATTAATTGGATACAATAGGAAAAATAAAAGGTGAAACCACTTTACTTTACAACTATGTGTACATTTTTAAATGCTAGAAAGGAACATTAGTTAAAATGAAAAAAACTAATAATGAGAATTTAAAAAATACAGAAAAGCTAATAATAGAGGACAGCAAGCTAAATATAGACAAGCTTTTAAAAAAATATAAGACCTCTTTAGAAGGGATAAGTGTTGTTGATGTAGATGATAGAATAAACAAGTATGGAAGAAATATAATTGATATAAAAGATAATAACACAATTTGGCACAGATTAAAAGAAGCTTTAATTAATCCATTTAATATAGTTTTATTTATAGTAGCAATTATAACATATATAACAGATGTTGTAATGGCTACCCAAAAAGACTATGCAACTTTTATTCTAATTGTAAGTACAATTTTAATTTCTGCCATATCTCTTTTAATGAGCAAACAAAATCACAAATAGCAGCAAAGAAATTAAAGAAAATGATTTCAAACAAAATGGATGTAATAAGAGATGGCAATCATGTAACGATTGATATAGAAAATGTTGTACCAGGAGATATTGTTAAATTATCATCAGGAGATATGATTCCTGGAGATGTTCGTTTTATTGAAACTAAGGACTTATTTATAGATCAAGCAGCTTTAACAGGAGAGTCTAATCCAGTAGAAAAATTTTCGGATTTAAAAGAATTTGACACAATAACAGATATTTCAAATATAGGTTTTATGGGCACAAATATAGTTAGTGGAAGCAGTACAGCTGTTGTTTTAACAACCGGAAATAATACGTATTTTGGAACTATGGCAAAATCTATTTATAGTGTGGCCGAAAAAAATACTTTTGAAAAGGGAATTGACGATATTACTAAAATATTAATTAGATTTATGATTATACTAGTTCCAATTGTTTTAGTTGTAAATTATTTTTCAATAGGAGATATATGGTCTTCATTAATTTTTGCAATTACAATTGCAGTTGGACTAACTCCAGAAATGCTCCCAGTTATAACGACATCTACACTTGCAAAAGGTGCAGTTGAAATGTCTAAAAAGAAAACAATTGTAAAAAGATTAAGCAGTATTCAGACTTTTGGACAAATGAATATTTTGTGCACTGATAAAACTGGAACATTAACAGAAGATAAAGTTATTTTAGAAAAATATATGGATGCATCTGGAAAAGAAAGTTTAAGGATTTTAAAACATGCTTTTTTAAATAGCTATTTTCAAACAGGATTAAAAAACTTGATTGATGTTGCAATTATTTCAAGAGCTGAAAAAGAAAATATGAATGTTTTAAAAGAGCAGTATGTAAGAGAAGACGAGATTCCTTTTGATTTTTCGAGAAGAAGAATGAGTGTGGTTTTAAGAGATGAAAAAGGAAAAAGACAGTTAATAACAAAAGGAGCAGTAGATGAGATTTTGTCTATATGCTCATATATAGATTTTGATGGAAATGTAGTAGAGCTAACAGATGAGCTTAGAGAAAATGCATACAAAGTATATGAAGAAAATAATAACTATGGACTTAGAGTTTTAGCCATCGCACAAAAAAATGAAATTCATGATGTTAATACTTTTGGAGTTCAAGATGAAAGTAATATGGTGCTTATAGGTTTTGTTGGATTTTTGGATCCACCAAAAGCATCAGCTAAAAGTGCCATCAAAGCCTTGAAAAAATATGGTGTTGATACAGTAGTATTAACAGGAGATAGCGAAGGTGTTGCAATTAAAGTATGCCAGAAGGTTGGAATTGATACGAAAAATGCAATTTCTGGAAAAATAATAGATAGTTTTACAGATGAAGAATTAAAAGAAAAAGTGAAAAAATGTCATTTGTTTTCAAAATTATCACCATTACAGAAGCAACGTGTTGTTAGAATTTTTCAAGAAAATGGAAATACAGTTGGATATATGGGAGATGGAATAAATGACAGTCCACCATTAAAACAAGCAGATGTTGGAATTTCTGTAGACACCGCAGTTGATATTGCAAAAGAAACAGCAGATATTATATTACTAGAAAAAGATTTGAATGTTTTAGAAGAGGGAGTTATTAATGGTAGAAAAACATTTACAAATCTTCTTAAATATATAAAAATGGCGACAAGTGGAAATTTTGGAAATATGATTTCTGTAATTATTGCAAGCATATTTTTACCATTTTTACCAATGCTTCCAATTCATATTCTAATTCAAAATTTACTAAATGATTTTGCTCAAATTGGTATGCCATTTGATAATGTAGATAGTGAATATATTCAAAGACCTAAAACTTGGAATACACAGGGAATTAAAAAGTTTATGTTTAACTTTGGCTTGATTAGTACAGTATTAGATGTAATGTGTTTTATGGTTTTATGGTATGTATTTAAATTTAATACAATAGAAAAAGCAGTAATGTTCCAAAGTGGATGGTTTGTTTTTGGAATTTTATCGCAAACATTAATTATACATTTAATTAGAACAAATAAAGTGCCATTTATAGAAAGCAAATCTTCAAGACAACTACTGATTTCAACTTTTACTGTGGTATTAATAACATTGGTTATTTCATTTACAAATATTTCTGTTGTGTTTGACTTAAGCCGATTACCATATCAGTATTTAGGTTGGATAGTAATATTGATGACAGTGTATGTTTTATTTATTCAAGTTTATAAAAGGCTTTATATAAAGGGAAATAAGGAATGGTTGTAGTTGCTAAAAGAGATGATTTTTTATCTGCTTGTGCAAAATTAATGTAACCAGATTTGGCAAATACAAATATAACTGAAACAAAATTGCAAAAAAACAATGTTGAGTATTGATATATTAATAAAAATGGATTATAATAAATATATAATATTACTTGAGTGGAGGAGAGAGTATGACTTATGAATTTGCTAAATACCCTGATGGTACAATAGGAGTATTTTCAAATATTGGAAAAAAAGAAAATGGTGAAGAATATATTCATGTCACATTTGAAAGACCCAAAGAATATGGATTTGATACTTATGTAATTGAACTTCCAAGTTATGACATCGTATTGGAGGATGGAAATTACACCACCGAAGAAAAGGAAACATTTTTAAAAATTGTCAAAAATGGTTCTTCATTCTTTTTTAAATATGCACGAATAGGAGGATTAGAAATTGCCTAATATTTTTGAAATAAAACGGATATAAAATATATTTTTGGACAAATGAAAATAATGAGCCTATTCATGTACACATTTCAAAAGGTAGACCAACAGCCAATGCTACTAAGGTTTGGCTTACACAAGCTGGAGGATGTATTGTTTGCAACAATAAAAGTAACATTCCAGAAAAAGAATTAAATATTATTTTAGAAGATATTTCTTTACACTTTTTTCAAATTATTGCAATGTGGAATAAAATTCACCCTGGTGATGTAAGATTTTATTGTTAAGACATTATAAAGATTATAGTTTAAAATAAATAAGGCTGATAATAACTTGAATTTATCAGTCTTTTAATATATATTTTTAAAAATTTTCAATTTTAATTCAATAAAAGTATGTAAAATACTATTAGAGGTGAAACAAAGCTGAAAAATAATTATATGATGTAATTATGTTTAATCAGATTTTGTGCCTTGAAGGAAAGGAATGTCAGTAAAAATGAACATTTTAATAATAGAAGATGAATATAGCTTAGCAGATGCAGTAGCAGAGACATTAAAAAACGAAAGCTTTAATGTTGTTATAAAAACAAATGGAGAAGATGGGGAAGATGAGGCATTAACAGAAAATTATGATTTAATTTTATTAGATGTTATGCTTCCAGGGAAAAATGGTTTTGATATTTTAAAATATTTAAGACAAGAAAAAATAAAAACTCCGATAATAATGCTGACTGCAAAATCAGAAATAGATGATAAATTAGATGGATTAGAGCATGGGGCAGATGATTATGTAACAAAACCATTCTCTATGAGAGAGCTTATGGCTAGAATAAAAGCAGTGTTAAAAAGAACAAATAATATTGAAGATACAAATTGTTTGGAATATGGGGATTTGACTTTAGATTTAAAAAATGCGAAACTAAAAAGCCATAATAACGAAATTCAAATAAGTGGAAAAGAATTGGAGCTTTTAGAACAATTGTTATTAAACAAAAATCAGATTTTATCAAAAGAAAGCCTAATTGAGAGAGTTTGGGGATATGAAAGTGAAGCAGAATACAACAGTGTAGAAGTATATATCACATTTATTAGACGAAAATTAAAGCTTATTGAATCTAGTGTAAATATAAAGGCTGTAAGAGGGGTTGGATACAAGTTGGAGGAAAAAGTCGAACAATAATTACAATTCTTTTCCAACCAAATTTGTGCCTGAAGGAAGGAATGAGATTAAAAATGATTAATAAATTGAGAAAAAAGATTTTTTGGATAATACAGATTTCACTTTCAATAATAGTTTTAGGAATTATCCTATTATTTACAAGCTTTAGTTACAAAAATACAATTACTTCTTCTACAATGTTTATGGGAAGAATAGAAGGCAGAGAAGAGGTAAAAGAAGATAGAGCAAAAGAAATAGATGAACAAAGAACGAATAAGGATCCTTTTTCAATAAGTATTGAGGGAGTATATAGGTTAAGTATTGAAAATGGTACAATATTAAGGGAATCTAATGATGTAACTGATGATATAAGAAATTATGCTAAAGAGTTAAGCAATAAAAAAACGGAAGAAGGTTATATTGGAAAATATATTTATAAAATAAGAAAAATAGGCAACAATGGAAAAGAAATAACTTTAATGGAAAATGAAGAGGCAATAAAAAGATTAAAAGTTATAATAATAATTGCAATAATAATTGGATTTTTAGGAATTATTTTAATATATATTATAGCAAAAAAGATAGCGAGCACAATAGTAAAGCCTGTAGAAGAATCATTTAATAAACAAAAGCAATTTGTATCTGATGCATCTCACGAGTTAAAAACACCGCTTGCAGTTATCGAAGCAAATGCTGATGTATTGCAAAGTAAGGTTGGAGAAAATAAGTGGATAACATATATACAAAATGAAGTGCAAAGTATGAATAAATTAGTAAATGATTTACTAACACTTGCAAGAATGGAAAACACTAATAGTACAAATTTTCAAAAATTCGATTTATCTAAAGAAATCCAAATGTCTGTTGCAGTATTTGAAAGTATGATTTTTGAAAAGGAAATAAAGCTCGAAACAAACATTGATAAGGATATAGTTTTTAATGGAGATAAAGAAGATATAAAACACATTATTTCAATAATATTAGATAATGCAATAAAACATACAGAAAAAGATGGGATAATAATTGTAAATGTTGGGAAAGAAAAAAATGATATAAAAATTGAAATTAAAAATCAAGGAGAGCCTATTCCAGTAGAGGAGCAGGAGAAAATATTTGAAAGATTTTATAGAGTTGACAAAGCCAGGTCAAGATCTGAAAAAAGATATGGTTTAGGACTTTCAATTGCTAAAGAAATTGTAGATAAATATAGTGGAACTATAAAAGCTAGTTCAAAGGATGGATTTACGAGTTTTGTGGTTAAATTGAATAACAAGTAGGAAAAATTTCAATAATGAAATTTTAAATTAAAAAGAGAAAAATATATAAATAAACAAAAAAATTTTATAATTGCATTAAAAACCAAATATAAGTTATGAGACTATATAAAAAATATGTTTAGAATGATACAAAAATTAAGAATGAGGCGCTTTAGAATAATTATGCAAGAAAAATGAATAAAAAGGTGCTGAAATTTAAATATGAACAAAACTCACGACTCGCTCAAAAAAACATGCAGATAGAAATTTTTTAAAATAATTAATATATGTTCTTACTAATTTTCAAATAAAAAAAGATTGAATAAAAAATTAAAATTATTCAATCTTTTTTCAATTTTTCTAATATATATTATCATTATAAAACAAACAAAAAGGAGAGAGTGATTTGAAAATGAAAAAGAAAATATTTATTAGCATAATAATATTATTTGTAATGGTAGGTATATTTTTACTTGGAAGACAAGTAGGAAAAAATGAAGAGCAAGGAAGTACAAAAATTGTAAAAACTGAGGAAAAAGTATCAACGCAGACTATCAAAAAAACACTAACAAGTTCCGGTTCTGTAGCAAGTAAAAAAACAGAAAAATTGGAATTAAGTACCTCAAAGTATTTTGAAACAATGTGTGTAGAAGTTGATGATACTGTTTCAAAAGGTGACAAAATTTTAAAATATACTGATGGAACTTATCTAAAAGCATCTAATGATTGTGTTATTTTAAGCACAAATCTGCCTGAAACAGAAAGTAAAGCGAGTTCATCAAACTATGTAGAAGTATCATACCTAAATAAATTGACAATTGATCTTTCGATAAGTGAAAACGAAATTGCAAGTGTAAAGGTAGGGCAAGAAGTTCAAATTAGTTTAACAGCTGATGATACAAAAACATTTACCGGTAAAATTACAAAAATAGATTCTGTAGGAACATATTCTACATCAGGAACAACTTTTTCTGCAGTAGTAGAATTTAAAAATGATGGAAGTGTGAAGCTTGGAATGAGTGTATCTTGTACGGTTATTATTAAAGAAGAAAAAGATGTAATTAGTGTTCCAGTAAATGCAGTTTCTACAAATAGTGAAGGAAAGCAATATGTAGTAAAGATAAATTCTGATGGAACAACAGAAGAAACGATTGTTGAAACTGGTATAGCAAATGAAAACTATGTTCAAATTACATCAGGCTTAACAACAGATGATACTGTCCAAATTGAAACAGAAATTACAGAAGATGCTAATACTTCAAGTCAGAACTCGAATAATGGATTCGGAGGCAGAGGACAAATGGGAGGAGAAATGCCAGGAGGAACAGGCGAAAGACCAAGTGGAAACTTTGATAGAAGCAATTCCCAAGGAGGTGAACGACCAAGCAGGTCAAATTAATATGATAGAATTAAAAAACATTAGCAAATCCTATACATTAGGAGAACAGGAATTAAAAGTATTAGATAATATTAATTTTAAAGTAGAAAAAGGAGAGTTTGTTTCTATTATTGGACCATCAGGTTCGGGAAAATCAACTATGATGAATATTTTAGGACTATTAGATGTAGCTGATAGTGGAGAATATTTATTAGACAACAAAAGTATTAAGGAAGCTAATGATAGCATTTTAGCAGATATTAGAAACAAAAAAATAGGCTTTATTTTTCAAAGCTTCAATTTGCTTCCGAAAATGAATGCTTTGGAAAATGTACAAGTGCCTTTAATGTATAGAGGAATAAATAAAAAAGAGTCTCAAAAAAGAGCTTATGAAATTTTAGAAAAAGTAGGCTTAAAAGGAAGAGAAAAACACATGCCATCACAACTTTCTGGTGGACAGCAACAAAGAGTTGCAATAGCAAGAGCTTTAATTGGAAATCCAGAAATAGTACTTGCAGATGAGCCAACAGGTGCTTTAGATTCAAAGACAGGAAATGAAGTTATGGAACTACTTCAAGAGTTAAATAAAGAAGGGCAAACCATTATTTTAATTACTCATGATATAAGTATTGCAAATAGAGCGAATAGAATTGTAAAAATGATGGATGGGAAACTGGAGGAGGAGTAATTTTGAATAAATTTATAAGTATTTTTAAAGATGCAATAAAAAATATTATTAGCAATAAATTAAGATCTAGTCTAACAGCTTTAGGTTTAATTATAGGAATTACTTCAGTTATTTTATTAGTTGGAATAGGTGAAGGGGCAACATCAAATGTAAGTTCTAATGTGAAGTCTTTGGGTACAGGAACACTAACTGTTTCGATTACATCTGAAGATAGCTCTTTAGATTATAGTCAAGTAGAGGAAATACAAGAACTCAGCAATGTTGAAAGTGTTGCTCCATATAAAACTATTTCAGCAACTGTAAGTAAAGGTGGAACAACATCAAACAGAGCAAGAGTACTTGCAACTACTCCAGATTACTTAACAGTAATGAATTTAGGAGTAAATGCAGGAAGAAAAATATCAGACATTGATTTAGATAATACAAGCAAAGTATGCTTATTAGGCGCAAGTCTTGCAGATAGTTTATTTGAAAACTCAAAAAACAAAGATATTGTAGGAAAAACAATCAACTTAAATGGTGATAGATATACAGTAGTAGGAGTACTTGCAAAAGTCCGGAAGTACTATGGGAACAAATGTTGATAATATGTTAATAATTCCGTTTACAACAGCAAAATATTTAAAAGGTGATACAAGTGTAAGTACTTTATATATAAAAGTAAAAAACGAAAATTTATTAGATAGAACTACTTCAACAATTAGTAGTTATTTGGAAAGAACACTAAGTATTACATCAGATGATTATACAGTTTCATCACAAGATAGTATGCGAGAAACAGCCCAAACTATAAAAAACACTCTATCTTTACTACTTGGTGGAATTGCAGGAATTTCTTTAATAGTTGGTGGAATTGGTGTTATGAATGTTATGCTAGTTTCAGTTACAGAAAGAACAAAAGAAATAGGAATAAGAAAGGCTTTAGGAGCAAGAAGAAAAGACATATTGGTACAATTTTTAATAGAAGCATTAATATTATGTATGCTTGGAGGAGTAATTGGAGTTATTTTGGGAATAGGTATAGGAATAGTTTTGAAAACTTTTGGATTTAATTTTGAAACAAGTTCAGTTATTATTGCGATATCTTTTGCTTCTAGTTTATTTATAGGAATAGTCTTTGGAATATTCCCAGCATATAAAGCTTCTAAGCTTAATCCAATTGATGCGCTCAGATCAGAATAAGAAAGGAGTTTAAAGATGAATAAAAAAATACAAATCATAGTAAGTATAATTGTTTTATTTGCAATGCTTGGAACTCATATATCTTATGCAATATCAGATTCAAACAATAATAGTAGTTTCTTTTCAGTAAGTGCAGATAAAATTCAAAAAAAAGAAACATTAAAAATATCATTTGATTTATCCAAAATTGAATATGATAATTTTAAAATTGTATTAAATTCAAATATTGATAATAGCAAAATTCAAACTGATGACAATATAACTTTAAAGGAAGAAGCTTCTGCAATTATTATTGAAATTGATAAAACAAAAATGAATTTAAGAAATATAGAGATGTCTTATGTTGTTCCGGAAGAAACAGAAATAAATACTAAAATACAAATTTCTGCAAAAGTAGTTATAGAAGAGGAACAAGAAATTCAAGATGATGAAGGAAATACAACATTGACAAAACAAGAGAAAACTATATTAGAGGAAAGTAAAACTATAACGATAGTTGAAGAAAGTGAAAACAAAGACAATGAAAATCAAAAACAGGAAGCAGACACAAATAAAGAACAAAATAATAACAAAGAAGAAGATAAAAATCAAAATATAAACACAGAAAAAAACAAAGATAGTAACAATAAACAAGAAAATCTTGAGAATACAAGCAAACCATCTGATTCAAAAAATAATAATTCTATGACAAATACAAAAAGCAGTAATAAAGCAAATAACAGTAACATAAGTACAACAAGTAAAAATATAAATAGTAGCTTAATGCAAACAAATAAAAATATAGAAACAGCAACATATAATGGTTCGAATAATAATTATTTAAAGAGCTTAATAATAAAGGGTATAGAGTTAAATACAAGTTTTAACAAAGAAAATACAACATATTTTATAAAGGTAACAAATACTTCTAACTTAAAAATAACAGCAACAGCAGAAGATAGTTCAGCAAAAGTAGCTGTAGTTGGAAATGATAATTTAAAACAAGGAACAAATAAAATATTGATTTCAGTAACAGCAGAAAATGGAGATATAAGATATTATCGTATTTTTGTAAACTGTGAAATAAGTGACTAGGGAGGAGAGAAAAATGAAACATAGAAAAAAGCTTATAATAACAATATTAATTGCTTTAATAATAGGAATAATCGTTTTTATAATATTGCATAAATCAAATAATAAAAGCAGTGATTATAAAGAATTTGCTCAAATGAAACAAAGCAGAAATTCTGAAACAAGTACCTCTCAAAATAAAACGACACTATCTTCAACGAGTGAGGTAAAGTCTGCATTAATAGAGAATGTAGAATTACATGCCACATATTATTTAGAAAAAGTGTATGTAGAGAATAATTCTTATGTAGCAAAAAGAGAAAAAATCTTAAAATATACAAATGGAACATATTTAAAGGCTCCTTATGACTGCTATATTGTAGAGTTGAATCTACCGGAGGAAGAAGGAAAGTGTTTGAACAGCCATTATGTAAAAATTCAGAGTAAAAATGTTTTGACAGTTTCGATGGATATTAGTGAAAAAAATATAGAAAAAATCAGCATTGGAGATGAAGCAAAAATAACAATATCAGCACTTGAACAAACTTATACTGGATATATAACTCATATTGGGAGCACAGCGAGTAATGGAAAATTTACAATTGATATAGAATTTGAAAATGACGGGAACATTAAATTGGGTATGACTTCAACAGTTGAAATAAGTATATAAAAAATTTCAATTTTTCTTTAAGTTTTTTAATTTATAATATAGAAAAATCAGTAAAGGAGGGGAAGAATATGAAAGAAAAAGTTTTACCTTTTATAATTGGAGTATTAGTAGGTGCAATTATTGCTTCGGCAGGTTTTATGATATATATAAATACTCATAAAATAGGAAGAAAACACGATTTTAACAGACCACTACAAATGAACCAAAGTCAAAGTTCAATGAGGGATGGAAGAAGATTTCAAGAAAAATCAGAAAATCGCAGAACAAAACCAGAACAATCAGAGCAAAATAATTCAACAATAGAAAATGACAAAACAAGTAATATGTAGAAGTTTTAAGTTGAAAAATGTTTTTTAAAATTAAGTTATACGTAAAGAGAAGGGAATGAAATAAAATGAATAAAAAAAATATATTACAGATATTACTTATAATAATACTAATTATAATATTAGGAACAATAATATATGTTTTTATAAATGAAAATAATTCACAAAGTGATGAAATACAAAGTTCAAATAATGGAGTTCCACCAGATAAACCAGATGGAAATGGAGGAGCACCAGGAGGAAATAGTAATAGTTCTAATGTTTCGCATACCGGAGCAACAGAAATATCAGAAGATACAGAAAATAGCAAGAGCACATATTCATCTACTACAGGTTCACAAAATGCACTTCTTGTAACTGGAGGAACATCAACAATTTCAAATCCTACAGTTACAAAATCAGGAGATTCAGATGGAGATAATTCTGATTTTTATGGAAC
>Ga0247611_10008574_pt1 | contig 12562 bp, 20 predicted proteins | sample 177DNAGHGhighgp2_FD_192422 | JGI IMG/M metagenome (GOLD analysis project Ga0247611, IMG submission 192422) | Sheep rumen microbial communities from Palmerston North, Manawatu-Wanganui, New Zealand - 1770 DNA GHGhigh gp2 | ecosystem: Host-associated > Mammals > Digestive system > Stomach > Rumen... | reverse complement strand
TTCAGTGATAGCACTAGGATTAGTTACAATAACTCTAAAATCCAACTGTGCAGCTTCCTCTTCACCTCTCAATAAATCTAGCTTTACATTCATGATTGGGTAATGTTGAATCTTGTACATAGGCTGACCATCATCAAAATGTGAAGGATTTATAACTGCAGCCAAATCTTTCATATCCAATTTACCGCTTAGCAAGTCATAATTAAGTTTCTTATGAGCTACTGTTTTTCTTATCAAAGAAGAGTTTAATACAGTACCTGTGGATGCCCACTCAATACACTTTTTAACCCAATCACCAGTCTTTTTAGACTTGGCTATGGCTTGTCTAGGAAAAGTATTGTTATACATATTAAACTTTTTTAATGTGCAAAGATACTAAAAAAGGGCGACTGCTATATCGCCCTTAATAAAATTTTTATTAGTTGTCTACTCTCCAATTGCGTTTAAAGAAATCATCATTGCCTAAATAATTAGGATCTTCTTCAATATTTCTAGTCTTAGCTCCAATACCACCATAATATACAGACTCCTGTTCTCTTGCTATCATAAGCACTCCTAAAGCTCTCACGCGGTCTGTATTTATCTCAGGATTATATGCAGCTAATTCTTGCAATAAGGCTCTATTTCTTACAAAAGTAAGATTCTTAACAGTCACTTCTTCATCGTTTTCATTGACTATAGTAACAGGCTTGCACAACCAATCTCTGATAAGCATATCTGCATGTGCTCTAATATTGTCTAAAGTAGGTACACCTTTTGAACTGTTACCGTATTTAGAACCTTTAACCATATCTTTTTCTCTGAGATATTCTGGGGTATCCGCTAGCATGTAGGTGCAGTTAAGTCTTGCAAAATAAGAATACGTACCTTTAATATTATTCTCATACATTATAGGAGCATTATAGAATATTCCAAGTAATCTTAGTATCTCATAGTTCTCATCTGCAAATTCCTGTCTTCCTGTATATTCAGCAACAATCTTATCCTCCCATCTATCAAGTACAAATGTTGAACTAAGAGACAATGTATCAGATGAATCCTGGTCTACAGGGTCATTTCCTATAAGATATCTGTCTCTAGGAACATTACCATCTTTATCTTTCTGTGGCATTTGATAGATTTCAACAGCACCATGTGATTTATTATCTCCTAAAGGGAATTGACGTATTGGCTCATCTGCTGTTATTTTAAATACAGCTTTACCATTCTCATCCTGAAATAACATACCGACATAAACATCATCAAGAGCATGAGGGTTAGAATCAAGTTTAAGCAGTTGTTCATTGATTTCTTTTGTAGGAAAGACATTACGCTTAACTTTGATAATAGCTTCTGCAGGAGTTATAGGCATCTCAGCAATCTTCTTTAATATTGTTTGAGGATCCTGTGTATTATGCTTAATAGTGTATCTTACTTCTAGAATCTGAATCAATGCTTTTATAACATCAGATACTCCATCATGATTGTAACATCCTTTACGATTAACATATGCAGGAAAAAAGAAGCTAAACATAGGCCTGCCTTGATTAGGTTTATCATAAACATTTGGTAATGCATATATATTATATCCTTTAGGATTATATACAAGCTCTTTAGCACCTTCAAAATCAGAATCCTTATCACCAGACGTACCAACTAAGTATAGCATTGAGAATGCAATATTACCTTCCTCAACAGAGTCACGGACAGTATTATATGTATTTGTTAAATTTTTAAATGAACCACAAATTGTTACCATATAGGCTTTTTATCCTATATATCTATATTTTTACCATCAATATAGTTCAGCATATATATTCACCCTTTTCAGGGGTCAACCTCTCGTGGTGGATTTTTATTCTGCAATAAACAGGTTCATTCCACTATGCGTTACGGTGTACAAAAGCTTTTAAACTTCCTGTATTACCTCGGTATTATCTCTAAAATTAACTGCTTCTATAAATTTTGTATAATATGATTTATAACTATTACCTCTTAGTATTTGATGAATTAAACCACTTGGCACACCAGCTAATCGCTCAGCTTTAGCATTATAATATCCTTGTTTTATATAAGTTATCACAGATTCTATCATATCAGGAGTCGTTCTACAAAAACTTCTATTAAACTCTTTACTCATTAATCCTTTAGAAAGAGCTCTTAATGTGTTTTCATTATAAGATACCAAATCTAAATTATTTAGTGAATTATCTTGTTTAATACCGTTAATGTGATCTATGCAATACAAACTCGTATCATAATTACCATTAAAAGCTCTCCAAACCAAAGAATGAACAGTCTCTTTTTTACCACTACCGTTTTTAGATAAAGTAACAATAGCATAACCTTTAGATCCATTTTTCATTTTAGTGTAATATGGTTTTAAAATAACTTCTTTAGTCATTGTACCATATTTTTTATTTGGAGACTTTTGTGGGTGGCTAAGTTTAATAATAAAGCCTTTGTCATCTGCGGCATATAAGCCTTCATATCCAGGAATATCTTTTCTCATTGTTTTAAAATTTTTCTTGCAAATATAAGAAAAAATATCCAATTATACAAATTTTATTTGGAAGATTCTACCGATTTAGGTCGATTTTTAATTTTCATCTATTACTAGAAGGAGGAGCCTAGCCATTAAACTCCTCAAATAGTATATAACCACGTTTACCACGAAGTTTCTCCGAGTCATCTTTACAAGATACACCTGCTACAGTGTTTCTAGAGCCCCTAAAAGCGTTTGTAAGCTTATTTCTAAACCCCATCTGCCAAACCATCCTATTAGGCGAATCTATAGTCTTTAAACGTGGAAATTGAGTATATGTAGCACAATGGTCTAATATTGGCGTAAACTTAGTAAGTGTACCGTCTTTATCAGACAGGTACTCTTTCTTGTAAGCTGTAAGAATAGTCATGAATCTTTTATGGGATACTTGACTTTCTCCCATAATAAGATTGTGAGACATTATTGCAGCTAAACTATACGATTTGGAACAACCTCTACGTGATAATTCCGAGCCATGTTGACCACCTTGAAATTTGTTATATAAACCACCAAAACGTGCTTGATCAAGATAATGGAATCTCCAGTATATCCCTTCCCACATATCTGGGAATCCTTCTATACGGTTAGCAAAATTAGCTCCTTCAACTTGTTTATTAACCATCATAGGACAGTAATTAAGGAACCAGTACATAAACCCAGTTATCCATTCACCGTCTGAAGGCCTTACCATACCGTTCCATATTCTGTCTCGTTCTTGTCTTATCCAACGACCATAAGCTGAATTAGGATTACCATTTGGACGTAACTTAGTATAGCAACCATTCTTTATAAAATAAAGTACAGGCTGCCTAAAATAGTCCATATCCTCTAATATATGAGGATTAGCAAGATCTACTATAATTCTACCACGTTTATCCCTAGGAAGGTCTTTTGCTCTTTTTCTAGAAGGACTAATTAATCTTTTTACAAATTCAATGTTATTGATACAATCTAATAACTGTTCTGCAACTTCTGGTTTAAGACTTTCTATTAATTCATCTGTAACAGGTGTTTGAAATTCATTTGTAGGTATAAGTATTCCCATAATTAAATGTCTAAATCATCGTCAAATATAGTTTGTTCAACAGAACCCCTAGCCTGAGCAGATTCAATAATTTCTTGTTTAACAGTATCCTCTGCCTGTTTAAGTCCTAATACTAACTCAGGAATCATCTTAATAAGAGTAGCACCTGTTTTCATAGCAGCAATAGGGTCTTTGCTATCCTTATAATCAACTTGTCTCATATCCTCTCGTAGCTTATTCACCATAAATCTAGCATCTTCTAAAAGTAAACAAGATACTGGTTGTATTGATTTATAATAATCCATAGCTTTCTTAACTAAAGCATCAGGTTTCCAATCTTCATCCATTCCCTCAGCTTCTACGACGGCTTTATGACGTTCTTGTTCATTTGTAAGATATTGAAAGTCACTCCTAGGATCTGCCATAAAATATATATAAGCAGCTTCCATTAACCACTTAGATTTATCTTCAGATGTGTCTCTTTTCCATAAATCCCTGAAAACTTTTATAGCTAAAGTCTGTGGTTCGGGTTTTACTTGATAAGCTTCGTAAACAAATAATTCCATATATAATTCTCCTATATACACAAAAAGCCGACTTGTTAGGTCGGCATTCATTAAAATTTAATTTCTTCTAATACAATTCTTGCATCTAAAGCACTCAAGTAACGTTTCATTGCATCTAACTGAATTAGATATAACTGTTTAGGGCATTTAGGAACAAAAGGTAAATCACCGTTTTCCAAAGTTTCTAACATATTAGTCAGCTTTTTAATACGTTCCTGAAGCTCTACATATTCTCGTTTTAAACGAATCTCATATTTATCACCCATATCAATAGTATTTAATTTTCTGGATATTCAGCCTCTTCTATAATATATTCAATATCTTGCGAAGTAATCTGTAAACAATCTTGACCATCAAGCATTATGTGTGGTACAATAAACTTAGGGGTATTTTTCATATGTACAGTACTTCGTAAAGAACTCTGCTCTTCTGTATATTCAGGAGCATAGTATCTAGAGAGGTTTAACATAACCATATCTCCTTCTTTTATATCTCTTACAAGAGGCCCCACAGCTATTACCTTCTGATACATCTTAATCGAGCCTTTAATGCCTGCAGTACCTAATATAATACCATCTACAGTCATTGCATCCTCTTTATATTTATCACAAGTAACAATAATAACGTTACTCATTGGTTTGATCTTCTTTATTACAATGTCTCTCATTTAATGCTTTTAAAACAGGTTCATCTATTATTAATTCTCCAATACCAGGAACTGTCATATTTGCATGAATAGGTTGAGGTTCTTTCATGTTTTTTAAATCTAGTTTAGATACATGATCCCTTAACCATTTCCAATATATGTTATAAATATGATTTATAGTACTTGGAGTAGTGTCATATTTAATTGCTATCTTCTGCAGTATCTCCTTGTTCAACATCTGTGAATTTAAAATAAAGTACTACTTTAAAATCTTTACCATTGGTATTAGGAATGTAAGACCTATTAAGTTTATTATTGATAATAACCCCCTTTTGTTTTAAAGCTCCCCATATTACTTGAAAATGAGATTCTTTTAAGTTAAGTCGGGCTCTTATCTTTTTCTTAGTATCAGGACTCATCAATATCCTATCCAATAGTTCATCATTATCTACAATGGATTTACTCAGATTATAACGTTCTTTTAAAAACTCAGCAACCATTTTTGCTTGAGCTTTTGTTAATCCATGTACAGGAGTAAGGTAATTCATCCATTGGTAGAAAAAATCTCCTTCTAAAGTACATGGAATAGGAAGTACCTTACCTAATACACTCATTATTCCTTAGTCTCCTTCGGTTTAACATTGATTGTATCCATGATTTCATTAACAACATCCTCTATAAAATCATTAGGATACAAGTGTTCATTTTTAAGTACTTCAAATAGTATATTCAACCTTGCTAAAGCATTTGTATAATTCATCTCATTTATACGTTTGCTTGCTTCAGCATAAACATCACGAAGCTTTTGTTTGAGTGCCTCATTCTCTTTGATAAGCTCATCCTTAGTCAAAGCTTTGTTTACAGTCTCTTCCATTAATGTAAGTGTAAAATTTCTCTAAGTTCTTTGTCCATACGCTCTTTATGAGTTAAACCTTCACGATCCTCCTCCATAAAGTGGTGGTGATATTTTTCAAAATACATTTTGTCCCAAGTGTCAAAATCTGTCTTGCCAACATTTGAATCTTTACATTTATCACAGAATAAGATTTCTTCTCCATTGAAATCTATAGATTGGATCCTTAATGACAAACATGATTTGCAATAATATACTTGGTTATCTTCCATAATAGTTTCCATAATTGAGCCGACGAAGGGACTCGAACCCCCGACAGGCTGATTACAAATCAGCTACTCTACCAACTGAGTTACATCGGCATAGCCTCATTATATGAGGCACCTTTTTCTAAAGGATATAATTACATGAAATTCTTTGCGAGTTTACAATCTTTGCAAGCTTCTGTTCCACCAGTCTTTGTTCGATGTAAACAATTCAAACATTTATCTACCACAGATCCTTTAGTTTTCTTATAGGCTTCTTTCTGCTCAAACCCATTATTATAAGCATCTTCAAGAAGTCTATACAAAGTTTCCAATTTTAAAGTTACTTTATCTCCCATAATTATTCCAAATTTTATGATGCAAATATATGAAATTAATTTTAATTAATAAAAATTTTTATTGTTAAACTTTGTTAATAATATTATTTCTTAGACCACTTTTTAGCATTTAAAGCAAATACAGCCATTTTCTTCTGAGCAGGAGTACCATTCTCTTTAAACCAACTAGCAGAGTGCCCTGTTCTTTTCTTTAGAGCTGTAAATTTACCACGATTTTCTGGTTTGATGTGAATATGACCACCATCTTTAAAAGCTATTTCATTACCATTATTTAATATCCATTCTCTGAATTTTTGCAAATCATAACCTTCATCACCAGAAAAATCAAAATTTGTTTTTATTCCTAATCCATCAAAATAAGATAAATCTGCTTTATTAGGAACAAATGCATACTTAACATGTTTTATAGGTATTGGTGAATGAAAGTGTACTTCATCATAAGTATCAGCTCCTTTATACATTTCAGGATTATTTAGCTCTGTGTATCTTCTTAATCTGCTGTTAAATAATACTTCATCATCAGTAGCTGGATGAGATTTTTCAGGCAAATAAGATGTTTTTATTAATCCTATATTAGCATCAATATGATTTTGCAATTCTTCTATAGAATAATCTGTTAAATTTTTACTTCTTTTCCCCCACACACCATTTACAGTATTAGTTTCTCCATCACCTAAATAAGATTGGTGGGGGTATTTTTTCAGTATAGAATTATCTAAAAATAATATTGGATCATCCCTCCATCCTATTGGGTTATCAGCAGTACTTGGTATTATTAAACTTTTGTGCTTGCTGGATACTAAGGGTTCTAAATACTCTCTAGGATATACATGAGTTAAAGATATTTTTGTATCTAATACATCTTTTAATGGTAATGTACTAGGATTATTAGAATATCTTCTATATCCATATCCTGGCTCCCATACATATTGATTTCCTATTTTAATTGGATTAGAAGAAACATACTCTGAATTAGTAACAAACCCTTTATTGCCATCCCATTGTCCTATTGGATAGTTCTGGTCTCTAACTTTAATAAAATTTGGATTATCTTTAGTTGTAGTTAGTAATCTAGATTGTCCAGTTCTATATGGACTTCCCAAATTCCACCAACTATACGGCTCTTGCATTTCATTGCCTCTAGTCGGATACAGCATACTATCTTTTACATAAGCACCATTCCCACTAAATCCTGTGAAATCCCCATTATCTACATGATACATTAAATTAGGGGCATTTAGTTCAACGTCACCAAGTCTAAATCTAGTATGAACAGGATTTTCTACAACCTTTGGTTGTAATCTAGTACTTTTAACAGCTTTATTTAATTCGGAAGCAATTCTAGCACTCTTACCGAACCTTGTAGCTTCTACTCCTTTATTTAGTAATCGTAATTCTGGACCTAAAAACGTAAGACCTACATCTAAAGCTGCTTCGCCATAATTTTTATTCTCTATGTTTTGAGCAGCTGAACCTAAGCCTATAGCTCCCCATAAATAAGGATTTGCCAATACACCACTTAATCCTCCTGCAAGAGCCATTGCACTATTTGGCAGCCATGCTAATTTATTAACATCCTTCATATACCCACTAATGCCAGTGGCTCTTTTTTGTGCAATAGACTTTGCTGTTTCAGAACTTATCTGACCACTTTTCAATCTAGCTACGTCATAATCAGTTAAATTATGTTGCCAAGATAGTCTCTCAGCGTTTACTTTGATTTCAGGCAGTAAAGTGCCATAAGTTGGTTGATACACAGTATTATCAGTAACTTCAGGAGTAGCTATACCAAAGAATCTTTCAGGAGGAATTTCAGTATTACCACCTTCAGCAAAGCTATTATAATGTTTCTTCATATCCTCCAGTGAAGTAATACCATTCTTTAAATAAATCTGCATTAAATCACTTCGTTGAGACATTGATAAATCTGACCAATTCATAATCTACCTCCATTCATAAAATAGTATGCTAAAACAAAAGCAGTAATTTCTAATGTTCTTAAAAAGATAATCTTAACATTAAACATGAAATCACTATCCAATATACCTCTTATAGTAGATATAAACCTTTCAAATTTTGTTGGATTATAAGGTTCTACTTTGGATTCTTCAGGAGGTAGTATTTGCATACGTCTAGTAGGATTACATACAATAATTCCAATATTTTTTAAGTCCATAATTAATACTTTGAAGCATCCTTTTTATTATCATACAATCCTATACCCCACAAACAAGGTCTATTGTTCTTGTTAATGCTAAATCCACCATGAGCTTTATCAGCAGCTTCCCATGAGCCATATTTTTCAACTTCACCTTTCCACCATTTTAATACAGCATCAAGGAAGCTCCAACCCCTGTACTTACCTAAAAGTCGTGGGTTAGTATATCTACCTTCCATGCCCATATCAGTAAAACTACCAAGCCATATTTCCCATTCAGGAGGATAACTAGCTTGATGAGTTTCTTCACTTACTACAAAATTCACTTGTACACCATTAGGTGCTATAAATGTTGGTCCCTTCATTTTAGTTCAATTATATTCTTTATACATCCTTTAGGAATAGATGTTATATTACATACCTGTTCAGGATTGTTACCATAGTTTTGGGCTATACATATATAATCATCAGTTTCCTTAATTACTGTACCATAGGTAGTAATATTTATAGGCTCTACTTCATCAATATCTTCAAGCAATACCCAGTTGATATTTGATGTACAACTGTCTATCCATTCAATTTTAACTGCTTTCATTTGCCCCCAAAATAATAATCAAGCCATAATAAAATATTTAACTTGATTTTATACCATATTAATCTTAATTTATTCATAACTCAACTAAACTTAATAACCAATAAACCGCAGGAACATACCACTTCTGAGGATAATTTAAATCCAAGTTACAGGTCTGGTGCTCTTTATAATTTACTTTATAGGCATTATTATGAGCAACCCATTCCCTAACCATAGAGTTAATAGATCTATGATCAAAAGGTGTTTCTATACCATCGCCATAATCATCTACATACTCCTTAATTAATCCTAGTATACGTCTCATATTATCCTTGTCCTTGACTTTATAAGAACACTTTATATTAATATTATTAGTTGAAACAGTAATAACTAAATTACATACATTAAATTTTAACGACTTGGATTTTTTCATACAAAATGATATTTACATTTCCTAGAAATAAAAAAAACACGTTACACTAGGCAACGTGTTAAACAATCAATGATACGCTACCTTGAAAGAGGTCTTAGGAAATTTACTGTTCATAGACCATGACATATAATCAGTAGTACCACAAACAACACCATCACCTTCATAATAATACACCTCTTCAGGTTCATATTTAACATCTTTGAGCTTACTTAATAAGTACCAATTTAAATACTTTCTACTCTTTAATACAGAACGTCTGCTCTGTTTCCAAAATAATTTGACTAAATTCATATACCAAAATTTATTGTGCAAATATACAAATAATTTTTAATATACAAAAATATTTAACTAACTTTAACTAATAAGCCAATCTCTATAGTTATATACTTAACTATTGGATATAGTAAGCCCTTGTAACTCGGACTCCTTTTTTAAAACTACTAACTGACGTCTTAAAAAAGTACCGTGCGGCTTTGATTATAACCATTGTGCTGGAGTTCCATTAATATGACTTGGTCTGTATACCCTTCGCCAACTCTAACCCTTACCGATCTGTTTCGGTGGTTGGCCGTCATAAACACTCTGGTTATAACCTTTAGCGTAGGCTCAAGCTGCCGAAGTTCTTTGGGATTAGTTGTCCCATGCAAACGAACCTGCTCTGGAAGTGATGGGGTCCTGCTTACTCAGGAGTTGACCACCCGACCTCGATGCTTAAGAGTATCTTATCTCAAACATCACCTACGATTTTTATGCTGCAAAGATACGAATAAATTTTAATATATGCAAGTTTTTTAAGTAATATATTTATACTAATATAAAAAATTTTTTAAAAATTTTTTTTCTTATATTGGAGAGGAGGATCCACCTAATCCGACCCCTCCCATCTCTCAGCCACTGGGGGCATACCCGCCCTCTTGGTATAATTAACAAATTCATTAACCTTAAATCTTCTAAATCATGAAGTACCAAGAATTCTTCGCAAGCCGCGGAATCCCTGTTCCGCAACAGTTTATCCCTTTTACTAACGTAGACATCGATGCCGCAATGCTCCCGACACTCGAGCAGCAGTATCCTGCTCCCAGCCCGAATGCAATGCCGGCTCAGCCTGCCCAGCCAGCAGTCGCAGCAACAGCTACTACTGCACCACAGACCAATCGTTGGCCCAGCGTGTTTATGAGCAATGAGGATGTCAGAGCCAATGGCGGCGAAATCATCGACCTGCATTCTCCCGTCGAGTCACGGCAGCACAAAGGCATGATGATTGAGCGTGCCATGGTCCGCCTGAAGTTTGCTGGGACATGGATTCAGGGCCTTGCCTACACCTCGACCAAAAGAGACGCAACTGGCAACGTTATCGGCTATCACACGATAGCCGAGTGCAGCAACATCCAGATTGCACAAGACCCGCAGATGCCTGGCCGCTACAGCTTTAAGCTGACCCCAACTGGCATTTCACCCGAGTTGCTCGCCAAGGCTACAGTAGCTCAGATGGCCAACGGCATCGACTGGTCAAAGTTCCAGAGTAATGTCCCGCTGGCATAACAGCCTGAGAACCAGGGAGATGGAGACCTGACACTCCATCTCCTCCCTTCGGGGGTTTTGCCTAGGAAGTCTTACATTCATAGAGTTTGACTTATAAAACTCTAGAATCATAGAGGTTTCCAGGTTACCCGAAGACAGGTCTTTAGTTAAATGGTATAATGACGGTCTCCAAAACCGTAGTTGGGAGTTCGATTCTCTCAAGACCTGCTAATTATTAACCTTTAAAAATACCAATACCATGTCACATTACTCAGAAATTTTCGGAAGAAACGGTCTTTATTTAATATTTAACCAATTGAGTAAAAAGAAGAATTTATGGATTGACTGGAATAATGCAGATGAATACATTGATGAAATATTCGATGAAGCTATTTCAGCACGGCCTAACTTTCAAAACTGGGAGGTGATGACAGAAGTAGCATATATAATATATGCACACATGTCAGAAACCTTATTAAGCTCTGAATGGTGGGAGATATGCAGGAAGGCTGTCAATTCCTACAATGGAGACAAATCAAGACCCTTTAAAGAATACCTCGAGAAGCATCTTCAAGAATATGAGGATGCCCAATTAGGTATCCTTGAATAATCTATAAAGAATTAAAAAACTTATTTAGGTTGCAAGCAGTTTCCATGCATCAAGTAAGGTTTTAAGCCAGCAACCAAACACAAACACGCCAAATCATTATGGTATTTTCAATTATGAGTGCAATAACAGTATATCTGTTAGAAGCATTTTATATCATAAGTTTTAGGCCTGTTAAATGCTATTTGTCTTTTGACAACCTATGTGCAGACAAGGGTGCTAGTTCCCAAACACTAAACGACAGGGCTCTGAATTTCTAGTCATTAAAGAGCATAGCATTACCATGTACCTATAGTTTAATGGTAGAACATACAGTTTAAAAGGCTGTAGATCTTGGTTCGAATCCAAGTAGGTGCACTATTATTAATCCAAAAACTTATTTACCATGACAGAAGTACAATATAAGCAACTTGAAGAGTTGCATGAAGCTATGTACCCATTAGATTATGACATGGGCGACATTAAAGGCATTATGAGCTTTAGAAATAAACTAGAGCGTCTTAAGGAAACAGTTGATAAATTACTCCTGATGCCTATGGAAGAATTTTCCTCAATTATTGAGGAGTTTGATAAAAGGTATTTAGGACCACTCTACGAAAAAGATCCTGAAGCCTAATTTACCAGGTATTTTATTAAACCCTTATTGATGCGTTTTCTGTTCAATCATATTGTTGGGGCCTACCAGTAAAATGGTAGGCTTTTGGGCTCATAGTGATAACGGTAGCACGGTAGCTTTGCAAGCTATAAGTCAGGGTTCGATTCCCTGTGGGTCCACTAATAATTAATTAAATTAATATGTTTCCGTACAATCAAAAAGACGATATCCCAGAGGATATTTGGGATTACGTAGAAAGTTTCAGTTCATGATAGTAGCAGGAGGTTGTTCATGGTATTGGGTTAATAATTGTTCCTCCTGCTCTTGGGGAAGTCGCATAGTGGCAATTGCAGCAGACTGTAAATCTGCCTTCTTCGGAATACGTTGGTTCGAGTCCAGCCTTCCCCACTACAAATTTTTATAAAACAAGCAGAGTTATAAATTTAAAAACATTTTA
>Ga0247611_10008573_pt1 | contig 12562 bp, 10 predicted proteins | sample 177DNAGHGhighgp2_FD_192422 | JGI IMG/M metagenome (GOLD analysis project Ga0247611, IMG submission 192422) | Sheep rumen microbial communities from Palmerston North, Manawatu-Wanganui, New Zealand - 1770 DNA GHGhigh gp2 | ecosystem: Host-associated > Mammals > Digestive system > Stomach > Rumen... | reverse complement strand
GAAAGTCCTGAATGGTATGGTACTCACCAAAACCATGAGAGATGACGGAAGAGTTCTTCTTGTCCTCACGCATTTGGACCTTCTTCTCGTCGAGCCATATGTCAAAACGAGTATCGGTCTTCTCAAACTTGGCAACATCAAAATTGTCTATCAGAACATCGGGAAGGATGGCACGCAGCAGTTGGGTATGATTCATGATGCAAAGGTAATACTTTATTCTTGATTAGCCAAGCTTTACCAACCGGGTAAATCCGCTGAGCCTAAAATATCACTGACGTATTTGTATCGTTTCTTGTGCAACTCAGTTGTCTTTTTATCAATCGTTATGCAATTCTGGTAATCCTCTATATGATTTTCAATTTCTTCTATCACCTCATTTCCTATTCTCTCTATATCTTTCTTTGTTAGGGATGTGTCTCTCAGTGTGTAGTACAAGCCATTTTGAAACCCAATAAATAATGAAACCCATTCTCCACGTTCGGTCTTGTATTTCTTATACTTATTAATAATTGCATCCACTTCTTTCTCTCCTAATTCATACTTGTTTTGTTCTTTATTGTTCTTGTGTATTAAGGCATCAGGCGGATAACACCGTGTTGTTTCAAGTCCAATTTTCTTTCCCTCATATACAAAATTGAAGTCAGGCTTTTCGCTCACCTCAACTCGCCTAAGTTCTATACCAAGGGATTTAAGAATAGGCTTGACCTCAAAATATTCTATCCTGCGCTTTGGAGCCAAATCCTCCAATCCGAAATCGAATTCTGAAAATAGTTTTCGACTTGAAATGCTGTTTTCGCAGTTTTTCTGCTCATTGCTTCTATTTGTGATACACATAATTATGACAGATAGATGTTACAGATTGTTTAAGATTGCAAATATAATCAATAATTACCAAAGTAGAGCATTCGAAGTTCACGAAATTGCCATTTGCAAGCACTTTTCACAAATATTATCCCTTAATTCCGCAGCACTTTATTTTATTTATTTTTCTAAGTTCCTAAGCAACAAAAAGTTCTTCGACGCGCGAAGCGGCAAAGCCGAGCGGCCCAAGATTTTGCCATGTCAGATTTTTCACTTACCTTAGTGCTGCGTTTAAAGACAATCAGAATCATCAATGGCAAGGCAAAAGTACAAATATAATCTGAGAGAATCACTCCTTTTGGAGGAATATTTCACATGAGAGAGCTGTTTTCCCGTTTTGTAGGTCCTATTATCGAAAAAGTACTGGGTCTCCGATGTACGTCATTCGGCTACCAGTACGGCGAGATTGCTGGTTCGCTGGCAAGCGTTTACTTTTGTGGCGGTGACTGCGTGGAGGACTTTACGAGCCACCTGATGCCCCATCTCTCGCTGAATCCCACACTTCGCACATGCAGCTCTGACACAATTCTGAGAGCGATTTCAGAACTGGCCACGGCTAACACAACTTACACCTCTGACACGGGCAAGAGCTATGACTTCAATACGGCCGAAAAACTGAACAGCCTGCTGGTGAAGGTGCTCATGAACACAGGCCAGCTCATGGCAGGAGAGTCGTACGACCTTGACTTCGACCATCAGTTCCTAGAGGCAGAGAAGTACGACAGCAAGCGCACCTACAAGGGCTTTGACGGCTACAGCCCGGGCGTGTTCACCATCGGCGGGCTGATTGCCTATCTGGAGAATCGCGACGGCAACTGTAACGTGCGCTTCAAGCAGGCAGAGACCCTCCGCCGTTTCTTCGAGATGATGAGGTCGTTCGGCATTCATGTCAGGAGTTTCCGTGCCGACTGCGGCTCCTATAGTGAGGACATCGTGAAGGTGGTCATCGAGCATACGGAAAAGTTCTACATCCGTGCCGAGCGATATGCTGGCTTGTATGAGAAGGTGAAGCGGCAGACGGGCTGGACCACCGTGGAGATTGGCTTTCAACACTATGATGTACAATCGCTCCCCTTCGAGATGCACTACAACAAGCGGGGCTCGGCAGAACAGGTCTTTGACCGCCAGAACAACGATTTCGGATGGGCACATCTGCCAAAGTCGTTCATGAACCAGAACACCGTCTTCCTGCTTATTACAGCCATGGCGGCAAATTTCTACCGATAAGTGGATCAAGACGGCAAGACAGTACAAACTCAATATCTACTCACAAAAACCATACAACCTAATTTGGAAGCACGGATAGATTAACACTCTTCGGTGATGCTTAGGTCAAAGCCTCTCGACCTTACGGGGTAAGGGGAAGGTGTCTGCATACAAGTAATGTCAAGTGCTTCTAAGCCCAGAGTCAGACAGAATCGTCACAAGCAAGGGCTAAATCAGACACTCGAAAAATTATCTGCGGATTTTAGGTATTTTGATAATTTGTCACATGTCACAAAATACCATTTCTGATAGGAATTAAACTTGAAATTAAACATAGAAAGCAAATTCTATTGAAGACATAGTTCGTAGCATCAAAAAAATGAGTAATTATTTTTATATGTTCAGAGAAATCGTTACCTTTGCATGGTTTTTCCGATAACAATATTTTATTTCACGATATGAACATATCATATAAATGGCTTCACGAGTATGTGGATTTCAGTCTGACACCTCAGGAAACTGCTGATGCGCTGACTTCCTGTGGACTTGAGGTCGATGCTTTGGAAGAAGTACAATCAATCAAAGGAGGGCTAAAAGGGCTCTATGTCGGGAAGGTACTCACATGTGAAGATGTACCCGGTACCCATCTACACTTAACAACCGTTGACCTTGGCAAGGCAGAGCCACAGCAAATTGTGTGCGGTGCGCCCAATGTGGCTGCAGGCCAGAAAGTCATTGTGGCCGATTTGGGGTGTGTGCTCTATGACGGTGATAAAGAGTTCGTCATCAAGAAGGCCAAACTTCGTGGTATAGAGTCGAACGGCATGATATGTGCTGAAGACGAGATCGGAGTGGGTACCTCTCATGATGGTATTATTGTATTACCTGAGGATGCTCCCATTGGTCAGCCTGCGGCAGAGTATTATCATTTGGAAAGCGACTGGGTAATAGAAATAGATATTACGGCCAATCGTTCTGACGCTCTCTCTCATTGGGGCGTGGCACGCGACCTCTACGCTTGGTTGCGTCGTAATGGCTATGAGACAAGCTTGCATCGACCTTCATGCGACAACTTTAAGATTGACAATGAGGATTTACCCATAGAGGTAACTATTGATAACACCGAAGCCTGTCGTCGATATGTTTGCCTGAGCATCACTGGTTGCGAGGTAAAAGAAAGTCCCGATTGGCTGAAGAATAAGCTTAACACAATCGGCCTTCGCCCAATCAACAACATCGTGGATATTACCAGCTATGTCATGATGGCATACGGACAGCCTATGCACTGTTTCGATGCAGACATGGTAAAGGGACATCACATTGTGGTTCGCACCCAGCCCGAGGGAACAAAATTTGTTACTCTCGACGGTGAAGAACATATCTTGGGTGAGCATGACTTGAGTATCTGCAATGCAGAAGAACCCATGTGTATAGCGGGAATCTTCGGCGGTAAGGGTAGCGGCACCTATGATACTACGCATAATGTAGTGCTTGAGGCAGCCTACTTCCATCCCACCTGGATTCGTAAGAGTGCTCGTCGTCATGGTCTCTCCACTGATGCCAGCTACCGCTTTGAGCGAGGTATCGATCCCAACGGAGCTATTTATGCCATGAAACAGGCAGCTATCCTCTGTTGTGAGCTGGCGGGGGGCAAGGTTTCCATGCAGTTGAAAGATGTCTATCCTAATCCCATTCCCGATGCGAAGGTATCTCTTTCGTACAGTTATGTTAACAGCTTGATAGGTAAGGAAATAGGCATTAATACCATCAAAGATATTGTTACCTCGCTGGACATGGTCATAACTTCTGAGAATGAAGATGGAATAGAATTAACAGTTCCGGCTTACCGTGTAGATGTGCAGCGCCCATGCGATGTCGTAGAGGATATCCTTAGGATTTATGGTTATAACAATGTGGAGATTCCCACACAATTGAAGAGTTCGTTGGTGATACCTGCTGAAGCAGACAAGGTACTCCGGCTTCAGAATAAGGTAAGTGAGCAGCTCGTTGGTTGTGGTTTTTATGAAATCTTGAATAATTCTCTCACCAAGCTTTCATATTATGATCGTGGAGAAAAGCAACTCTCTGATTATCCGCTTGACACCACCGTCAAGGTGATGAATCCACTTTCTGCCGACCTCGGTGTGATGCGTCAGACGCTATTGTTTGGCGGATTGGAGAGCATTGTACGCAATGCTAATCGTAAGATGCCTAATCTTCGTTTCTTTGAGTTTGGTAACTGTTATCACTTTAAGAAAGCTGCCGAGCCTGCCGTTCAGGGAGACCTACAAGAACAAAAGGCGCCCATCAGCCAATATTCAGAAGAGATGCATCTGGGGCTGTGGATAACAGGTAAGCGCGTAGAAGGTAGTTGGATTCATGCCAACGAGTCTTCCACATTCTATGAACTAAGGGCTTATGTCGAGAACATCTTCGCCCGTTTAGGAGTAAGCACAGGCATGATGGTGGTAGAGAAGAGTCAGAACGACATTTTCTCTCACGGACTCACGATTAAGAATCGTGGTGGTAAAATCCTTGCAGAGCTTGGTGTAATCAGTCGCCGATTGCAGAAGGAGGCTCAGATAGACAATGAGGTGTTCTATGCCGATATGCATTGGTCAGCATTGATGAAAGCTATTCGCAAGAATAAGGTCGAATATAGTGAACTCTCCAAGTTCCCGTCGGTGAGCCGCGACTTAGCTTTGCTTATTGATAAAAAAGTGGAGTTTGCGGAGATAGAGCAAGTTGCTCGCCAAGCAGAGCGCAAGCTGCTGAAGAGCGTAGAACTCTTCGATGTCTATGAAGGTAAGAACCTACCCGAAGGGAAGAAAAGCTATGCTGTGAATTTCATTCTTCAAGACACAGAGAAGACATTGAATGACAAACAGATTGACGCTGTTATGCAGAAAATCATCAACAGCCTCAAGCAGAAGCTCAGTGCAGAGTTGAGATAATTATTAATAGTAAATATAATGAATTAAGTAATCAATAATAATATGGGAAGAGCATTTGAATACCGTAAAGCTGCAAAGCTAAAGAGATGGGGCCACATGGCCAAGACCTTTACCAAAATTGGCAAACAGATTGCCATTGCTGTGAAGGCTGGCGGTCCGGAGCCCGACATGAACCCGGCACTGCGTGCCATCATTGCCAATGCCAAGCGTGAGAACATGCCGAAAGACAACATTGAGCGTGCCATCAAGAACGCTATGGGTAAGGACCAAAGTGACTATAAGGAAGTGACCTACGAGGGTTACGGTCCTCATGGCATAGCCATCTTTGTAGATACACTGACCGACAACACCACTCGTACTGTCGGCGACGTTCGTTCAGTATTCAATAAGTTCAATGGAAACCTGGGTACTCAGGGGTCTCTGTCATTCCTCTTCGACCACAAGGCTGTTTTTACCTTCAAGAAAAAAGACGGTCTTGACATGGACGAATTGATACTTGACCTCATTGACTATGGTGTGGAAGACGAGTATGACGAAGACGAGGAGACGGGCGAAATTACTATCTACGCAGAGCCGACCAGCTTTGGTGACCTACAGAAGCACCTGGAAACAGAGGGCTTTGAAGTGACGGGGGCGGAGTTTACCCGTATTCCCAATGATTTGAAAGATGTGACTGAAGAGGAGCGTGCTACCATTGACAAGATGATAGAGAAGCTCGAAGACTTTGATGACGTTCAGACAGTCTATACCAATATGAAGCCTGCCATAGAATAATGGCTTTCATGTCATGACATATTCTCAGTTGGAAAACTTCTGAATATGATGAAGAAAAGACATGAAGACGCTTCTTTCCCCTTAAAATAGGATGGAGAACGATTTTAAATATTATGTAAACAAGACAGAGCGGAGATTTATTTTGTTTTCCGTTCTGTCTTTTTTTATCATGGCTCTGATAGCCTATTTCTTCATTGCACCTGTCTATCAAGAGATGAATACTTCCTTGGAGAAAGAGAACAACGAAGATTCTCTGGCTAGAACAGTTTTACCTCATGAGGGAAGACGAAGTATCCTACCGCCCAATGAACGCTGGTATTCCAGTGCAGGACAACAGCAACAGGCAGAGCGCTTTCCGTTCGACCCAAACACAGCAGACAGTACAGAACTTGCAAGACTTGGCTTCAGCTATTGGCAGATTCACAGTATCTATCGCTACCGTCAGCGTGGAGGAGTTTATAGACTTCCATCGGATATTGCAGACATATATGGAATGACTGTCAAGCAATATCGTGAACTATTGCCCTTTGTGCGTATCTCCAACGACTATAAGCCTGCAGTTGAATTCGTGAAAGCCTCCCAACTAAAACCTGTTGCAGGTTACGACACGTTGCAAGACATAAGAAAACTTTTGCCAGGTGAAACAGTTGACATCAATCATGCAGACACAACAGAGCTGAAGCGCATACCTGGTGTGGGAAGCTATTACGCCCGCCGAATCATGGAATACCGTCAACGACTTGGCGGCTTTGTTTCCCCATCTCAGCTGTTGGATATTCAAGGACTTTCGCCGGTTGCTGAGCAATATGCACGAGTGGAGTCGGGAGTAGCCAAGAAGGTACATATAAACACAATGACCGTTGAACAGCTGGCCCGCCATCCTTATATTCGTTTTCGTCGTGCCCGTGCCATTGTTGAATATCGAAGGCTCTATGGTGAATTAAACTCAGCAGCAGATTTACAAAAGCTCCATCTTTTCACATCTGAGGAAATACAACAGCTGATGCCCTATCTGGAATTCAGATAGAGTTGAAATTGTTAGAGGTAGAAATATAAAAAGGCTCCGTCGCAAGTCAGCGGCGGAGCTTTACTGTAATGTTAGTTAACAGATCGGTATAGGGGAGTCAAGAATCTGTATAACCATTCAACTCTTGAATTCTACGGCAGCCTTCTCAATGCCGAGACAAGCTTTGTAGTTTTCAATGTAGCGGTTGAAGCCTTCAACCTCCTCTTCTGTAGGTGCAATCTCGGTACCTGTGTTTCCGGCGAAGACAACTTCTTCCAGATAGTCGGCCAGATTCAGTCCCTTGGGGTTGTTCACCACATAGCCTGCCAGCAGGGCTATACCCCATGCGCCACCCTCGCCAGCTGTTTCCATGACAGAGATGGGAGAGTTCAGGGCAGCAGCCAGCATGCGCTGACCAACGCCGGCTGTCTTGAAGTAGCCGCCATGACCAGTGATACGATCCACCTTCACATGCTCTTCCTTCAGGAGGATGTCGTTACCAATCTTTAGCACACCGATGGCGCCATAGAGGTGACTACGCATGAAGTTGGCAAGATTGAACTTGTCGTTGGCAGAGCGTACGAAGAGGGGACGACCCTCCTGCAGACCAGTGACGGGTTCTCCCGACACATAGTTGTAAGCCATCAGTCCACCGCAGTCGGTGTCTCCTTCCAAGGCTTTGTTAAACAACTTGCCATAGAGCTCATTCATGTCAACGGGTACTCCGAGCAGCTGCTGGTATTCCTTGAACAGGCCTACCCAGGCATTGATATCGCTGGTACAGTTGTTGCAGTGAACCATGGCAACGAGAGAACCGTCGGGGGTGGTAACTATATCAATGGGCTCATACGGCTTTGACAGTTCTTTCTCGAGTACAATCATCGAGAACGAAGACGTTCCGGCGGAAACATTACCCGTACGCTGCTTGACAGCATTGGTGGCAACCATACCTGTTCCGGCGTCGCCTTCTGGCGGGCATACGGGCACACCGGCCTTCAGGTGTCCAGACACGTCGAGCTTCAGGGCTCCTTCCGGAGTGAGGAAACCGGCATTTTCACCAGCGTTGAGCGACTTTGGAAGGATGTCGAGCAATTTCCACTCATAGTTCTTTGAGGCGATGAGTTTGTCGAATTTAGCCACCATCACACCGTCATAGGTCTTTGTGTGTGGGTCCACAGGAATCATTCCCGAAGCATCGCCTACACCGAGGACAAACTGTCCGGTCACTTGCCAGTGTACATATCCTGCCAGAGTGGTTAAGTATTTGATGTGTGGAACATGCTCTTCGTTATCAAGAATAGCCTGATAGAGGTGAGAAATGCTCCAGCGCAGCGGTATGTTGTAGTGGAACAGTTCGGAAAGTTCTGCAGCAGCCTTACCCGTGTTGGTGTTACGCCAAGTGCGGAAAGGAACAAGAATTTCCTGCTTCTCGTTGAAAGCCATATAGCCGTGCATCATGGCAGAAAAGCCTATGGCAGCCAGTGATTCAATCTCCGTGTCATACTGACGTTGTACATCGCGACGCAGGTCGGCATAGCAGTCCTGCAATCCGTACCAGATGGCCTCTGTCGAGTAGGTCCACAAGCCGTCAACCAGCTGGTTTTCCCACTCGTGAGAACCCTGTGCGATGGGCTTGTTTTGCTCGTCGATGAGTACAGCTTTGATGCGGGTAGAGCCAAACTCGATACCGAGGATGGCTTTACCGCTTTCTATTACTTGTTTTGCAGTCATAATTGTCAATTATCAATTATCAATTATCAATTGTCAATTACTTAAGCGCCTTGCTCAGCATGTAGTACATTTCGTTGTTCTGCAGCTGTTGCTTGAATTCGCTGATCTTCGTGTCCTTGTTGATGCGAACATATTCGATGCCCAGCATCTCGGCGAAGTCTTCCCAGTACTCCTCGGTGATATCGTAGGAGAAGGCACTGTGGTGAGTACCGCCTGCCAGGATCCATGCACCGGCACCAATCTCGAATGTGGGCTGTGGAACCCAGAGAGCAGATGCCACGGGCAGGTTGGGCATAGGTTTGGGTTTGATGCACTCTACCTCCTGAGAAATCAGACGGAAACGGTTGCCCAGGTCAACGACGGTAGCCTTGATGCCACGTCCGACTTTAGAGGTAAACACGAGTCGAGCCGTCTGCTGCTTGCGGATGCCGATGCCGAGGAAGTGGACTTCCAGTTTGGGTTTGTCAACAGCGATGAGCGGACAAACTTCCAGCATGTGGCTCTGCAGGCAGGAACTGCGGTCGCCGGCGAAGTTGAGAGTGTAGTCCTCGAGGAAGGAACAACCTGTCGGCATGCCCTGCTGGATGACCCAGAGTGTGCGGAATAGGCAGGCAGTTTTCCAGTCGCCTTCAGCGCCAAAGCCATAGCCTTCTGCCATCAGACGCTGTGAAGCCAGACCAGGAATCTGGTCGAAGCCAACGAAGTTCGGGTCGTCGATGTCGGCATCACCGAGGTCGTCGAAGTTGGTAGTAAATGCTGTGGCTCCCTCATCTTTCAGCACGCGGCGCAGGGCGATCTCTGCCTTGGCAGCATTTTTCACCTTTTCCCAATATACTTGTTCTCCGCTCTCATCAATCTTGATGGTGTAGAGTTTCTTGTATTCTTCAACCAGTTCGTCAGCTTCTTTGTCGGTCACCTTTTTGAAGTATTCCATCAGAGAACTTACGGGGTAGTAGTCAACATGGTAACCCATGCGCTGTTCGAATTCTACGCGGTCTCCGTCGGTCACAGCCACGTTGTTCATGTTCATACCGAACATCAGACAGCGCACGTTGTGAGCATCAGCCACACCGGCAGCCACGCGTGCCCATACTGCAATCTGCTTCTGAGCGGCCTCGTCTTTCCAGTAACCGCAAACCACCTTGCGGGGAACGCGCATGCGGGTGCAGATATGTCCGAACTCGATATCGCCGTGTGCACTCTGGTTCAAGTTCATGAAGTCCATGTCCATCGTGTCCCAGGGAATCTCTGCGTTATACTGTGTGTGGAAGTGGAGCAGAGGCTTCTGCAGAGCCTGCAGTCCTTTGATCCACATCTTGGCAGGTGAGAAGGTGTGCATCCAGGTAATGATGCCTACGCACTTATCGTCGTTGTTGGCAGCCTTCATGACGTCTTCCACTTCCTTAGAGCTGTTGGCTGTGCCTTTATAGACGACCTTAATGGGTATAATGCCGCTGTCGTTCAGACCGGCAACCATTTCCTTACTGTGAGCGTCAACAGCGATGACGGCATCACCTCCGTAGAGCAACTGTGCACCAGTTACCCACCAAACTTCTAAATTTTCAAACATAGTTCTAAAATTTTAATTGATAATTGATAATTGACAATGGATAATTGGCTCCGCTTGACAAATATCGCATACCAAGATTAATAATAAGATTTATTCGTTTTTATTTTTTGTTGTTTTAATAATAGATACTAGCAACTTTGTAATGGCTCGACAATCCGTAATGATACTATCGTATTCGTCCTTTTTCAAGTATTCTGTTCTTTGCAATAGTCTGAGCCAATAGTCTGACTCATAAGATTCCTTTAGGGCGATACTCATTTTCGACAGAAAGTCCATTAGACTTTGTGCTTGCTGCGCCTCACAGATATTAGCTCCTACACTCGTAGCAGAACGGAGCAACTGTTTTGACATGACATACTCCTGCTTAGTTGTTGTCAGGTACTTGTAAAGATTAACAATCCGCACAGAGAACTCAAAACTCTTTTCTTCGACGACGTTATTCTCCTTCATGGCGTAGCTTAATTATCAATTATCCATTGTCCATTATCCATTGTGGTCAGCGTTTACGCTGTCCATAGTAGGCATTAGGTCCGTGCTTACGGTTGTAATGCTTCTCAATGAGCAGCGGGTTCATGGTCAGCTTGGGATTTACCGAGAAGGCGACAAAGGCCATCTTGGCGCATTGCTCCATGACTTTGGCGTTATAGACGGCATTGTCGGGAGAGGTTCCCCATGAGAAAGGTCCGTGGTTTTTCACCAGGACGGCCGGAGTGTGGTCGGGGTTGATTTTTCGGATGTTCAGAATCTCGTCCACGATGACATTGCCCGTCTCCAGCTCATATTGTCCTTCCACTTCTTCCTTGGTCATGTCGCGTGTGCATGGAATGGCCTGATAGAAGTAGTCGGCATGTGTAGTTCCTATGTTGGGAATGTCACATCCTGCCTGCGCAAAAGCTGTGGCATAGGTGGAGTGGGTGTGAACGACGCCCTGAATGTTGGGGAATGCTTTATACAGCACAAGGTGTGTGGGTGTGTCACTGGAGGGGTTGAGGTCGCCTTCAACCACTTTCCCGGTCTGCAGATCCACCACCACCATGTCTTCAGCCTTCATCTCGTCGTAACTGACGCCGCTGGGCTTGATGACAACGAGGCCTTTCTCTCTGTCGATGCCTGAGACGTTACCCCAGGTAAAGATGACCAGTCCCTGTTTCACCAGGTCGAGGTTGGCCTTAAATACTTTCTGTTTGAGTTCTTCTAACATGATATTACAGTTTAAAATAAGGGTACTCCTTATATGCTTTTTTGTTGAAGCGATAGAGGGCAGCACCCCGTTTAGAGGTTACTTTGTCAATGAGTTCTGTTTTTTCTATAAAGTCTATGGCCTTGATGCGTTTGCGGAAATTGCGTTTGTCTATTTCCTCTCCGAGGATGGCTTCATAGACGTTTTGCAGCTGTGTAAGCGTGAAGAGATTGGGAAGGAGATTAAAACTCAGCGGCTCCGTGCTGATGCGATGACGCAGCAGGTTGATGGCTTTCTTCACCATCTGTTCGTGGTCAGAGTAGAGTGGTGGCATATTCTCCTTGCTAACCCATTCCAGCCCATACTTCTTCCGTAGTTTGTCATCGTAGTCCTTCACGTTGATCAGCGCGCAGTAGGCAATAGAGATGACCCGTTCTCCCGGGTCGCGGTCAATTTCGCCAAAGGCACCGACCTGCTTCATATAGACTTTTTTCATGCCGGTGAGCTCATAGAGGACGCGGTTGGCCGCGTCGTCTATGCTCTCATCAGCATTTACAAAGCCTCCGTAGAGTGACCATTCTCCTCGTCCCGGGTCCATCTGTCGCTTGCCGATGAGCAGCTTCAGCTGTCCTTTCTCGAATCCGAAGATAATACAATCTACGGAGACCCAGACTTTGGAATATTCGCTATAATAGGTCATTATTGATTATTTTACCAGAAGTATGCATAGAAGCAAGCGCAGAGACCGATGACAACGAGCGTTCCCACGATGTCCCAGAAGCCCCAGCTTTCGCGGATGCTCTTTTTGAAGTCTGCGCTGAAGGTGATGGCGTCAACTTGTTCTTTAGAAGGAGCGGGTGTGAAGCAGCTGACGACGATCATCAGCAGGATGATGAACACCAGCAGCCAGCACTCAAAGATGAGCCAGTTAGTCTGCCAGAACCAGGTGGTGTTTTCCCAGAAGGCACCGTCCATGGCAGCCTTGCCGGAGTCGGTGAGGACATTGGTGAGCAGGCGTACCATGCCGATGACGAAGCCACCGATGAGACCCCATTCGCCGGCCTTCGGTGTGATCTTCTTGGAGAAGATACCGAGTGTGAAGACGGCTACCATGGCAGGAGCAATCAGTGACTGGATGTCTTGCAGATAGCTGTAGAGGTTACCCATGTTCATCATGATGGGCATCCATGCAAGACCCAGCAGCACAACGACGATTGTTGCCATACGACCAACGAAGACGTAGTGTGCTTCGCTCATGCCTTTTTTCATGGGCTTGTAGA
>Ga0247611_10008572_pt1 | contig 12564 bp, 6 predicted proteins | sample 177DNAGHGhighgp2_FD_192422 | JGI IMG/M metagenome (GOLD analysis project Ga0247611, IMG submission 192422) | Sheep rumen microbial communities from Palmerston North, Manawatu-Wanganui, New Zealand - 1770 DNA GHGhigh gp2 | ecosystem: Host-associated > Mammals > Digestive system > Stomach > Rumen ... | reverse complement strand
CTACATAGTCATCACTGATGTTGAAACGAGGACGACCATCATTATGTTTTTGATTATCAAAAGGAATGATTCCAGAAATTGAGCGGTCATAACGAGGGATGTCACCCATCCAAGAAGAATCATATGTAGTCCATGTTTTTCCTGTTTCATCCCAAGGTGCCTTACAATATATACCATCACCATTTGTATTGAGGGTATATTTATATTCAATAGTATATTGACCATTCCCATCTTGAATCAATGGATGACAGAAAGTACCATCAGCGGCTTTAATATACTGCTGTTCCGTAGCCTTTGTGTAATTACCCTCAGCGGGAGAGCCAGAAGGCAGCCTATCGTAAAGAATATTACCATTCTCATCCGTCACAGGGACAGTTACCATTACGGGATTACCCTGACCATCTACAACACCTTTAATCGTAGGCTGAGGATAAAGCTGTTCGCCTTCCCAACGTGTATTGTAATACCATTTGAGGCCATCTGGTTGAGCAAGAGTTGGCTGACCGTCGCCGTCCAGACGTACATCGTAGAATGAGCGGTCGGTCTTGTCAGGATTGGTCATCTTGTTGGCAATGTACAAATCATTTGCCAATTGCTGAAGTTGTGTCGTATGTCCACCAGAGGTTTGTGGATTAGCATTCTTAAATGAGTTAGCATTTCCTGCAGGTTCGGGAACACGCTCAGAGTCCCAAGCATACCACAGGTAACCTGTCGTACCCTGAATGTAGGCACGGTTCAGCTCACTCTGGTTGGGGAAGTAGATGATGTTTCCTTTACCGTCGCGCAATGTCGTTGCAACGCTGAATTCGCGAGTCGGGTCAGTGTAACGCTGGATTTCAGGAGTTCCGATAGTTGGAGGATAGTGAAGGAAAGAAATATATTCACCTTTAGAAACGCTCTGTGCGTATGCCTCGCGGGTCACCATTTCCATGTCTTTAATATAATCGGTGTCAATGGTGTTGTTACCCAGATACATGATGGTTGAGAAAGCATCCACATGACATTCAGGAGCAACAGGATTGAGCGAATACACGTCACTGATGTTACGGGATGTAAAGCAATTACTCTCTATCAGCTTCAGATTCTCAGGAAGCGTAATGGTACCAAAGCGTGGTACATCAGGAATATTATTATTTCCACATCCATAGTTCCATGTTGTACTTGATAAAGGAGCATGTCCGTAGTGGTCTAATGTTCCAGGAGCATTCTTAGTAGGATCATCTTTATCATAATTCACGAGATAGGCACCGTTATCATATAGGACACCTGATTTTGTGCCTGTTGTCCAGATATGGCGAACCACCTGTGTAGAAATCCAGCAACTTCGAGTCTTGAGCACCTCAATGTTTCCAGGAATGCAGAATTCTTCCAACAAAGCATAGTTACCGTTAAGACAGTCGGCAGGAAGAGTCTTCAATAGTGGGGTCGTGGGGAAGACAATCCACTTTAATGTCGAAGCCTGAGCAGAGTAAGACCAGCTGATTGTCAGGTCGCTGCAATGTTCATCAGTGATAATGGCATCACCCAAGTTAAGATAGGCGAGTTGTGCTCCAATGATGGCACCGTCCCCTGACGTACCAAGGAGCTGACGTGTTCCACCGATTCCTGCATTCGGTGACTTACTGGTTTCATCAGCTTCTCTGTCGAACACGAGATGGCCTTCGGGATCGAATTTGAGTTCACTAGATTTACCTCCATTAAAGTCACGGGCAGAGGGAGTACCCAGAAGGGTAAAATATGCCAGCTTACCAAAGCTAACATGACTACGGTTTGCTGAACCCAGCTTGGTGTTATAAACTTGATCCGTTGTAGCATCATAATAGATGTGACGCATAGCGGCATAGAGCGTACCCGGCTTGTTGACGTAAGCCACGATTGAACCATGGTTATCGTCTAAAGTATAGTCTGTTCCGTTTGTAGCGTTTATACTATAGGCACACTCGAAATTCGTACTGGTCTTGAGAGCCTCACCAGCAGCATTCACATCAGCCTTGTCCCATCCGTCAGGAAGGATAACACGCTTCACATTGGGATTAGCGAAGGTGAAGGGTGCAGAATTAAAGTCCTGCAAGTCGATGGTAGGAACATCTATGCTTGCCAGAGCAGCAAGGTCGTCAGCGTTAAGAGTCAGAGCACTTCCACTTGTATTGACAACTCTCAACACAAGTTTCTTATTGGCAATAAAGCCAGTAGCGTCAAACCCAACCACTGAAGCGTTCAATTCATCACGATATTCATTCTGATGAGGCATTGTTCCAGTACCGTTAAGAATAGCAGTCAGATCATCCAACGCATTCTTCAAGCCACCGGCTCTGCTTACCTCCACATTGATGACTTTATCAAGTCCAAGAGAGGGATCTTGACTAGAATACCAGTACTTGATGTCACCTTTTCTCATCTCATACCCCTCAGCAGGGCCTGCCCACGCCCCTATCGAGACGCAGACGAAAGCAATTACAAAAAGTAAATACCTTTTCATCGTTTCAAAATAGTTAAATTTATGTTATTAATGTGAACTAAATAATCTAATATAAATAAGGAGTAACCGGTCCTTCACGGACACACGACTTAACACATACTCTCATTGCTTTGAGTGCATACTCGCTGCAAAATTATCATTTTTTCAACAAATGAGAAAGAAAATGATAAAAAAAATATTAGTTTATTAAAAAATTAACATTCTTTGCCTATCTTCTGAGGTATTTCTTCCCCTTCATGATGTAAAGTCCCTTCGGCAGTTGTGCGGGGTCTTTCCCCACCGCCACACCGCTGACGGTGTAGATTTCATCCACTTTCTGTTCGTCTGCGGCTGTCTCGGTGATACCTGCAACCACCTCTTCCCACTCTGCCGTACCTCCCATGAAACGGAAGTCAACATAGATGCCTCTTTTCTGGATGTTGGTCACCGACGTGTGCATCAGGTAGGAGCCGTCGGTGTTCCTTGTGTAAAGGGTATCGACGGGAATTGACGTATCCGACAAGGAATTGGTATTCTTCACCCCTTTGCGGTAGGGATAGAGGTCGTTGCAGATCTCATTCGCATCGAGATAGTCCACTCCATCGTAGTTGACGGTGGTCTCATCGGAATTGTCGGCATGGAAGACGGTCATGCACTGATAGGCTTGTCCCGTAGCATTCACCGTGTTCGAATACCATCTGTTGGCAATATAGGTAACGTGCGTGATGAGCAGTCCTGCCGGTCTGACTCCCACATTATTGGGATAGAAGCCGCGGTCCCACCCTGTATTGCCGTTGCGGTTCTCCAGCAGATAGTACTCATTGCGATTGCCGGGATTGGTGATTTTGTACACTTCCCCGTCGGCGGCGATAGGCTTCAGACCCGTAACGCGGCAGGGAGCCGTCAGTTCCCGATAGTCGGTCCATCCGCAGAACACGCGTTCATAGCCGGTGAAGGCTGCGGGGATGCGCTCGTCGCCGTTGTAGCAGCCGGCACTCATCAGGTCCCACATGTTCATACCATACTGCGACTTGTCTCCCTCGGTGTTGCGGGCGGTATCGTAGAAGTCGGGCAGTCCGAGGCAGTGGCTGAACTCATGGCACATCGTGCCGATGCCGGCGATGTCCTCGCCCTCGTTTCCCTGTAGCTCGGAGCTGCAGGCATACGTGTTGAGATAGACATTGTCGAGACGGATGGCACTGCCCAGCATGCTCTCGTGAGGCCATATCGTATTACTGGGGGCAGCACTCGACTCTGAATAGCCGGCATAGATGACATACACCTGGTCCACCATGCCGTCGTCGTCCCAGTCGTAATCTTTGTAGTTCACATCATTGTCGGCAGACCGCATGGCAAACTTGATGAGTTCCCTCACCCGGTCGCCACGGTCAGTCCCCCTATAGTTCTCGCCATAGTAGCCCATGTCCTTGGGAGCCTTGTAAGGTCCCACCACATCGAACGTGAGGTCGAACTGTCCGTAGCTCTGGTCATAGAAATAGTCATGCACGCTCCCGACGGAACCGTACTCCCTATATCCCACTTTATTCGCCATTTCATCGAAGATCTGGCGGGAGTCCTCGTTGACGAAGTCGAGGTCTTTGAACGACACGAGGATGACGAGTCCTTTCTTCGAACCGATATAGTCGCCGTTGCGCTCCCCCACTTTCCGGGGCATACGAAGCATGGATGCCTCACGGATTCTGCGTATCGATGCGGGCTGCATGTCGAAGGCAGCGAGCTGTTCGCGCTCAGCGGCTGTCCTGATGTCTGCCTCATGAGCCAGAATACCTGTCGGTGTCAGCTCTCCTATGCCGGCATGGGCATAACAGTAGTTACCATTGTCGTCGGTCACGACGGGAAGTCCGTCGCGTGTGACGAAATAGTGCATGTATTCATCACCCGTCAGTTGCAGCCGGATAGTTGTTCCATCCTTCTGCCGGTAGGTCTGCCAGCTCTTCTTAGCGGGCACGCCGAAACTTGTTGTGACAAAGAATGTCAGTACAAAGGTTATCAGTATTGTTCTCATAAGTGCTTTTTTCCACCTTATTATATTATATAGGCATGGGCATTATTCCCTTCCACATCATTCTTTCAGCTTCAGATTATAAAGTGCAAAATTACATAAATTCACAGAATAAACGACAGTAACGCTCTTATATTTAAGTTTTATTATTGCAATGAATCTGCACCGCCATTATGACAAAAAAGCAAGAATAACGCCGAAAAACGAACAAACAAGCGGCAAAACAGTTAAAAATATAACTTTTTCTTTCAAATCATTTGGCAGTTATGTGAATATTACTTAATTTTGCAACACAAGAATTAGAACTATTTTTAATATTTTTTTAAGAGAGAGAATTATGATAAAAAGACTAACAATGTTTTTGGCAGGCATCTTCCTTTGCTTAGGAAGTGCTTTCGCACAAACTCAAGTCGAGGGTATCGTAGTGTCTCAAGAAGACGGACAGCCCGTTATTGGCGTGTCCGTTCTCGTTATCGGGACAAATATCGGTACCGTGACAGGTAGCGACGGTCGTTTCACACTGACCGTTCCTGATGGTAAGTCACAACTCCGCTTCTCCTACTTAGGCATGGAGACACTTGAAGTAAGTGCACGTCCAAGAATGCGTATCGTTCTTCGCAATGATGACCATAATCTGGACGAAATCGTTGTAACAGCCATGGGTATCTCACGTCAGCAGAAGACACTGGGATATTCAGCCACACAACTTGACAATGACGAGCTGACATTAGGTAAGATGACCGATGTCACTTCCGCTTTGGCAGGTAAGGTGGCTGGTGTACAGATCAGTGCAAGCTCTGCCGACCCAGGTACAGCCAACTCGGTTATCATCCGTGGTTTCAGTTCAATCAATGGAAACAACCAGCCGTTGTACGTCGTCGACGGTGTACCCCTCCAGCAGACCACTTCGCTGGCACAGGGACATGAAGAGGCAATGGGTGGTATCTCCAACATCAACCCTAACGACATTGAGTCGATGACCGTGCTGAAGGGTGCTGCTGCTACAGCCCTCTATGGTAGCCGTGCTGCCAACGGTGTGATCATCATTACGACAAAGACGGGTAAGAGAGGCGACAGCCGTAACTTCAGCATCAGTTACGATGGTAGCTTGCAATGGCGCACCGTAGCTACATTGCCTAAGTTCCAGAACAAGTTCGGACAGGGATGGAATGGTAAGCAGACTTACATTGAGAACGGTTCATGGGGTCCTGAGATGGATGGCTCACAACAGGTATATGGTCCTATCTGGAACAACCAGCAGCTGATTCACAAGTATGAAGCTGTGAAAAGCAACGTCAAGGATTTCTTCGAGACAGGTATCACCACCAGTCATAGCGTAGCACTGAGCGGTGTCAGCGATGATTCCAAGATGAACTACTACCTGAGCTATGGCTACTCTGGCGACGATGGTGTCATCCCAAGCAACAAGGACATCTACAGACGTAACACCATTGCCATGCGTGCAAGCTATGAGCCTCTTAAATGGATCAAGCTGTCATCAAGCGTGAATATCGCTACTTCAAAAGCAGACATTGTGGGTTCTTTCCAGGGAACATCATTCATCGACGGTATCTTAGAGTTCCCGCGCGACCTTTCCCTTGTTGACCGCAAGGATCTCAGCTCAGCCTTCAACACACCAGAGGCATGGTACACACCTTACGGTATCACCAACCCCTACTGGGCTATTGAGAACAACTACAACCACAACGATTCCAAGCAGGTGCAGGGTAAGATTCAGGCAGACATCAAACCTCTCCCCCAGTTGACGCTGACCTATCGCTACGGTTTCGACTACACTGACTATGACTTCAAGATTGGTTACCCGCAGATTACGCTTGACGATGCCCTCATCAATGAAGATTATGGTTATGCACCATCCGAGATGAACCAGGACGGTTGGGTATTCAGCCGCTATCTCCGCAAATATGAGAAGAACCACGACTTCCTGGCTAACTGGGCAGACAAATACTTAGACGGTAAGCTTGACGTGAACGTGACCGCTGGTGTCAACATGAATGAACGCTATGCAACTTCCATGACAGGCCAGACCGACAAGCTGACCTTCAACACTGGTTTCTGGGATCTCTCCAACGGTGCTACGAAGACAGAACTTTCTGAGAACCAGTCAAAGCGTCGCCTCGTCGGTCTGTTCGGTGACGTAACATTAGGATGGGACGAAATGATCTACTTAGGTCTTACAGCCCGTAACGACTGGTCATCTACACTGCCTGTCAAGAAGAACAGCTACTTCTATCCTGGAACAACATTGAGCTGGATCTTCACAAGACTGATTCCAAAGAACAACATTCTTGATTTCGGTAAGCTGCGTTTAGCATACGGTAAGACCGGTAACGATGCAGACCCATACTTCACTTCTGCACGCTTCATTCAGGGTACGTCACGCGCATACTATGATAGCGACGTTGCCAAGTTCCCACTCGGCGGCATCAACGCTTTCCAGGCATCTGCCACCATTGGTAGCTCTGAGCTGAAGCCTGAGATGACCACTGAGTATGAGGTTGGTTTGAACCTCGCTTTCTTCGGTAACCGCATCAACATCGACTTTGCTTACTATAACCGCGAGACGAAAGACCAGATCTTCACATTGCCAGTTGATCCCGCATCAGGTTATGCATACATGGTGACCAACTTCGGTAGCGTGCGCAACCGTGGTATCGAGCTGCTCATTAACACCACTCCAGTCCGTACCAAGGACTTCCGTTGGGACTTGGGCTTCAACTTCTCTAAGAACAAGAACAAGGTGCTCTCCATGCCAGCCAGCGTTGAGGGTGGTAAGACCACCATCGACTACTTCTCGGCCGGTAACGATGCCGTTTATTTCTATGCAGAGGAAGGCAAACCTATGGGTGAGTACTACACATACATGCCTCAGTACACCGCTGACGGCAAACTGATTGTCGGTGAAGACGGACTGCCCTTGCTGACCACAGACCTCATCGATACTGGTAAGAACATGAATCCCGACTGGATTGGCGGTATTACCACTGCTTTGTCTTGGAAAGGCTTTACGCTGAGTGCCGCTCTTGACATCCGTAAGGGTGGATATATGTTCTCACGTTCGAAGAACCTGATGCAGTTCACGGGTAATGGTGCTGTCACCACTTACAACGATCGTCGTCCATTCGTTATCCCCAACTCTGTCGTCAGCGACGGAAACGGCGGCTACGTGGAGAACACGACACCTATTTTCTTAGGCGGTGGCGACTTAGGCTATGGCGACTACCAAGATTATTACAACAGCACTGGTTGGGGTCAAGGCGGAGAAGCTTACCTGCTCAACAAGTCGTTCGTCAAACTGCGTAACATCACACTTGCCTACCAGCTTCCGAAGGCACTGGTCAGCAAGCTCTACTTAAGCGACATCACCGTGTCTCTGTTCTGCAACAACGTGTTTACCTGGACTCATAAGAGCAACACCTTCATCGACCCAGAGGGAAGTACCACTGGTAATGACCTCGGTGGACAATTCGGTGAGCTGTACGTGAACCCCGGCTGTCGCACGTTCGGTTTCAACGTAGGTGTAAAATTCTAAATGAAGGAGGACAAACGTATGAAGAAATTAGCAATTATATCGACTATCATCCTGGGTCTGGCAACTGCCTCTTGTGACAGTTACTTAGACATCAACCAGGACCCCAACTCTCCTACCGAGGGTAACATGTCTACCAGCATCATGCTGCCTGCTGCAGAGATGGGTATTGCCGCCACTTACGGCAACCTGCTCCGCATTCCTGCAGGATACTTTACACAACACTATGCTCACATGTTCGGTACATCCAACTATGTGGACTACTCACAGTTCAACATGTCGCCCGTGCGCTCGGGTTCTGCCTATTCGCAGATCAACCGCGTGGGACTGAAGAACCTTCAGACCATCCGCTCGTTAGCAGAGGAAAAGGAAGAATGGGGTACCTATCTGGCAGCCACCACGTTGCGCTGCTTCGCACTCCAGGCATTGGTAGACTGCTACGGAAGCATCCCATACAGCGAGGCACTCGACATCAGCAATCCGTCGCCACATTACGATGAAGGTTCTGCCGTCTATGCCGGTCTGCTCAACGAACTTGACGAGGCTCTGAAGAAAGTGTCTCCTCAGGATAATGTTGCCACAAACTTCCTGTTCCAAGGAAAGAACGCAGCATCATGGATTCAGTTTGCCAACGCGTTAAAGCTGAAGATCATGAGCCGTGAGGTGGGTGCCGTAGCTGAAGTGGACAGCAAAATCGGCGCACTCATTGCCGAGGACAACTTCCCAAAAGCTGACGTTGCCTACGCTGGTTTCTGGAAAGACGAAACAGGACAGATGAATCCCTATTATGCAGAGGAATTCTCTACCGCATTCGGTTCTACACAGATTAACGTGACTGCTAACATTGCGATTATTGGTACTATGTTGCAACTGAACGCTGACGGTGACGTTCTCTACCAGGATCCACGTCTTGCTGCATTCTTCGACACCAACAGCAGCGGAGAATATGTAGGTGGTGTATCGGGAACCAACTTCAGCACGTCAAACAACTACAAGTCAGCCTATTGGTGTCGCCCAGCCATGAAGTACGATTCTCCTGTCTATATGATCCAGTTGGCAGAGATAGAGTTCTTCATTGCAGAGTATTATGCCCGTCATAACAACGCTGCACAGGCAGAGGCACATTACAATGCCGCCATTGAGGCATCTTGCGCTTCTGCCGGCGTGGGCGGAGCCGACCAGGTGATTGCCAAATTCCCCTATAACCAAGCCAACTACAAGCAGTGCATCGGTATTTCAAAGTGGATCGCACTTGCCGGTACCAACAACTTCGAGTCATGGTGTGAGCTGCGTCGTCTGAAATATCCTGCTTTCGGTTCGGTTTCAGGTTCATCCCTCTATCTCGCTGCTGAAGACAGGATCAACACAGCAGCCTATACACCGGGTACGCTCTATACTCCTATCTCTGTCTTCGACAAGGTGGGCAGCAATCAGGTGATCCAGCGTTGGCCTTATCCGTCTGTATCAACATCAAGTAACTCGAATGCTCCATCATTCAGCGATGCAGACTATAAGACTCCGTTATTCTGGGCTAAATAATTGATAACTGATAATGATGACAAATATGAAAAAGAATATATTTTTCGCAATGATGCTCGCACTGGTCTGCTTCGCCATGACCAGCTGCGGCGACAAGGACTCCGAGGGTCTGAGCCGCATCACCTATTATGCCATCCTTGACTTGAATGGTGATGCTTATGTTACGACCCCTATAGGCTCGACATACAATGATCCTGGTTGTAGGGCAACAGAAGGGGGTGAAGATGTGACTGACAAGATTGTGGTTACTGGTAGCGTGGACACCAAGAAATTAGGATTCTACAAGCTGGGATATACAGTGGTGAATGCCGATGGGTTCTCTGCCAGTGCTACCCGTACCGTGGCAGTTGTTGACAAAAACAATTTTGCCAGTACCTATTTCGGAGAAAGCCAGTATGGTTCACGTCATTTTTTCAACTCTCCAATTAATATAACTGACAATGGAGATGGCACTTATACCATTGATGACATTCTCGGTGGTTTCTATTGCTATGGACGCTATCCTTCCTATCTGGGAGTGCTTGACTTCTTCTTGGATGCAGTCGTCAAGCTGAATGCTGACAATTCAATCGAATTAGTGAAATACGGCGATTGGTATTGGGGCGATGATGTTCCCGACCTTCTGGATGGTTCTTATGATCCTGCAACTGGTACAGTTGCTCTCAATATGGATTTTGGTGCTCCGTTTACTGTAATATTAACTAAGTAAAGAAACGATTATGAAGAAAATATTGTTTTTTGTAACTGCACTTCTCGCTTTATCATCATGCAGTAAAGAGGAGATTGGTGGAACCGCCACAGAGTCGATGGCAGGCAAATGGTATGTCACCATTGATGCCGTTGATGAGAATGGTAAGACCATCAAAAATGGAGAAGATTATTTTGGTCTGGGCAGATTCATTCTGCTTACTTATAACACCGTAGAGAACGATCCTACAGTAATGTGGGTTGATGATCTTGGTCAGTGTAATGTTGGTGCCATGTATGAAGATAATTATCCTTCATATTGCATCAAGGCAAAGGTGTCTATCAATCAGTCGAGCATGACTTTCAAGTCTAATGAGGCTCAAAACTTCGGTGATGGCTGGAGAACCTTTGAAGCAATGCCTGTTACTATTGATGGTAAGATCCTGAAGGGTGCCGGTCATCAGAATAACGGTTCTGTTGCCGATTCTATCATCTTCTTCGTTTCTTACAAGAACGATCCTTGGTATCCCGACGACGGCTATGCTAAGTACAAGGTAAGCGGTATCCGTTACAGTGGTCTTGAAGAGAATGACTAATTACCGTCACCCTGCCAAAACAATCTGGCAGTGACGTGAATGAATAACAATGAATGTCCGGTGGATTCCCTCCCCCGGACATTTTTCGTTTTTTGCCCCCCCATTGTGAGTCAATGCGATGAAATGGGAGGAAATGGGATTGTTTGGGGATTAGTTGCAATGGGGAATGCATATAGATTTGATATTAGATGCAAAGGGGAATGCCGATAGATTGAGAATGAATTGTAATAGGAAATATTGATGGATGGTATATTTTGCAAAGGGAAATGTTGATAGATGGTATATTTTGCAATGGGAAATGTTGATGGATGGTATATTTTGCAATGGGAAATGTTAATAGATTGGGTATGGGTAGCAACGTGGACATATAGACAGATTGGTTATATGGTTGCAACGAAAAAATGCCGTAGGCATTAGACAATGGTAGCCAGCCATACAGCTGCCCCTCTTGGGGCTGCGAAATGGCTGGAAACGTAGCCCCCCATTTTAACCTTGCCTTTAGGTAAGGGACTATATCAACCCATGTCGCCTACCTAAAGGCAGGCTGTTATTTTAATTGCACCTCATACCAGCCATTTCGCAACCCCCAAGGGGGTAGCTGTATGGCTGGCTACCATTGTCTGATGCCGCTGGCATCATTCTATGCTGCATAACCATACACAACCCGCTGGCATCATCATTGAATTCTAGGTACATTATGGGGCGCAACGGTTATGCCTGTAGATTGGTATATGATTGCAACAAAATGTTGATAGATTGGATATGGGGTCGCAATGAGGAATATGCCGATAGATTAGTAGTGAATTGTAACGTGGAATGCAGAAAATTTGGGCATGGGAACGCAACGGAAATAATGCCGTAGGCATTAGACAATGGTAGCCAGCCATACAGCTACCCCCCTGGGGGTTGCGAACCAACGGTCACTGTTCGCGCCAGCGAGGGAAAGTAAATGGCCGGTATGAAGGACACCTCACATAAAACCTTGCCTTTAGGTAAGGGACAAGTGCAGCCCATGTAAGGGGCACAAGCAACCCATGTCGCCTACCTAAAGGCAGGCTGTATTCTTCGGGGCAACCTCGTACCAGCCATTTACTTTCCCTCGCTGGCGCGAACAGTGACCGTTAGTTCGCAACCCCCAGGGGGGGAGCTGTATGGCTGGCTACCATTGTCTGATGCCTATAGGCATCCTTTTTATGCTGACTGCCCCTATCTTTAATTTTTCATCTTTAATCTTTCATCTTGATGCCGCCGGCATCATTTCATGCTGCATAACAATGCATAAACCTCCGGCATCATTCTATGCTGCATAACCATACACAACCCGCCGGCATCATTCTTGCAAACGAATCCACTCAATACCACTGGCATCTCTGTATGGCTGGCTACCTTTGTCCGATGCCGCTGGCATCTTTCTTTGTTGCCTCACCATGTGCGAACCGCCGGCATCATTCCATGCTACATAACAATGCGCGAACCGCTGGCATCATCATTGCTGAATAACAATGTATGAATCGTGTGTATTATGTCAAGAAATATTCGAATTTTGACCCCAAAAAATGGGGGGTGCTGATCACGAAAGGGGCACTCGGACGAAAAAAACGCGATTTTTGAGGTTTTTCGTAAATCGTTGACTGACAAATGGTTACATGGATGTCCGATTGTAAACGGACGGTTTACAAAAGACGGAATTGCGAAAGGTTAGGTTTCGGTG